>Ga0075434_100000513_pt1 | contig 29407 bp, 24 predicted proteins | sample RhiMethybrSRZTD3_FD_75298 | JGI IMG/M metagenome (GOLD analysis project Ga0075434, IMG submission 75298) | Populus rhizosphere microbial communities from Tennessee, USA - Rhizosphere MetaG P. TD hybrid SRZTD3 | ecosystem: Host-associated > Plants > Roots > Rhizosphere > Soil | place: USA... | reverse complement strand
CTCGAGCGGGAGTTTCGGCAGCTTTCGGTACCCGGACGGGTCGTGCTGGGCTACGGTACCTGTCATCTCAAGCTCGCCCGCGGCGTGGAGGCAAAGCGCCATCAGCTCGGCCTGCATGTCACGGAGATTCGCGAAGCCGCCGAGCACGCCAGGCACGCCGAGGGCGCGGGTCATCATCCGGAATACGGGCCCCTCCACCGCATCGTGGGCGTCACGGGGCGGGGCCGGGAGGTGCAGCTGCTGGTGCAGGCCGACCGCCTGCCCATGACCCTCGCCGATCTGTCCGCCGATGTCGAGGCTCCTCTCGCGGTGCTGGCAGCTCCATGATTGACGCACCCGGGTTCTACGATCCGGCGGATGCGGAAGCGCTCGTCGACCCTCGCCTGCGTGGGCTGGTGGAGCGGTACGCGCAGCTGGCAGGTGCGACGGTCCAGGAGCTGGAACCGCAGCTGGTCGAGCTGACGCTCCCGGATGCCGAGATCCCGCACTTCAGTGGGCGACCCTCGGTGCGCGTCGCGTTTTCGCTCGCGGCGCTCGAGCGTCACCCCGACGCCGAAATGGCCGTCGTCGGCAGCCCGTTTCTCCAGGAGTTGCTCGACGCGGTCCGCGCGCGGGGCGCTCGACGCGCCTTCGGGCTGATTCCGCCGACTCACCCTGCCGACACCAACGGCCTGCCGCGCACGTTGGCGGTTCGCCGAGGCATGGCGGAGCCGCCGGTCGTCAGTCTCGCGCTGCACCCCGTGGCTCGGCTCGTCGCGCGGGTGGCGATCACGGCGGCCACGATCGTCGTGGAGCACATCGCCGAAAGTGGAGTGTTCGACCTCGCCACAGGCTCCCGCGCACCGGACGACGTGGCGGGACTCTGCCGCGACATCGAGGCGGGCACCGTCGTGCCGGCCGGCGACGAGGCCGCCGCTGGGATCGCGGCGCTGCCGGCCCGGCCGCTCGCAGAGCTCGTTCCGCTCATGCTCGGCGATATCGAGTCCAGACTGGCGACGGAGCTCGCGCGACACCGGCATGACGCCGAACACGCGCTGGCCGCCGAGCTGGCCCGGATCGACCGCTACTACCGGCAGCTGCTCGAGGAGGCCGCCGACTCCGCTTGGGACCCGGCGAACGCGGAGGAGCGTCGCGCCATTGAGGCGGAACACGGCCGCCGGCGGGCCGAGGAGGTACGCCGCCACGAAGTTCGCGTGACGGTCCATCCGCTCCAGCTCGTGGAGTTCACGTTGCTCGTGCAGCGCGTGGACTGGAACCTCGTCGTCGAAGGCGGGCGGGAGGCGACGCTCACGGCGCAGCGGACGCTGAGCGGCGCCGGCGCCTGGCAGTTCGCCTGCCCGCATTGTGGCGCCTCCCCGAAATTGCTGCTGATCTGCCGCGACGGTCACGTGGCCTGTGCCGCCTGCGGGATGACGTGCCGGGTGTGTGGCGAGGACTTCTGCGGCGCGCACGGCATCGCCGTGTGTCACGTCGATGGCGAGCCCGCCTGCGACGAGCACGCGAAGACCTGCCCCACGTGTCGCAAGCCGCATTGCACCAGGCACGCGGGCACGTGCAGCACCGGGGGCCATCCGGCGTGCAGCGCCTGCCTCGGCTCGTGCAGCATCTGCGGCAAGGTGGTGTGCGCCACGCATGCGGTTCGCAGTGCCTCCAGCGCCCCCAAGGGCGAGCGTCGTCTCTGCCTTGAATGCATGGTGTACTGCGAGGGCAAGACCAACGAGCCCGTCGGCAAGGACGAAGCCCTCCGCTGCACCAGCTGCGGGAAGTTCGTGTGCGCCAGTCACCAGGCCGCCTGCGTCGTGGACCAGCTCGTCCATTGCTCCACGCACCTCCGCCGCGCGGATCGGTCGCGGCGCCTGGTGTGCGAGCGGCACCGCGGCCAATGCGGCCATGAGGCGGGCGTCATCTTTGCGAGCGACGAGGTCGTCCCGTGTCCGGCATGCGGGAAGTCCGTGTGCGCCGAGCACGCTCGGACCTGCGTGTGCGGGAGTCCTGTGCAGACCGTGGGCAGACGGGACCAGGCGGGCTAACCGGCGTTTCCACCAGGTCCTGCGAATGTCCGTGAGAATGGCGCGCGGTCGGACCGGTGCGTAGTTTGCGATCACAATGACGGACGAGTCCAAGCTGCGTGCGCTGCAGGTATTCCTTCGCGCCTACGCGATCCTGTCGCTGATCCTGTTCGTCGGTCTCATGATCGGGTTTGTCGCCCGTGCACCGATTCTCGATCCTGGCGGCGCGTGGCACGTGCTGATCTGGGATCGCGTCACGGATCCCATCCCGCCGATGTTGTTCGCCGTCTACATCGTGTGGTCGATCTTCATTTATCGCGCCGCGCGCGATCCGCTCGCCCACAGGATGTTTCTGGATTTCACCGCCTGGGCCAACGTGGCCCATGGGATCGCCATGGTGCCGCACGCGCTGATGACGCCGGAATACCACATCAAGTTTCTCACGGACATTCCGTGGGTCCTGCTGCCCGCTATCGCGATCGCCTTCCTGCGGCCGTCGTCATCACAGCGCCCGAGTCGTTAGCCGGCGCTGCGAACGATCAGCGCCACCGCGACGAGCGCGCCGCCGACGCCCGCGGTTTGCCAGGCATTGAGTCGCTCGCCCAGAACGACGCGGGCCAGCAGCACGGTGCTGGCAGGATATAACGAGGACAGCGTCACCACCGGGCTGAGCGGGCCGAGCTGCGCCGCCAGCAGGTAGAGCGTGTTGGCCAGCATGTCGAGCGCGCCGCCGCCAACCGTGAGGCCCGCAAGGCGTCTCGGCATCCGCAGTGAGCGGCGTCCCACCGTCACCACCGCGGCAAACAACGTCACGGACGCGAGACGCGCCGTGAGCAGCGGCCACAGGCCGCTCGCCGGGCGCGTCTGCGCCAGGGCGAGAAGGAACAACCCGATCGCAATACCGGAGGCGAGCGCCGGGCCGACGCCCGACGGTCGAATGGCTCCGCCGATCCGTTGCCCTCCCTCCGCGGGCAGTATCGTCGGTCGGCTCACCAGCGCGATCGAAGCGATGCCCAGCAGGATCCCGACCACGGCGAGCCAACCAGGTCGCTCTCCCAACGCGATCGAGGTGATGACGGGAATCGCGACTGCCGCCACCGCGGTGGTCGGGGCGACGACCGACATCGTCCCGATCGCGAGGGCATGATAGAGCAAGGCGACACCGACACCGCCGGCCAGGCCCGCGGCGCCGCCCCACCACAGATCTGCCGCCTGCGGTGCCGCCGCCGGTAACAGCGCCAGCGTCAACGCCACCAGCACCAACCCGATTGCTTGCGACAGCAGCACCACCGGGATGGCGGCGACACGTCGGGTCACGATCCCGCCGGTGAAGTCGGCCGCGCCATAGAAAACAGCGGATAGGGCGGCGAGCAGATATGGCACGCCGGATTCTACCACAGCCGGCTGGGCGGTGGCACGTCGGCGAGGAGGGTGTGAATATTGTGGCGAGATGAGCGACCTCCCCCTGCGACCCAGCCTGCCGACCCTCGGCGCGGTCGTGTCGGCCGCCGAGCGGGTGGCACGGCGTTTCCCTCTCGTGCTCCTCTCGGGTGCCCTCGCGGCGACCGCCGGCATCCTTCTCGTGAACGCTTCGGATGACGAAGAGCCCTTCGTCCGACTCCTCGTCACGGCGACGCTCGGCCTGCCGCTGTTGTTCGCAATCACCCTCACCGGCGAGCGGCGCTTCGCGGCCGGCGACGCGGCGCGGCGCTGGGGGGTGCTGGGCGCCGGCGTGGTCGTGCTCGCCGTGTTCTGGGCGCTGTGGCCGAATTGGCCGGAGCCGGTCCAGTTCGCGCGCTACGTGCAGGCGAGCGTCGCGTTCCATCTGTTAGCCGCGTTCCTGCCGTTCGCCGGATACGACGAGCCCAACGGATTCTGGCAGTACAACAAGGCGCTGTTCCTGCGCTTCCTCGTGGCGGGGATCTACGCGGCGGTGTTGTTCGGCGGCCTGGCGCTGGCCCTGGCGGCGCTCGACAAGCTGTTCGGCGTGGACGTTGCGGGCGAGGCGTACGGTCGGCTGTGGATGGTCATGGCATTCGTCGTCGCGACGTGGCTCTTCCTGGGCGGCGTGCCGGACGACTTCGCCGCGCTCGAGCGGCGCAGCGATGTCCCGGCGGGATTGCGGATCTTCACGCAATACATCCTCGTCCCGATCATCGCGGTCTACCTCGTGATGCTCACCCTGTACCTCGGCAAGGTGCTGATCGGCCGCCAGTGGCCGAGCGGGTGGATCGGATATCTCGTCTCGAGCGTCGCGACGGTCGGGATTCTCGCGTGGCTGCTGGTCCGGCCGCTCGAGGGCATGGCGGACTATCGCTGGGTGCGGACCTACACGCGCGGCTTCTACGTGGCGCTATTGCCCGCGATCGTGATGTTGTGGCTCGCGATCGGGAAGCGGGTCGCCCAGTACGGCGTCACCGAGCGGCGCTACTTCATGATTGTCCTGTCGCTGTGGTGGGCGGGGATCGCCGTGTACTACACGCTGGGCCGCTCGCGCAGCATCAAGGTGATTCCCGCGACGCTCTGTCTCCTCGCGGTGTTGACGTTCGCTGGTCCGTGGGGCGCCTACCAGGTCTCGCTCTTCAGCCAGCGGCACCGGCTCGACCGGCTCCTGGCCCGGCACGGCCTGCGCGTCGTGACGACCGGAGTTACGGCCCGCGACGTCCCCTTCGCCGACCGCAAAGAGATCGCGGCGACGGTGCGGTATCTCCTGGAACGCCACGACCGGCGGGGGATCGCCGCGCGCTTCGGTGAGCCGGCGTCGCTCGCCTCCTCGGCGGTCGAAACCCGGGTACGGACGATCATGGCCTCCCTCGGTGTCGCGTACGTCTCCGGATGGGAGCGCGAAGAGGGCCAGGAGTCCCACTACTTCCGCGCCAGCTGGACGGCGGCCCCGACCCCCATCGACGGTTACGAGTACGCGATCCACCTCGCCCCCTTCGGACTCCTGAAGGACACCCTGCGGATCGACGCCGCCACCAGTGTTTCGTTCGACAAGGCGCGGAATGCGTTGCGGGTGGATCGCGGTGGACAACCGGCGCTCGAGATCCCGCTGCAGCCCGTCATCGAGCGCGCGATCGCCTACCGGCGAGTGCGCGGGCGCTACGACGAGGTGCCGATCGGCTTGCTGCGCGCGGAGACGAGCAGCCCCCGCGGTGCCGCGCTCCTGTACCTGACCATGCTCGCCGCCAGCCATGGCGATAGCGGCTGGGCGGTCACGGCGATCGACGGGGAGCTGTTCCTGCGGCTGAAGTAGTTTGGCGCCTTCACGGCATTGCCAGCTCCGCGACCCACGGCTCCTCTCTCGGCTCGGCGGGCACCTGCATCCCGCGCGACAACGCCCAGCGAATCAGCCACGACAACCCCATGGCTCCCACGTACGTGTCCTTCGAGCGGTACGCCGAGTCGGCGAGCACGCGCTCGAGCGGCGCGAACCGATAGCCACGGCCTTCGAGCCGGCTCAGGATCGCGTCCAGGTAGTCGGCGTTGATCTGGTTGGCGTGCAGCAACAAGACCAGCGGGATTTCCCGGTCGAACAGGTGCCGTGACAACCGCTCCGAGAACGCGAACGCGCTGTCCAGGTGTCGTTGATAATTGTCCACCACGCGGTCCACAAGAGCGGAATCGCCGCGCTCCAACGCGGCCACATAGGCGCGGGCGTACACCCACTCCTGATTATCCACCGTGACCGGCGCCACCGTATATCCATGCGCCGCGAGAAACCGCTCCACGCTTCGGCGATACGCCAGCGACCGGCCCGTGTGCAGTTGCGGATGACGGAAGTAGCGATACGGGCGGCCGGCGCGACGAGCGAGCACGCGCGTCACCTGCTGGCCGCGCGTGATGCCTTCGAGATACTCCGCGAGCGGCGTGGTGTGGGCCGATCGGTGCGCGAACGTGTGATTGCCCAGCTCCTGACCCGCGGCGAGCCACCGCGCGAGCAGCGCGACCCGGCTCGAGTCGAGCGCGCCGTTCGCGTACAGCTTCCGCTCGTTGACGAACCCCACTGCCGGGACGTGGTGCCGCTGCAGCGTGCCGAGCAACCGCTCGGTCACGTCCGCCCAGTCACTCGCCGACGACACCGCCACCACCGGCAGATCATCGATCGTGATCGCGACCACCCGATCGGCGTGCGATGATGTCGCGCCGGTCAGGAGGGTCAGCGCGAGCGTCAGCAGCGCCGGCGGCCTCCAGGGTGCGCGCAGAGCGCTGCTCCGTGTTGGGAAGGGCGTCGGCAACCGCTCTCAGGGGCTGATGGGGATCTCGATAAAGCTGCCGCCATAGAGGCGTAGTCGCAGCGGCTCTCCCGCATCCGCGACCGTTTCCTCGTTCACGTCTTTCCCCGAGCCGTAATTGATCTGCATGATCGGCGCCTTGATTGGCCCCAGCAGCACGACGATCCGGCTGCCTGCTTCCATCCGCCGGCTGGTCAGCCGGATACTCGAGAAATCGAGTTGCGTCCGCATCCCGGGCGTGAGCAACGTCCGGTGCTCCAGGCCGTTCGCGTGGCTGGCGCGCAGCTGGCAGGTCGAGAGCAGGACGTACTCGCCCTGGGCCGTCAGCTCGTATAGCGCGGCGTAGAGGTCGAAGTCGCGCTTGTTGGTGGTGAAATCGAGATGGCCCGAGAACAGACCACTGAGCTCCGTGCGTTTGGGGAAGGGCTCACTCTCGAAGTGCAGCACCTCGACCGTGTCGATGGCGTCGGCCACGATGCCGCCGCCCGGGATGACGCGATCGATGTCGGCGCGATTGGCCAGGTCGATCGCGAAATCGATCGGCGCGCTATCCTCCGGCGCCGCGTCGCGCAGCCGATAGGCCCCGGCCACTCTTTCGGTCGTGAGAAACAGGCGCTTCCGCTCGCTCGCCATCGCCGCGACGCTGGGCGCGTGCTTCCACACGTTCGCTCCCATCACCTGGTAGTTGAGCTTGTCCGCCAGCAGGGCGGGCCTGGGCCCATGTTTGAAGACGTAGTCGAACCACGCGAACCGCAGCGGTTGCAGGTCCATGAGGGCGACCGGATCGAGCCGGTAGCCGGCAAAGGTGTACGTCGTGTCGCCCAGCGCGTTCACGACGCCGCGCTGACCGGGCACGTGGTCGTACGGACCGATGACCAGATAATGCTCCGCCGCGGGATCGTGCTGGGAGTGCTGCGTGAAGTAATAGAGGGCGGCGCCCGGACCGCCGAAGAAATACCCGGCCGTGGCGAGCACGGGAATCTTGATCCTCGCGAACTCGGCGCCGTACGGAATCATCTGCTGCCAGTACGCATCGTAAGTCGAGTGAGCGATCCATTCATCGAAGATGGGATTCGGCGTGCCGTCGATCTTGTCCAGGTCACGGTAGGCGCGGCCGCTCACGTACCATTCGCGATTGAGACGGCTCCAGCGCTGAAAATCATTGTAGGTCGCCGAGTCCAGTGTCCTGGTGTTGAGCGTGAAGAATGGCCACGGGTACAGGAAATTCATGGCCACGTTGCCTTCCATCGGTACGTCGAGACCCGGGCCGACCGCGACGAGCGGCACGATGGTCTTGAGCGCGGGCGGTAGGTGCTTGGCCGCGGCCCATTGCGTGAATCCTTCGTAGCTGCCGCCGTACATCCCGACGCGCCCATCGCTCCATGGCTGGCGCGCGATCCAGGCGATCAGCGCGGCGGCGTCCGCGCCATCGTATTCGTACGGCACGGGATTGTCCGGACTGCACAGCTTGCCCCGCGCGAAGCCGACCACGCCGATGTACCCGCTCGCCGCGGCACGCCGGCCTTCGATGAGCTTGCCCACGGTGTCCGCATAGATCGTGAAGTTGAGCATCGTGGGAAGGCGTGGGGCCGAGCGCGGCCGGACGATCATGGTGCAGATGGTCGCGCCGTCGGGCGTCCGCACCGGCACGGTCATCTCGATCACGTACCGACGCCGGTCATCCTCGGCCACGATCGCTCGCGCGAGCGGCACGAGCGCGCGCAACACCTGGCGTGTGTGATAGGCGCGGATCAGCGCCAGCGCATCGGGTTGCGTGATCGTGCTCTGGCCCTGCCGGCGCCGCAGGGCGCCATTGACCGCGCCGTCGACGATGCGCGGATTGATGCCCAGGGCGCGGATCAGAGCGGCGGCACCGCGGTCGTCGAGGCCGCGCAATGTCCTTGCGAGCTCACGCCGCAAGGCACTGTCGCTCGCACCGGCTCGGGCCAGGGCCGCGGCGTGAATCGCGTACAGGGTGTTGGCCGCTCGCACTTCCGCGGCAGCGGGCGGTGGCAGCGACCGGAGGGTCGCCAGGGCTTCCCGGTAGTGGCCCGCGACCGCCTGGAGACGAAAGAGATTGTTGCGGTAGATCGTCCGGTTGGAATCGCGGTACACCGCGAGCATCTGGCTCGCGAGTGCGGGCATCGCCTTCGCGAGCGCGGCGCTGTCGGTCGCGGCCGCCTCCGGAAAAACGAGGCCCTGCGCGCCGGCACGGCCGGTCAGGATGGCGAGACTCGCCAGCAGGGCGATGGGTCGGATCACGATCCGAAATCTACGGGCTCGAGCGGCGGCCGGTTTCGTCATTGAAGGGTGGCGCGGCCACGGAGCCGTGGCTGTATTGTTAGTGAATCGGGGAGGGTATCGGCATGGCCAAGGACGAAGCATTCGAGGAACGCAGGTCGGTGGCGATGGAGATGACGGCTCGCCTGCGAAGCCGTGGCATCGTCGTCGCCGGCACTGACAAGCCCGAAGATCTGATGGATTTGCTGTCCGCCGTGGAGCGCTTCGAAGCGACGGTCGAGGCGCATGGGGGTGACTTGATGGTCGACGACTTGAAAAGCTCGCAGCCCGACGACCGCCACTTCGTCGTGCCCCGGCGTGAGCATGGCGAGCCGATGCGGGCGTACATCGGCCGCGTCGTCGAGGCGACGGCACGGCTGCGTACCCATCCGCGGCAACGGGACTGAGAAGCGACAGAGGTATCTATTGGGGCGCCCGGGCCGTCACGATGTCGTGCCGGGCCGCCCACATGCCGATGTCGCGCTTCTGAATCGCCGCGGCCATCAAATCCGGGAACAGGTCCGGCGTACAGGCGAAGGCGGGAATCCCGAATGTGGCGAGGGCCGCGGCGTGGCGCGCGTCGAACCCCGGCGCGCCGTCGTCGTTCAGGGCCAAAAGGCAGATCACCGTCGTGCCCCGCTGCACGATCGCCGCGGCACGTTTGAGCATTTCGGTCGCGTCGCCTCCTTCGAACAAATCCGTGATCAGGACCAGAATGGTCTGCGCCGGCCGGGTGATGACCTGCTGGCAATACGCCAGGGCCCGGTTGATGTCAGTGCCGCCCCCCAGCTGGGTGCCGAACAGCAGATCCACCGGGTCGCGGATTTCGTCGGTCAGATCGGCCACTGCAGTATCGAAGACGACCATCCGCGTCGTCACGGCACGCAGGGAAGCGAGGACGGCGGCGAAAACGCTCGAGTACACGACGGAGGCGGCCATGGAGCCGCTCTGATCCACGCACAGGACGATATCGCGCAGCGAGGACCGCCGGCGTCCGTGTCCGATGAGCCGCTCGGCGACCACGGTGCGCCGCTCGCGATCGTAGTGACGGAGATTGGCGCGGATGGTGCGGTCCCAGTCGATCTCCGCCACCCGCGGACGGCGAGAACGCGTCGCGCGGCTCAGCGCGCCCGCAACGGCCTGACGCGTCGGCTGGGCGAGCCGGCGCTCCAGCTCCTGGACGACTCGGCGCACCACTGTCCGGGCTGTCTCTTTGGTCCGTTGCGGGATGACCCGGCCCAGAGACAGGAGACTCGCGACGAGGTGTACATCCGCCTCCACCTCCGCCAGCAGCTCGGGCTCCAGGAGCATCTGTCGCAAGCCGAGGCGATCCACGGCGTCTTGCTGCATCACCCGGACGACCGAGGCGGGGAAATAGCTGCGGATGTCCCCGAGCCACCGCGCGACGTTGGGTGATGAAGGGCCGAGGCTGCCGGTACGTTCGCTGTCGTACAGCGCCTGGAGCACCCGGTCCATGCCGAGGTCCGCTTCGCTGAGCTGCCCGGTCGTCGCCTCCTCGGCCGGCTGCCCCAGCACGAGGCGCCAGCGCCGCAGCCGCTCGTCGTCAGCGTGGGTCACGGAGCGTCACTCCCAGCACGTGGGCCAGAACCGGGAGCACACGGTCGGCGCGCACCGGATCCAGGTCGTCGGTCGTGGGCGCGGGCCGCGCTTCCAGAACGCCCGCCCCCGTCAGGCGTTTCACTTTTTCTCCCATCGACCGCCGCTCGGCCGGCTGGAACCCTGAGAACGCTCGCCGCACCAGGGGCAGCATCTCCGTGAACACGTCGACCGAAAGCCCGGCGAGCCATCGATCGAGCGCCGCCCAGAGACCGTCGTGGTGCAGCAGCACCAGCCCGCTTCCCTTGAGCAGACCCTCGAGCCACGCGGCGGCGTGGCCGGCCGGGTTCGCCGGCGACAACGCCAGCGACGCGCGGCGCGCGATCTCCGCGTCATCCAGGACTTGGAGCTCAACGAGCAGCCGGCAGCACCATCCGCGCACCAGCCCGTGGATGCCGTCCCACTCGAGCAGCTTCAACAGGACCGCGCACCACTCCGCTTTCTGGTCTGATCGATCGAGCACGGCGATGCTCTCCCGGACGTGGCCGATGGCCTCGACCATTTCGCCTGCCGCGGCGTCGTCCAGCGAGGCGCACGCTCCGGGCAACCCCACCACGATGCGCTCGAACAGCGCGTCGATAACCGGGAGGAGCCGCTCCGCCGGCGTGCCTCGGACGTCACCGTAGCGGCTGATCCGCGCGAGCGGTGTCAGGGCGGCCATGATGCGGCGCACGTCGGCCGAGACGGCCGCCTGCGCCTGCACGCGCGTGAGCAGCCGCTCGATCGCGTCCGGCAGGGCGGCGAGGATGGCGCGGTCGAGCAGCTCCGCCAGCGTGTCCAGGTCCGCCGCGGCGTCGGCGTCGTGCCGCGCGCGCGCGCCCGCGGCGGACTCGACCGTCGTCCCCCACACACTCACCTCGACGATCTGGACTTCGATCTCCGGTGTCCACCTGAGCTCCCACAATTCGTGAAACGTTCCGGCCTTGCCGGTGACACGCTGCCGCGCCGCCCACGGCACGCCGAGCAGGACGAGGCGATGAAACAGGCGGCTCCGCTCCCGGTCGGTGTCGTTGCGGAGGTCGAGACTGAGGGGCTTGGCCTCCGCGCTGGCTTTGAGGCGCAAACGGCGCTGCTGGGCTTCGAGGTCGCGCCGCAGCGGTACGGTGGGGGTCTGCACCGGAACCGCTCCCAGGGCCGTCCCGATTTCGAGCTGGTCGCGAATCAATGCGAGCGGCGCGGTCTCACCATGGCACAGCACCGTGCGGATGCCTTCGGTGAGCTCGGCCAGCCCAGGGCCCTGCAGGCCGCGCAGCGCGGCGAGCGCGTCGGCCAGGCGCACGACTTCGATCACACTCGCGGAGGGCGCCTCGAGATCCTCGCTCCGCAGCAGTCGGGCGGCGTGCGCTCCCCAACGGATCGCGGCGCGATCGGGGGATACCCAGAGATGGTGATACCAACCCGGCGACTCGACCCCGGCGCCGTAGCCGCTGCGGTAACTCAGCCGGGAGTACGTCCAGGGAATCCAGGTCGCCTCGACGGGAGACGAGGGCAGCCCGAGCAGCAACTCCTCGTCCCCGGGCGCCGATCGAGGGTCCGCCAGCGCCGGCGCGTGCCAGGCGCCGCACACGACGGCCACGCGCTGCCGTCCTTCCTCCACCGCTGCTCGGATGGCCGAACGCATGTAGGCCTCGCGCCGAGCCTCCTCCTCCTCGGGTCGATCGACTTCGGCGCGCAGCGTCTGCATCGCCTCGCGAATGGCGTCGAACAGCCCGGCGGCGTCTCCGCGCCGCTCCACCTGGTGCTCCCACCACAGCTCGTGATCGGCGTAGCCCGCCGCTTCCGCCAGCAGCCGGATGGGGTCGGGGCGCGCCTCGTTTGGAACCGGGATTTCTTGTTCCTCGGGCGGAGGTGCCGGTCGTGCGAGGCGGATTGCCTGCGGGAGATCGATGAAGCGGACGGCGATGTCCCGCTCCAGTGCGTACCGGATCGCCTGCCACTCAGGGGAGAACTCGGCGAATGGATAGAACACGGCGCGCTGCGGTTCGCCGGGCGGATACACCAGCAGCGCCACCGGTGGCTTCATGGCCTGGTCGCGCGCCAGCGCCAGCACGTCGTTGGCGTCGGGCGGGCCTTCCACGAGCACTATGTCGGGACCCAAGGCCTCCAAAGCCGCCCGCAGGCTGCGGGCCGAGCCCGGTCCGTGATGGCGAATCCCGAAGACGTGAACGCTCACTGGCTGTCCATCACGCTCCGATACAGGTCCTTCCACCCGTCGCGCTCCTTCACGACCGTCTGGAGGTATTCCATCCACACCACGCGATCCTGGATCGGGTCTTTCACCACGGCGCCGGTGAGCCCGGCGGCGATATCCGAGGCCTTTAACGTCCCGTCCCCGAAATACCCGGCCATGGCGAGCCCGCCGTTGATTACCGAGATCGCCTCGGCAGCCGACATGGTTCCGCTCGGCGACTTGAGCTTCGTCTTGCCGTCCATGGTTACGCCGCTGCGCAGCTCACGGAAGATGGTCACCACGCGGCGGATTTCCGCGAGAGCGGGTTTCTCCGCCGGCAGCTGGAGCGCGCGTCCGAGATCGGCGACGCGCCGGGAGACGATGTCGACCTCCTCGTCCAGCGTCGCTGGAGTCGGGAGCACCACCGTGTTGAAACGGCGGTTGAGCGCGCTGGACAGCTCGTTGACTCCCTTGTCCCGGCTGTTGGCGGTGCCGATCACATTGAAGCCCTGGCGCGCCTGCATTTCGGTGCCCAGCTCCGGAATGGGCAACGTCTTCTCAGAGAGCAGCGTGATCAGCGTATCCTGGACCTCGCTCGGCATGCGGGTCAGCTCTTCCACGCGCGCGATTTTCCCCGCTTGCATCGCCCGCAGCATGGGACTCGGAACCAGAGCGCCCTCGGAAGGTCCCTCGGCCAGCAGTCTGGCGTAGTTCCACCCGTACCGCAGCGACGTTTCGTCGGTGCCCGCGGTGCCCTGAACCATCAGCGTCGAGTCGCCCGAGATCGCCGCCGCGAGATGCTCGGAAAGCCAGGACTTGGCCGTGCCCGGCACGCCCACCAGCAGCAAGGCGCGGTCCGTCGCGAGCGTCGCGATCGCGATCTCCACCAGTCCGGCGCTGCCGATATACTTGGGCCGGATCTCGACGCCACCGGGCAGTTTGCCGCCCAGGATGTACGTGCGCACCGCCCATGGGGAGAGCTTCCAATTCGGCGGGCGCTCGTGGTCGTCGGCCCCGGCCAAGACCTCCAGCTCGGAGGAGAATTCCTGCTCGGCGTGCTGGCGGATCACATGGTCCGCGGCGACCGCGGTCGAACCCTTCTTGCTCACGTTGTGAGCTCCTCGTGAATGCGTCGTCGCAGCTGCACGACGTCGGTGAACGCTTCCAGCGGCTTCTTCCACGGCGAGGAGCCGCCACCAGCCGGCTCGGCCAGTTGAACGAGCTTCATCGCGCGGGCGAAACAGTCGGGAGGGATGGCCAGCGCGGCATGCGGACCGGTCTGCCTCAGGAACTCCAGTGCGGGCTCCTTGGCGCGTACCTGATCCTCCAGGATGTCGAGATACGTCCGCGCGAGGACGTCGCCCCATGGCCCGGCGAGCATGGCGACCGCCTCACCGGCGCCCAGGAGGTCGCCCGAAGGAGGATCACGCATCACGTCGACGACCCGAGCCTCGGCGCTCGCACGCTCCATCCCTTGTAGCAGGAGCCGCAGGATTTCCCGCTGCACCACGGCCTCTGCGCCATCCAGCCTGGTGTGAAGCCAGCGATCCCACAGGGGTGTCATCCAGCCTCGCTCCGCAAAGAGCAGGGCCGCCCGGGACCAGCCGAGCGCCACAGCGAACCCCCATTCGCCCGCCCAGGCGGCCGGCACGAGGTCCGCCGCACTCGCATTGAATCGCTCCTCCCAATGTCCCGGCGGGACGAATGCGAGCAGTGCGGTGAGCCAGTGCGCCCGCTCGCCGATCCCCTTCGGGGGTCTGGCCGGAATGCCATCCCGCTCCCACGACGCCTCGAGCGAGGGCGGCGGTTTGGCGTCGAGCTCGCCGGGTGGCGCCCCGGTGACCTTCGACTTCACGCGGGCCCAGGCCCCGGTCGCCGCGCGATAGGAGAGCAGGCCGTCCGCTCGGTCCGCGACGCGCCGGGCGAGATCCGATTCGGGCAACCGCGCTAACAGCTCCGCGGCAACAGCGCGGACCACCTGGCTGCGGTCGTCGAGCGCGCGCTCGAGGAGTTGTTCGTCCGCTGGAGCGAGCCGGATGGACAACACCCGCAACCAATCGGCACGCCGCTCGCTCTTCTCCTCGGCCCAGACGGCCTCGATCCACGCGCGGGCGCGCTCGGGGTCGGCGTTGCGCGCGGCTCGAAGCGCCACACCTCGTGCCTCGACGGAGCCTTCCTGCCACACGCGCTCGGCCTCCGCGCTCGCGGCGTCCGTAGTCGTCGACTCGATCGCCCAGCGCCAATCCGAACGGAACTGCGCGAGCCAGCGACCCCGCTCGCCGAGCACCGTCGCCAGCGCGTCCCTGACGCCTGCTCCGTTCAGATCCAGCGCCGCGGGCAGCTGTGACGTGGGCACCCGGCAACCACCACTCCGGAGTCGTGGCAACGCCTCGCACAGCAGGCCGGCGTCGCCGCGCTCGATGAGCTCGTGCAGCAGGCGCGCGCCCGCAGCGGATGGCTCGGGGAGCTGGTCATCCGGCGCGCGGGGCGGTACCTGCGTGGCCGTGAGGGCTTGGTGTCCGGCCATCCGGTAGACCGCCAACGCGCCAGCCTTGAGCAGGAGAGCCGCCTCGTTGCCCACCGGCCCCAGCGCCTCGACGAGCGCGTCGACCGGCGTGCCGGTTTGCGGAACGCCGCTTGAGGATTGTCGTGCGGTGCCGAGCACCGCGACATCGAGGAAGGTCATGGATGGGCGGGCCACAACACTTCGTAACGCCCGGCGACCGATGCGCCGAGGGGCAATACCCGCTCGCCGTCCCACTCGCCCGACAGGTCGAGTGGGGCACCACCGGAGATCGCGAGCAGCCGCCAGTGGTCCGCTCCTTTCAGCGGCAGCGACTGGTTGGCGGTGTCGACGACGGACCAGCTCTCGCCATGGAACACCGGCGTGACGTTGTGAATGGAACAGGCAAAGCGGTCGAGCCATGGCAGGTGCCCCAGGGCATCCGCCACCGTCGAGCGAAAGTCCGCGATCGTGTCGTGTCCCGGCAACGGGCCGTTCCATTGGGCACTGGTGCCACGCCGTGCTCCCAGCACGGCACGCAGGGGAAATGCGCTGGGCCAGAAAGCGAGATCGGCGGCGATCGTGGTCCCGGGCACCACCGTCTCGCCGAACGGAGCTCCCCCAACGGAGAATTGCAGCACCAGGGCTTCGCGCTGGCTGTTCAGTCCGCGCAGCCAATTCCGCTGCACGCGGACCCGGACGTCTTCATCCACCCACTGGCCGAGGACGACCCAATCATCGGCGACCACGTCGCCGCCTCGGACGACGTCGTCCTGATTCACGGTCCACCCGAGCAGCTGCCTCACGTCCGCCTGCAGGCGGGGCTCGAGCGCATCGATGCGGCGGAAGGCGTGGGTCAACAGCGCGAGCCGGCCAAGCTGCAGCAGCAAACGCTGCGGCCAATCAGCCGAGGATCGGGGCAGCTCCCCCAGGCGTCGCAGCCGCGTCGCCACGGCGGGAGCCTGCGCGTCGACGAGGCGCGCGGCCTGGGCTTCCCACAACTCGTGACCCTGGGTCTCGACGCCCGCCAGGCCGTTGCGCACCAGGTCGCCCATCCACAGGTCCAGGCCATCGAGTCCCTGGGCAACCCGTTCCAGCCGTCGCTCGGCGCGACGCGCCTGGGCAGCCGGGTCGGCGGGCGCCTCGCCGGCCGGCCTGCGCTTCTCTTTTTTCTCGGCCGTTTCCAGGCGCTTACGGAGCCACGTGCTGACCCACTCGGGCGGTGAGGCGTTGGGTATCGTTCGCGGCTGGCCCGCCGCGAGCAACAGCAGGCCGAGAGAGTGCTTACAGGGGAATTTCCGGCTGGGACAGCTGCATTTGGCGGTGAGGTCGGCGAGCGCGATCCGGACCTGGTAGAGCGCCGTGCCCTGGCACTCGCCCCACAGGGCTTCGTCACTGCGGCCGAGACCCCGCCATGATGCCGGGTTGGCCAGCTTTTTCCCGGCGGCCGCGGAGCTCGCATCGGACGCGAGGGCGGTCACCTGCTCGATGGTCAGGTTCATCGCGCGGTCGCGCTAGTATAGCAGTCTCCGAACGGCGACCGCCATAGTCTCGCGCCACAGGCCCGGGCTCCACGTTGAGTCTCTGTGGCGCCGTGATTAGCTTGGGCACGACTCTCGATTGCTGGTTTCCTATGTCGCTCGGTTTGAGGTAGACCATGACTGCCGCGTGGATGGATCGTGGACGGATACCTGGCACCGCGCAGGGCGCCTTTGGGCGACCCGGCGCGGGGTTGCCACACACATTTTCGCCCGGGTACACGGCGCGAATGGGATCGACTTGAGCGCGTAGGTTGAGCTCCGCTGCCAGGTCGCCCCGTCCGCGCGCGCTGCCGGACGGGGCGATTTCATTTTGAGGGGCCGCGGTGAGTGGCCAGCGGATGATGGAGAACACTAAGGAAAGGTTCGAGAGGCCCGGCCAGCCCGAGCTGCCGGTTGACTACTTCCTCGTCGCAGCGCGATTCGAGCTGTGGTACGTCAGCCGCGAGATGGCTCAGGCCATCGAGGCCTCGCTCAATGAGACGCCGGCGCCGCACTGGGTCATGTTTGTCGACCTCACCGGCGCGCGGATACGCGTGCGTTCGCGGTTGATCGAGTACATCTATCAGTGCACCGCCGAGCAGCGGTCGCTGGCGCGCGCCTTCTATCGCGCCCGCAAGGCCGAGCGCAAGGCGGAAACGGATTGGGACGAGGACGAGTGAAATGCATATGGATCCGAGGCCGTAGCCGATGAGCATCGACCCGCGCATTGCACACGCCTTCGAGGCGCAGAACGGATTCCCGCTGGCACCGCACCTCATCGTGCTCGCGCTGATGGGGTCGCACAGCCACGGCACCTATTTGCCGCCCGAAGAGCCCGACGCGGTCGACGACGTGGACCTCATGGGCTTCGTCGTCCCGCCGTTGCCGTATCATATCGGCCTGCCTCGCTGGGAGCACTGGCGGCTTCAGGCGGACGAGCTCGACGTCGTGATCTACAGCCTCGACAAGGCTGTCCGCCTGCTGCTCAAGAGCAACCCGAACATTGTGGGCCTGCTCTGGCTGCGCGACAACGAATACGTCCACCGGCACGAGATGTTCGCGCTGCTGCAGCGCCGGCGTGCGATCTTCTCGTCGCAGGCAGCCGCGGACTCGTTCGCAGGCTATGCGTACGACCAACTCAAGCGCATGGAAGCGTTCGATCTCGAGCGGATGGCCGAATACGAGGCGCTGACCAAAGAGATCCGGGCCCGCGGGCCGATGACCGAGGTACTGGAGGCGGACAAGGCGAAGCTCGAGCACATCGCTCGGCACTGGAGCCTGCCGCTCGAAACGCTGCATCGCTTCCGCAAGCTCCACCACGAGCATTTCTCAGGCTACATGGGAGAGAAACGGAAGGCGATGGTCCGGAAATACCAATACGACGTGAAGAACGCCGCCCACCTCATCCGTCTGCTGCGCATGGGAATCGAGTTTCTCGAGACTGGAGAGCTACAGGTGTTTCGCACCTCCGACGCTGAGGAGTTGAAGCGGATCAAGCGCGGTGGGTGGACGCTCGATCAGGTAAAGGCGCAGGCGGAGGCCCTCTTCGGCAGGATTGAAGAAGCTCGTGCCCGGTCTCCGCTCCCGCCCCGGCCGGATGAGGCGGCAGCGAACGCTCTCATAATGGAAATGCACCTGCGAATCCTGGGTCTCACGAATGGCGGTCATGGAGAGTCCATCCGCTGAAGTGTCCCCGGAACGATGCTCTTCGGCCCGTATTTCCCGCGAACCCGATCGATCGCCCCTGCCAACCCGCGATCGCGCTCGGTCTCGGCGGTCGGAAAGAGGCCGAACTGCGTCGCCGACTGGGCGGGAGCCAAGCCTGACAACCGGACGCCCACCAGTCGCGCCGGTACTCGCCGAGCCTTTCGCAGCGCCGCCAGCAGCTCACGGGCTACACCCAGAATGACGCGGTCCGACACGACGGGCTCGGCGAGAGTTCGCCGAGCCGAGTGCGTCCGGAAGTCCCAATCGCGTAGCCGTACCGCCACGGTTCGCGTGCTGAGTCCCGCGGCGCGAAGGTCAGCCGCGGCCCGCGTCACCAGCCGCAGCAGCTCGCGTTCCAGGTCCCGGTCCTCGTGCAGGTCCTTTCCGAACGTCTCTTCGCGGCTGAGGCCCCGCGCCACCTCGCGGTGGGCGACCACCGAATCCTCGATCCCATGCACCCGGTTCCACAGCCACGCCGCTTCGCGCTTGCTCATCCACCGCTGCAGCGTCGCGACGTCGTAGCGCAGGACGTCCTCGATCATGACCAGTCCATGAGTCGCCAGGCGCTCCTGGAACTTCGGGCCCACCAGCGGAATCTCGGCCAACGTGCACGACCGCAGGAAGGATTCTTCGCCGCCCGGGTCCACGATCACGACGCCATCCGGCTTGGCGCGCGCGGCGGCCATCTTGGCGATCAGCTTGTTCGTTCCCCCGCCGATCGACAGCGTGATCCTCGAGGCCGCGAGCACGGCCGCGCGAATCCGCTGCGCGGTGGTAGCGAGCGCCTCGTGATGGTACAGAGCTTCGGTGCCGGTCAGGTCGAGATACCATTCGTCGATGCTCGCGCCTTCGACGATCGGCGCGAACTGCAGCAGCACTGTTCGGATCTCGGCGCTCTTTCGCCCGCAGGCCTTGAACGGCACCGGGACACACACCGCATCGGGGCACAGCCGCAGCGCGCGCGAAATCGGCATCGCGGAGCGGACGCCGAATTGCCGCGTTTCGTAGGAGGCGCAGCACACGACGCCGCGGCTGTCGCGCGAGCCACCAACGATGAGGAGGGGCGCTCGTCCCGCGCCGGCCGGATCGACGGCGCGCGCTACCGCAACGAAGAACGCATCTGCATCGGCGAGGAGAATCCGGCGCACGGGTCAGCCCGGAGTGTGCACCCGAACATATCCCGAAGCCAAAGAAGCGGCAAGGCTATACGCTTACAGGATGACGGCCTATTGCGGCGATTCGACGACCCGAGTCGGCACCGCGCGGTCGGTCTGGGTGCCGTCCCCGAGCTGCCCGGAGGCGTTCGCACCCCAGCAGTAGATCGAGCCGTTCGGCGTAACCCCGCAGGTGTGCGAGCCTCCGGCGCTCAGGGCGACAAAGGTGAGCCCACCGCTTACCGGCCCCGCCGTGACGGACGTTCCCCCGGTAGTGCCATTGCCGAGCTGGCCCTTCGAGTTGGACCCCCAGCAATAAGCGGCTCCCGCCGCCGTCAGGCCGCAGGTGTGCTCACCGCCGGCCACGAGCGACACCAGCGTCACCGGGACTGCCGCTCGCGTCGGCCACCCGTGGCCAGCGGGCGGTCCGGCGGACCCCAGCTGGCCGCTCGAGTTCGACCCCCAGCACAGCACCCCACCGGCGCCGTCCAGCGCGCAGGTGTGATTGCGCCCCGCCGCGAGCCCCGAGACGGGAATCCCTTCACCAATCGCGTTGCCCGAGGTGTCCGAATAGCCCACCGGTAGCGTGAAACCAGCGGGATGTTGGTAGATCGGGTCATACGGCTGGTGGTCCAGCGGTCCGTAGCCCAACTCTCCGCTGAAATTCATCCCCATGCAGAGCACCTGGAAATTGAGGTAGAGGACCGTAGGCTTCGCGCAGACATGCGCGCCCCCGGCCGCGGCCTCGACGTAATCGGTGGTCTGGTCGGCGAAAGGGCTCGGCTCGAGCGGCACCGCCGCGGCGGCCGTCGAATCGAACGCGAGCGTGGCGCCGTCGAAGATGGCGCGGGTTCCCCAGCACCGCAGGCGCCTGACCCGGTTGATGAACCCGAAGCGGACGCGTGCCAGGATGCAGGTGAACGTGCCGCCGACGAGCAATTGCTCGACGCGAAGCTGCACGGTGTCGAGATTGCCGTCGCTGATGATCGTCACCGGTATCTCGGATGCCGTGAACGCCCCGCAGCTGCCAAGTGCCTGAGCGCATTGACCGTCTCCCAGTGCGCCGCGTGCCCGCGAGCCCCAGCAGAACAGGTTGACCTGCGCTTCTTCTCCACAGGTGTGGGCATCACCGGCCTGGAGCTCATTGAACCGGTGTGACGTCGCGACCGCGAGCGGGCGGGATGACAACGGCAGCACGGCTGTCGTGAGCCCGGCCCCGAGCTCGCCGGAGTTATTGCTGCCCCAGCAATACCCGGTGCCGTCGAGCGCGGCGATCGCACAGGAATGATCGAGCCCGGCGCTCACGGTGCGCCACTTCTGCACGACCTGGAGCGGCGCGCGATGCTCGGCGACCTGGAACGGCGCGGCCCCCACCGTGGCCACCAATTCGCCGCCGCCCCGGCTCTTGGCCAGGACGAGACCATTCGAGTCGACTGTGAACGCCGCTTCATTGGTCGAGCTCCACTGCACCTTGAGCCCCGGCCTCGGCCGGCCCAGCGCGTCCTGCACCAGGACCTTGAACGTGGCGGTGTCGTTCAGGGTGATCAACGGCGACCACACCGGCTGCGTGATGACCTGCAGCGGCAGTACCTCGACCGGGAGCTGAAATTCCGAGCGGCCAACCTGGTTCTGGACGCTCACCAGCACCTGCGCCGTACCGCTGACGCGGCCGGTCAAGACGGCCCGGGTGGAATCCGCGGCCAGTGTGGCAACGCCCAGGATCGAGGGATCGCTCGAGACCCAGGTGATGGTGGCGCCGGTCAGGAAGCTCGGATCGACTCGTTGCAGCGACAGTCCGATCGTGTCGACGTCCCCGACGGACAGCAGCGAATCGGCGCCGCGCGCCCGAACGACGACGGGCGCTCGCAGCTCGACCGGCTCGAACCCGGTCTGGGCGACGCGCACCACGATCGTGGCCTGACCGGTGCGACGGCTGGTTACGATGGCGTGCAGCGCTGCCGCGGCACCCGTTACGGTCACGACCGAAGAATCGGTAGAACCCCACACGAGGCTGACGCCGGTGACCACCTGCTGGTCCGGCCCCGTGACGGAGACGGCCAGCGGAGCGATCTCGGCGACCGCCAGCGTGTCCGGCCAGGCCGCGCCCTTGTCGAGCTGCAGCGTGATTGTGCCGGTGGGGGCGAGCTCGTTGCTGCACGTCGTCAGAAGCGTCCCGGCGAAGAGGACACTCGCTGCGCGCAGGTACCGCAAGCGTCTGGTCATGAGTCGAGAGTGCTCAGTGTTAGAAGGCGAACTTGAGGCCGGCACCGGCGAACACATTGGGAATCGAGCCGAGCTGCGAATCGGTGCGGAAGCTCCAGTGTCCAGCGATCCCGGTCACGGCGAAATGGGGAGCGATCAGGAACTCCAGGTCCGCCCCGACGCCGACGCCGATGACATCGTTGGTGGTCGTCTGCCAGATGGGGACCTCCGTCGTGCCGGTCCCGCTTTGGACGAAGTAGCTCCCCGACTGGAAGCGTCCGTTCACCCTGGCGACGCCGACCTCTCCGAACGGCGAGAGCCCGAGCCGTCCGGATCGGATCGAAACGCTGGCCCCTACCATGCCGCCGGTCACCTCGAGGTCCCGTGGTGCGAGGCGGATGGCCGTCACGTGCCAGCCGATTCGCTCCCGGCCCCGGAGCAGCAGCGAGAATCGCCCACTCGGCCATCGGCCGGATTGGGTCAGACCGCCCCAGGTCGGCGCCAGCCCGACCAGGCTGAGGCGAGTGCGATACCCGGCGCGCGGGATGCTCGTCGGACCCAGTTGGACCGTGTAGCCCCACTTCTTCAGACGGTCCGCCACCTCACTCATGCCGACCGCGATGCCGTCCTGAGTATTCTTCTCGGTCACGAGCCCTACCACTTCCCACTGCCGGTTGAACAACGCGCCTCCAGAGCTGCCCGGGCTCACGAAGAACGACTCGAAGCGCACTCGGCGAGGACTCGCGCTGATCACGCGGTCGCCGCTCACCGGCGGTTCCCAGCAGCGACGATCGGGACATCCGACCGGCACCACCATGGCCCCAATCTCGAGGGCCCCGGAGTTTCCTTCACGGTTGAACGCGAATTGCACGGCGGCGCGTCCGTCACGCGCCACGCTCAGTACCGCCAGATCGAGCTCGCGGTCCACCTGATCCACGAGCGCTAGGACGGTGTCGTTGCGAGCGAACTGGAACACCACCCTGACCTTTCCACTATCACGGGCTGCGCGGACCACGTGGGCCGCGGTCGCGATGAGGATGCGATTGGATGCCGCGACCACGATACCGGCCCCGACCTCCTCGTCCTCTCCTCCACTGGCCAGTATCTGGACCACCAGGTTGGCCGCTTCCACCGGCATGCGCGACACGCGTTGTGCAGCAAGCGGCGCCGCGGAAGTAACCAGTACCATGACACCGGCGACGGCTCTCATCATGTGCCCCTCTTCCAGTAGAGCCCGACCAGCACGATCAGCGCGAGGTAGCCGAGTCCGGCACCAGCGGTGGCCAACGGATGCTCCGACCAGACGACTTCGAGAACGCTCGGGATCGAGCCGAGGGCCGGAGGCAGGGAATCGATGGTTCCCTCGAGCGTGAGGCCGACGGCCTGAGAGTCGACCGCGACTTCGCGAATCGCGCCCCGGAAGCCGTGGAGCGGCAGTGCATCTCCCCGCTTCAGGGTATGGTTAGGCCCGTTGCCTGCGCCAAGCCCGAAGCTGCCGCTGTCGATGGTCGAAACCTGCTGGTCGTTCGCCTGCTCCTCGTCCCGGAAACGATTGACCTCCTCGAAGCTCACCCCGATGACCTCGAGCGACACCAGCGGACGCGCGACGGCCGAGCCCTCGAAGCCCAGCTCGAAATCGAGAGGCCCGTGGGTGGCGGCGAGCTGGATCTGATCGATGCGAAACGCAATCGTGTCCACCGCCTGCTCCGGCAGGCTCACGGCGATTCGCCCGCTCACCGAAACCGGAATGGACGGCATCGAGTCGCCGATGGTCAGCTGCACCGTCCCGCCGGACCCGGTGGGTCGCACCGCGATCACACTGCCGGCGGGGAGGCGAACCGGGTCGATAGTGATCGCACCGGAATCCGGGCGGACCGCCTTGAGGAACAGGGTCGGGGTCTCAACGCTCCGCGCGGGGTTCGTGTCCCGGGCGGGAAGCGCGACTGCTTCCAGACCGGAGATCCCGAGAGATCCCAGGACCAGGGCTCGGTCCCACGGTGCCGACGACTCCGCCAGCCGGAACCGCACCGCTTCCGCGCGGACCGCCGCGTGGATCGGCGTACGCGACACGGGCCGCGAGCCCTTCCAGGCCACCACGGCGGCCAGTACCAGGAGAATGCCCCCGAGCGCCGCAGTCACCAGCGCCCGGTTTCCCGGCATGCTCAACTGCCTGGATCTCGCGACGCCGTTCTGTCCGCCGAGTGCTTCGAGGAATTCCTCGACGCGCTGAAACCGCTCGCCGGGTTTCTTCGCCATCGCTCGACGCAACGCGGCCGAGATCCGTTCAGGGATGTCCGGGCGGACGGTGCGCGGCTCGGGCACCGGCGTCATCAGATGCTGCGACAGCACCGCGTAAATCGAATCGCCGGTATAGGGAAGTTTTCCGGTAAACATCTGAAAGGCGAGGACGCCGAGGGAGTAGATGTCCGAACGCGGATCAATCGACGGATCGGCGGTGGCCTGCTCCGGGCTCATGTAGAACGGAGTCCCCAGCACCATCCCAGTGGAGGTGAGGCCCGCACCGCCGGTCTGCCCGGTTTTGGCGATGCCGAAATCCATCAGCAGCGGGTGGCGATGGGCCCCCTCCAACATGATGTTGTCCGGCTTGATGTCGCGATGGACGAGCCCCACCGCGTGCGCGGCGCTCAGGGCGCTCCCGACCGCGCCGAGGATGCGCTCCGCTTCTTCCAGCGGCAACGGGTGGTGCTCGCGGAGATAATCGGTGAGGGTGACGCCCTCGACAAACGGCATCACCAGATAGATCAGCTCATCCTGGTCTCCGATCGAGTAGACCGGAACGATGTTGGGGTGACGCAGTGCCGCGAGGGCTTGCGCCTCGCGCTCGAACCGCTCCACGAACCCTTCACTGGTCACCAGCTCGCGGCGCAGCAGCTTGACGGCGACATCGCGCCGCAGGCGCACGTCACGGGCGCGGTACACCACGCCGAATCCGCCTTCGCCGAGCTTCGCTCCGAGCTCGAAGCCCGGGCCGAGAGCCGCCTGCAGCTGGTCGCGAGTCGGGTCCTTCTCGGCCGCCGTCGTGGGGACCGGGGTAACCATGAGCGAGGTCGGCAGGTCGGCTCCGCAGTGCGGGCAGGCGACGCTGCCGTCGGGGATCGGGCGGCTACACGCCGGGCAGGACAGGCTCAGTTGGGGCATGCCATGGTCGTCGGGATGAGGAGCAGGTACTCGTGCGAGTAATTGCCACGGGGGCTCAAGGCCGCGGAGACCTTGAGCGAATACAACCCGGGAGCGGCAAGGTCGGCGCGCTTGAGGGAGACGAGGATCGGGCTCCCGGCGGGATAGAATCCGCGACCCAGCGGCTCGTCCTGCTTGATCACCCGTTTCTCCGCGCCGGTGGAATCCAGCTGGGCCAGGCTCACCAGTACTTCGATGAGCCGGGTTTCGGTGGAGAACGCCACCTGCAGCGGGCCGCACGCGGTGGGCGAGGTTTTCTGGGTGACAGCGAGCGGAACGTAGGCGACCCGTCGCCGTCCGCCGAGTGTGATCCTGGTCCACCCCAGCACGCCCAGGTCGCTGCGGGCGAGACGTTCAGAGATGAGAATCCGGTTGGACCAGCGGTACACCGAGTCGCGCGGACCTGTCCGCGTATCCATCCGGTAGTAACGGCCGGCCTTGATGGTCTCGGCGCGGAGCTGGATGCCGGAGTCCTCCGGTGCCGACCAATGAATGATGAGGGGATCGTCCGCGCTGAGATCGTATTTTTCGAAGGTGGCCGTGAACGATGAGAGGAACATGGTCGTCCCGGCGACTTGACGGGCATACACGCCCTCGCAGCGATCTCCCCGAAGCTGGTAGCCGTTTACCGGCGCAGCGAGCTGCAGCAGATTGGAATCACAGGAGAGTCTGGCCGTTGCTCCCTGCGCCACTGCCCGGGACGCAGACACAACGAGCCAGACCCCGATGAGCGACGTGCTGCGGGGAACCATGACACCTATTCCTTCTCGTGATGTTGGCGATCAAAACCGCACAATGATTCTGCGCAGCAAAGCAGCGGTTCGCTAGGGGTAACTCTTCAAAAGATGGTTGTTGCTGATTGTGTTGCGGGCTTGCGTCATGTGGTGAGATACGCGAGCCCAGTGTCATTCACAACCCTGGAGCGTGACAATGCCCAACACCAAATCCGCCTTCAGCGGCTTTTCGGTGAATGATCTCGCCAAGGCCAAAACGTTCTACGCGGAAATCCTCGGCCTCGAGGTAGTCAACGACGGTCCAGGGCTGAGAATCCATTTGCCGGGCGGCGGGAGCGTGCTGGCGTATCCCAAGGACAATCACCAGCCGGCGACGTTCACGATTCTCAATCTCGTGGTGGACGACATCGATGCCGCGGTGGACGAGCTTACCGGCCGAGGAGTGAGGTTCGAGCACTACGAGGGCATGCCGATCGACAAGAAAGGCGTGTTGCGCGGTCGTTCACTGAACATGGGCCCGGACATCGCCTGGTTCCGGGATCCAGCCGGCAACATCCTCGCGGTGCTCCAGGACAGTCGGTGATCGTAACGGCTACGGGACGTACCGCGCCACGGCCATCGCGGTGGTCGCCAGGAACAGCAGCCCAGTGGCGATGGTAGCGGTGAGCGACGACCGAGCCTGCAGGCGCTCGAGCTCAAGCGCTTCCGCTGCGGTTGGCGGACCGCCCCGCTTCTGTGCCGCGGCAGAAATGCGCGCCATCCGGATGTTCGCCGGCACGACGAGGGTCATGCCCAGAATCACCGCGAGAATCGCCAGCCCGCCGCCGATCCCGAGTGTCCGGCCCATGCCGGACCGCATCCATACGCCGGGTGTGCCCCCGGAATCGATCATCATGAGCCAGATCCCCGACGTGACATTCACCAGTGCCGCACCCATCATGGCAACCGGGATGCGCCGCTTGCCCAGCTCGGCCAACACCGGTCCGGCGGCAGGTCCGGCCGCCTTCAATGCGGGCATGATGAATCGTGCGGCGAAGAGGCTTCCACCCACCCAAAAGACCCCTGCGACAATGTGAAAGAATCGCAGTATCAGCATCTTCGTCATCTTCGTCCCTCCATTCGTGACAAGCGGACGACGGCAACCCAGGAAGGAGTGTTCGAGCGGCATGATAGTAAACCGCTTGGACGGGATTGGGGAGTGACAGAGTTCGCTACTTCCGGACCATTCGCAACGCCACACAACACTGCCCCGGTTTCAGCTCCTGTCTTGCCTTGATCCCGCGGAGTCCGAGGCCGGCGACGAGCCCCCGCATCAGATGGACATTCGCGTCGCACACCAGCGCGCGGTGCTCGCGCGCCAGCGCGTCGAACGGGCAGTTGCGGAGACGGATCTGCCCGTCCGGTGCGTGAAACGGCTCATACCCGAGCTCACCCAGGACATCCTCGATCCGCTGTGGCGATCCCTTCCGCCCGGTTCGCCGGGCCTCACGTCCCAGACTGGTTCCGACGCTCCGGGCCGTCGCGCGGACCCGGGCAGCGATCGACCGCGGCGCCGCGGCGATCACGTCGGCGAATAGCCGCGCCGCCAGCTCGTATTCGCGTGCCGGCACCGAGAACTGGAGTTGGAGGCCGGAGCGGCGGTACAGCTTGGCCGGGCGCCCCGCACCGGGCCCGCGACGCTTGCCGAGCCGCCGGTAGGAAGTCTCGAGCAGTCCGTGCCGGACCAGCTTGTCCAGGTGGAACGCCGCCAGGGCGCGCGAGACGTGGACGCCGCGGGCGGCCTGGTCCCGGCTCACCTCACCGGGCCGCGCCGCCACGTAGAAATAGAGTGCGCGCCGCACCGGGTCGGTGAGGGCGCTGAGGCGTTCGAGATCGTGATCGCGGGTCGGCATGTCGGCAAATCTAAGACATGCGCCCGTTGGTGAAAACCCCCCGTGGACAGATCCACCGAAACTATACACAACGTATGCTTGTTTTAGAAGCGGCGTCGTGAGGCGGCGGAGGCCGCCCTCGCCGGGCGCCGTGTTCTCTCACCACCGGAGTCCATCATGATCAACGTCATCATCCCGGCTGTCCTCGCCCTCGGCATCGGCGCTCCGGCCCGGCCGGCGCCAAGCGACACGGCGGCGCCGATGAGCCAAGCCATTTTCCATGACGCGATGCGGCAGCTGTGGGAGGATCACATCACCTGGACGCGGCTGTACATCGTCAGCGCTGCGGGCAATCTTCCCGATGCGGACCAGGCGGCGCAGCGCTTGCTCAGGAACCAGACCGATATCGGCAATGCCATCAAGCCGTTTTACGGCGACGCGGCCGGCGAGCGCCTCACCGGACTGCTGCGGGGGCACATCCTCACGGCGGCGAAGCTGATTGGCGCCGCGAAGGCGGGGGACACCGCCGCCGTGAGCGCTGCGGCCGGCGCGTGGTACGCCAACGCGGACAGCATCGCGGCGCTCCTTTCGGGGGCGAACGCCCGGAACTGGCCGCTGGCCACCCTCCAGTCAGCCATGCGCATGCATCTCGACCTCACGCTCAAGGAGGCGACCGCGCGGCTGCACGGTGACTGGGCGGCGGACATCGCGGCGTACGATGAGGTGCATCGCCACATTCTACAGATGGCGGACGTCCTCAGCGGCGGCATCGTCAAACAGTTCCCCGACCGGTTCGCAGCGAGGACCTGACGCATGTCGAGCCTCCCCTTGCTGGACTTGCCGAGCGACGAGGCTTCAGCCGCGGAGGCGAAGCTCCGCCGCATCGCCCGAAAGTTTCGAGCCGTGATGGAGGAGCTGGGCCTCGATCTCTCGGATCCTCACCTCGAAGGGACCGATCTCCGCGTCGCCCGAGCGTACCGCGAGCTGTTTGCGGGACTCTCCGACGGCGCGGAACCCGCGCTCCGCTCATTTCCCAACACCGAGCAGTATGCGGCGATGGTGACTGTGATGGACATCCCGTTCTATTCGCTCTGCGCCCATCACTTCCTGCCGTTCTTTGGGTCGGCCCACATTGCCTACCTGCCCGGGAAACGACTCCTGGGGCTCTCCAAGCTCGCCCGGGTGGTCGAGTACTACGCTCGGCGCCCACAGGTCCAGGAGCGGTTGACCGAGCAGATCGCGGATCTCCTGGATCGTCGGCTGCATCCAGCGGGGGTCATGGTCGTCGTGCAAGCACGGCACTTCTGCATCGAAATGCGCGGCGTGAGTCGGGTGGGTATGATCACGACTACGAGCGCTGCGCGCGGCGCGTTGAAGGAGGAGCGCCGGCGGCGGGAGTTCCTCACCCTGCTGCGCGGAGAAACGGGCGTCGCCACCAGCATCGAACACGGGAGCGAATGATGTCGAGTTATCCCTACCTGATCCTCGGTGGCGGCATGACGGCCGATGCCGCCGCGCGCGCCATCCGTGAAGCCGACCCGGGTGGCGCGGTCGGCCTGATCTCCGCCGAGCCCCATCCACCCTACGCCCGCCCACCGCTCTCCAAGGGGCTATGGAAGGGAGACCCGGAGGCCGGCATCTGGCGCGGCACCGAAACCGCCGGCGTCGAGCTGCGGCTCGGGCGGCGGGTCACGGCCATCGATCCGAAGGCGCGGACCGTCACCGACGACCGCGGCGACAGGATCGGCTACGGCAAGCTGCTCCTCGCGACGGGCGGCACGCCTCGGCGACTGCCGCTCGATTCGGGGCAAATCATCTACTTTCGCACCTACGACGACTACCGCCGGCTGCGCGCACTCGCGAATGAGCGGCTCCGGTTCGCGGTGCTGGGCGGGGGGTTCATCGGCACAGAGGTCGCCGCTGCGCTGCGGTCAGTAGGCAGCGAGGTGGTGATGCTCGTTCCCGAGGCGGGGCTGGGCGCACGAGTGTTTCCAGCCGATCTGTCTCGCTTCCTGGTGGACTACTACGGCGAGCAGGGGGTGGAGACGCGCACGGGCGAGGGGCTGGCCGGCCTCACGAGTCGCGGAGGCAAGGTCGTCGTCAAGACGACCACCGGGGCGGAGCTCTCCGTGGACGTCGTCGTGGCCGGACTCGGGATCCTGCCGAACGTCGAGCTGGCCGAGCAGGCCGGGCTCGCCGTGAACAAC
>Ga0075434_100000511_pt1 | contig 29418 bp, 31 predicted proteins | sample RhiMethybrSRZTD3_FD_75298 | JGI IMG/M metagenome (GOLD analysis project Ga0075434, IMG submission 75298) | Populus rhizosphere microbial communities from Tennessee, USA - Rhizosphere MetaG P. TD hybrid SRZTD3 | ecosystem: Host-associated > Plants > Roots > Rhizosphere > Soil | place: USA... | reverse complement strand
TGCACATGCACGGGCCGGACGGCGTGCGCTTCTACACGCGTCTCAAGACCGTGACCGCGCGCTGGCCCGAAGGCTCGCGCGGCGCCGAGTTCACGATGCCGACGATGCGCTAGCGCTTCGGCGGCTTCGCCAGCGCGCGCATCACACCGCGGATCGCCAGGTAGATCACGACCCCGAACAGGCACCAGGCGGCGACGCTGAGATGCCCGAGCGGGCCGTTGCTGCCGGCATCCACCTGGCGCACGAGCTCCTGCGGGTCGATGCCGAACTCCGAGAGCGCGTCGATCGCCTCGAGCTCCGCCTGGTGCTGCCGATGCAGGGGCCAGAGGCCGAGCACCGTCACGAGGAGCGGCACGAGCGTCGCGAGCGCCGCGAAGCGGTGCTTCCAGACCGTCGGCACGACGGCCGTCGCCGCCGCGAGCAGGACCAGCAAGACACCCCTTACGCTTCCGCCGACCGCGTCCGACGGTGCGACGTGGCCGCCCAGCAGGTCCGCAAGCGTCACGCGCGCACCGAGGCCGGCGCCGTCCGCGATGAGGCTCGGCAGAAGCGCGAGCACGAGAAAAGCGACATAAGCGACCGCGACGTCGGGCCGCGCGGCTGCGACGACTTCGCGCACGAATCCACGGGCAGTGTACGTCGGGGTCAAGCGGCAGCCACCACCGTGGACCGATCCCGCAGGCCAAGATGCAGCGCGAGGCAGACGAGAAGCTGCCAGACGGCGTGCGGCACCAGCAGGTCCTGGTCGAAGGAGAGATCGAGGTTAAATGCCGCGCCGCCGATTGCACCGGCGACGGCTGCCAGAGGCACGACTCGCCAGTCGGGCGCGCATGGCGCGAACAGGATGGTCGCGACGGCGCAGAGAACCGCCGATCCGACGCCCGCGATCACAAAGGACGTCGTCGCGTTGTAGCTGAACGGCCCGTCCGCGACGAACCGAATGGCGAGGTAATAGATGCCCGCGCCTGCGACCGCGAGCAGGCAGACGCGCAGGGCGCGCTGCTTCGAACCGACATACGGTCCAAGAACCAGGGCACCGAACACCGCACCCAGGACGTATTGCAACCAGAGGCCCACGTCGGGAATCGCTTCCACATGCTCAAGCGCGTTCGAGATCTGCACCATGACCGCGTAGGCGACCACGGACGTGAGCGCGAGGCCGTATTTCCAAACCAGCGAACTACCGCTCACCGTCATTTGCGATCCCGGAAAGTGAATAGGCCTTCGCGCGTACTCACCGAGAGCTCGCCTTGTTGCAGAAGGTTGAGTCCGATGGCGTTCTCTTCACCCACGAAAAAAGTGAACTGCGGAATATGGACGTCGCCAATTTTAACTTCCGCGTGCAATGCCGGAAGCTTCTTGTACTCCTTCACCGTTCCGGTCGTGATCTCAATCTCGACATAGTCGTGGTTCACCGGCCTCACCCGATTGATGAGGTCCTGCGTGACTCGCGCGCCGCCCAAGCCCGTATCCAGCAGAAATTCGAAGGTCTGACCTTCGATCGTAACGGGAAGGTAAGTCTTCTGGTCCGCAATCCGCAGTGGAGACGCGCCCGGCGAACCGGAGAGCCGGAGCGTCGGCAACACTTCGAGTTTCGGTTGCTGCACATCGAGGATGTAGTCGGCCGTCGACCACAGCGCGCTGCCCAGGCTTCCTGTCACGTTCACGTCGTAGCGTGTGCAGCACTTCGTCAGGTCGGCGATCCCCAGTGGCCCAATCTTCCTCTTTGCATCGATTGAGCCAACATGAAATGAGCGCAGTTTGACTTCGCCGTCGCGAATCCCGGCGTGTTCCGCGAAGTCCGGGGAAACTTGCGAACTGGCGGTACCGGTATCGAAAAAGAACGTGGTTTCAATTCCGTTAACTTCGATCGGCACCAGCAGAAATTGCGTCGGGTCCGAGTGCCTGATCGGCACTACGGCCGTGTTCGATGGTGACCCGGCGACGCACGCGGCCAGCAAGCCAAGAATGGAGATGGCGGGCGATGCCCGCAAGCGTCTTGCGCCAAATGACAACGGGGAACGGATGGTGCCGGAGGCGAGACTCATCCTGTATTTTGCCTACGAGTGCATCTGAAACGGCCGCTGCGGCGCTCGTGCCCCCGGGCCGCCGCGATACTGCTCTTATGCGCGAATCCAATATGACATTACGACGAAAACCCGAAAGGGAAGCACGAAAGCCTCGCCCCCGCGATGGACGAACTCCGACAAGCCTGCCGCCACGCCGGAGGCAGGCGAACTCCCGCAAAGTCTCGCGAGCGCGCCTACGCGCGCTTGATCAGTCGCAGCACGAAAATCAGGATGATCGCGCCGACCAGCGCAACAACGATCGCGCCGATCGTCCCGCCACCCGACGACACGCCCATCATGGTGAAGAGCCAGCCCCCGATGAGCGCACCGACAATGCCGACGACGATGTCGCCGACAACGCCGAAGCCGCCGCCCTTCATGATGACGCCCGCCAGCCATCCCGCGACGAGCCCGACGAGAATGAACCAGACAAATTCCATGGCCTTCCTCCCCTATGATGCGCTGGAAGCCGCACTATAGGCGCGTCGGGCTGTGCCGGCCAAATTGAGCGGTGCGAATGGTGCCGGTGGAGGGACTTGAACCCCCGACCTCTCGCTTACGAAGCGACTGCTCTACCAACTGAGCTACACCGGCAGCGGGGCGCGCAGTATAGGCAAGCCCCGGTTCGCGGGCAACGCGTCAGCCGCCCCGGCGCCGGACCCTGATGACGACGTCGACGCCGACCGCTTCGGTGCCGGGCGGCAGCGGCGGAAGCCGCGCAAATTCGACGGCATCGAAGGGCACGTCGACCAGCTCGCCCGTGTCCTCCACGTGGATGTGGTGGTGTGCCGTCGTGTTCGAATCGAAGAGGCCCCTCTCGGGGTCGACCTGGAGCGGCTTCAGGAGCCCCTTCGCGGAGAAAAGGTTCAGCGTGTTGTAGACCGTCGCCTTCGAGACCTGAGTTCCGGCCTCGGCCAGAGCCAGGATGATCTGCTCGGCCGTCAGGTGCTGGTCGCGCGCGAAGAGGAGCCCGGCAATCAGGAGACGCTGCGGCGTCGGCTGGATGCCGCGCTGCTGGAGGAGCGCCTGCATGCCCTTGGCTTCAGCGTGGTCCATGGGGCGCGAATATACGCCGGGTCCTATATCCGCTCAAACAAGACGGAAATGCGCGGGGCGCACACGGGACTGCATCGCTAGCCTCGCCAAATGCCCGGAAACACGCACTCGAACGGTCACACGATTCCCGAGCTGCTCGCCATGCTCGGCATCGCGTCGATTCTCGCCTTGGCCGCAGTTCCGGTCTTCTCCAACCTGCTGCTCGAAGCACGCATGACCGCCGCCGTCGCGACGGCGATGCACGCGATCAATCTCGCGCGACAGCTTTCCGCAACACGCAGCGAGCTTTTCCGGCTGTGCGGCAGCGATGACGAGCGCTCGTGTTCCGGACGACCGGACTGGAGTGCCTCGCTGCTGCTCATCGATGAGCGTGAGTCGTTTCGTCAAGGCGTGCCCTTGTCCACCGGAAATCGCACGCCGCGCATTCGCTCCAATCGTGCCACGTTGAGCTTCGAAGCCGGCTCCGGCTTTGCGACGCCAGCGACGCTGACCTTGTGCGACCGCAGGGGCACGAGCGCCGCGCGCTCGGTGATTATCAGCCGAAGCGGACGCCCGCGCACGAGCAACCGCGATGCGTCAGACAAGGCGCTCTCGTGCTGAGGCGCGACGTGGCAGGCTTCACGCTCATCGAGGTGCTGGTCGCGCTCGCTCTCCTCCTGGCAGGGCTCGCGGGTGCCGGCATCGTGCTCGGCCAGAGCATCCAGTACGAGCGAGAGTCGGGCAGCCGCCGCGCCGCAATTCGCCTGGCCGCCTCGCTGGCCGACGAGCTGCGCGCCCTCGACCGCGATCCAACGACCTCGCTGTCCGCCGACGCTCCTGCGATCCGTACCTGGACGGCGGCGGCAGAATCTGCGCTGCCCGCCGGGGGCATCGCCAAGATCGAGATCGACGAGTCGACTCCGGCGCGATACCTGATCCGCATCGATTGGCCGGTCGCCGGCGTCGGAACGCAGCACTTCGTGCTCCCGGTGACCACTTGATGCGGGACTCGGGATTGACACTGGTAGAAGTGCTCGTTGCCATGCTTCTGGTGCTCGTCGTCGTCGCAGGTGCGACGGCTTTCGTGACGCGAGGGCGCGCCGCGCATCGCACGAGCGAGTCGATCGCGCAGCTGGAAGAGTCGCTCGATGCGGCATTCGGCCTGCTGGTCGACGAAGTGCGGCTCGCGGGCTACCTGGGACTTGCGCCGCCGGCAACGGCCGTTGCCGGATCCACGTCGCTTGGGATCGCGGAACGGCAGGACCTGCTGGTTTCCGGCGGCTGCGGGCCCTCGCTGGCGCAGGACCTTGCAACCCCGATTGTCGCGGCCGACGCGAGCTACGCGGCGGCTCCGGGCGTCGCACTGGGCTGTCGCGCCTCTCCGGACGGACGCGCGATGCCGCTGGCGGACACGCTCGTCATCCGGCACGCGGCCGCGGAGGCTGGCCGCGCCCAAGCCGGTCGTCTCCAGCTGGAGACGAATTTGCGTTCGGCCGCCCTTGCAGCAAACGGCATCGCGACGCTTGGCGCGGGTTCGCGCTGGCATGACCTTGAGGTCGGCGTCTATTACGTGAGTCGAGACTCCACCGGGCGGCATGGATGGCCATCGCTGCGCCGCAAGCGCCTCGTGGGCGGGGCGAGGCCCGCATTCCAGGACGAAGAACTCGTGAGTGGGATCGGCGACCTGCAGGTCGCAATCGGACTCGATGATCCTGCCGATGCCGACGCAGCAGTCGATCGCTGGATCCTTCCCGGCGAGCCGGCGCTTGGCGGAGTGCCGCGCGCCGTTCGCCTCGAGCTCGAGGCACAAAGCGACATCCGTGAGCGTGACCAGCCTGGTTTCGTTCGGCGCAAGCGGGTATCGCGGGTCATCGAGCTGCGCAACGTCGGGATGGCGTCATGACCGGTTCGATGCGCGGCTCGGCTCTTGTCGTCGTTCTCGTCCTTCTCTCGGGACTTGCCGCACTGGCTCTCGCCGCAGCGGCCGCCGCGGTGACGGCACTTTCCCTTGCGAGCCACCAGCAGATGTCTCAGAACGCATTCGAGGCCGCTGAATCAGCCATCGTGGCGGCGCTGCTGCAGGCGGCAGCTGCCCGAGATGCCGGCACTGCGGATGGCGAGATCCTTCCCGACGACGCGACCGCTCACGCGCGTTGGCATGCGAATACGCTCCAGGCCGAAGGTACCGGCGCGCTGCCGGAGGGCTTCAGCATCGGTGAGAACGGCGGCACGTTTGTGGCGCGGCACTTCTTCATCACGGCGGACGGCAACTCGGGCCGAGGCGCCCGCGTCCGTCTCGAGCAGGGCTTCTACCTGGTGGTGCCCGCCACATGAATCGCGCATGCGTCGGTACGGTTGTGCGGCTCATTGCTCTGCTTGCCGGGGCTTGTGCCGCATGGATGGCGCGCGCGGACACGGACGAAGCCTGGCTCCGGCGCGCGCCGCTCGCGCCGGGCGTGCGTCCCCTGCTCGCCATCGTGCTCGACCGCTCAGCCGCTACGTCGCGAACCTTGGCCGCACGCGAGGCCTACGATCCGGAACGCGATTACGGCGCCGCCCTGCCCGCTTCCTCGGCCTGCGACCGATCCCGTGTGTATTTCCGACGTGGACCCGGTCCGGCCCCCGACTGTCAGCGGCAGGCCGGCATCGACCTGGTGGGGCGCCGCCCGGAATCCGGCCTTCAGTGCAACGCTGCCAGCGCCGCGCTGGCGTCCGCCGGGTTCTACATTGCATCGCGCGCCGCGCAGTGGCACGCGGAGCCGGATGCCGGTTACTGGGGCTCATTGCGTGAGAGCAGCACGGACGCGGTGGAATGCCGGGCGGATCGTGGCCGTCACGGCGCCACGGCCGGCAACTGGTTCGCGAGCGATGGAACTGGCGCGCCTTGGACGAATGTCGAGACCCGTGAAATCGACTGGGACCGGCCACCATTTGCCGATGCGTACGCCTTCTATGCCGGCAATTACCTGAACTACCTTCAGGCTGTGTTGCCGGTCACTCAGCGCAGCGTCGCCGAGCTCGGCGCGAGCTTGCTTGCGCAATCGCTCGCTGCGACCGATGAGCTCGATGTCGCCTTGATTCGATTGGACGACGATGGTGGGGACGGTGGCTACGTCGCACGGGCGCCGGCTTCGAGCCAGGTGGTGGCCGCCGATCTGCGGGCGCTGGCATCGACATCCACGGCGGGAAACGCGCAGCTTTCGGAAACTCTCGCGGAGGCGGCACTCTGGCTGCAGGGCGGGCCGAGGCGGTTTGGTGTCGATGCGCGCATGGATCCGGGCGCCATGGATACCTCCGGTACCTACCACTCCCCCTTCGAGCACGCCTGCCGTCCCGTTTCGCTGGCGCTGCTGTCCACGGGAATCGCAAGCGAAGATGACAACGTCGCTCTTGCGGCCGAATCACTTACGCACTTCAACGAGGAGACCGGCGGCTGCGGTGTCGACTGCCTCGCGACGCTCGGTCGATGGGTCGGATCGACGGACCTCCGCGACGATCTTCCGGGCCGGCAAGCCTCGCCGACATCGTGGATCGTTCCGCCGACATCGCCCTTCGCGGCGAGCAGCGACGCGGCGTCGCCCGCGGATCCCCTGGGCTACGTCAACGTCATCGCGCGCGTGTTTCAACGCGATGCCGCAGTTCCCGCCGGTCCGCAACTCTCGTCCGCGGCATTGACTCCAATTCATGGCAGCGCTGATGACGCGGGTGTCATCCTGGGACTTACGGCTCCGCACGATCGCGCGCGCTGGCCCGGCAACCTGTTTCGATACCGGCTGCGCTCGCCGGCAACCCCGCTCGAGCCGCCACTCGTCGTCGATCGCGATGGCGAGCCTGCCATCGACGCCGCCAGCGGCCTGCCGATGCCGGGCAGTCAAAACCTGTGGAGTGACGCGCCGGACGCCAACCTGCTCGCTGGCGGTGCCAATGGGCGATTGCCGCCTTCGGAAGAGCGGCGAATCCACACCAATATTGCAAGCGCGAGGATCCTCGATCCTGCAAATCGCCTCGCACCGGGCAATGCGCGAATCGATCGCGCCGCCGTTGGTCTCGGGACCACTGATCCCGAATTATTGGACGACGTGCTGGCATGGCCCGCCGCGCAGCGAACGCTGGGAGATGTCGGCTTCGACGCGCCACTCATGGTCGAATATCCCGATTCCAACCGCACGATTGCGTACGCCGCGACGCAGGACGGCGTGCTCCATGCATTCGACGCCGACAGCGGCGTCGAACTGTGGGGTTGGATGCCGAAGGAACTGCTCCCGCGAATACCGGACCTCATGCGCGACGCCGAAACGACGGTTCGCGTGCACGGTATCGACGGGCAGCTCGTCGTGCACCGTTACGATCCCGACGGCGACGGCCGTATTGCATCCACGTGGGGCGAGCACCAGTGGCTCATGTTCGGGTTGGGTCGCGGCGGCGGTCGCTACTACGCGCTCGACATCGCCTCGCCGCTCGACCCGCGGCTGGCCTGGTCGTTCCCGCTTCCCGACGCCGAAGTCGAGGCCCGCGCTGAACCCGTTGTCACGCGCCTTGTGATCACGGGCTCCGGACAGAGCGCTGGCAATTGGGTCGTGCTGGTTGCAGGCGGCTACGACCCACGCTTCGACGCACGTGGCGCGACGGGCATCGGGAGGGGCGCCGTGCTGCGCGTGCTCGATGCGCTCACCGGACGGGAACTGTGGTCGATGGGGGGCGAAGGGGCCACTTATCCCCTGGCGGGTCTCGCGAGCCTTGCTTCCGCTCCGCGCGCGCTCGACCTCGACGGCGACGGCTTTCTTGACCGCGCCTACCTTCTGGATGTCACCGGCTCGCTGTGGCGATTCGACTTCGCGAATGGGCGCCCGCCGGACGGAATTGCCGCAGCGCGCCGTCTCGCTCGCCTCGGAACGGACGTCCACCGCTTCTTCGCGACCCCGGATGCCGCGCTCGTGCGCATCGGAAATGAACCGCGGCTCGCGCTATCCATGGGGTCGGGCTGGCTGACGCGGCCGCGCGACGAGTCGATCGAAGACCGCGCCTACGTCATATTCGACCGCACGGACGGGTCCACGATTGCCGAAGTCAGCGAAACAGACCTTTACGATGCAACGGATGATCCGGGAACCGTGCCGCTGAACGCAGCGGGCTGGTTCGTCCGGCTCGATGCACACGGTGCGGGCGAGAAAGTCATCGGATCGACCGCCACGTTCGACCACGTCCTGCGGTTCCAGACGTACCAGCCTGGAGCCGCCGATCCATCCGCTCCCTGCGGTCCGCCGCCCGCCATCGTTCGGCGATATGCATTCGACGTCCGGAATGCGCTTCCGCGCGAGTTCGCAGTGGAATCGGAAGAAGACGATGCCGACAGCGAAGATGTCACCGGTCTGCCGGCCGATATCCGGTTCGGATTTCCGGGGCTGTGGAGCGACTTGTGTGAAGGCTGTCGGCCGCGCCCGTTCGGACTGGTCGGCGGGGACACCTTCGATCCCGGCTATGCCGGCGACCCGGTGAGAACCTCATGGCGAAAGCTCGCGCCGCCGCCGGCTTCACCCTGATCGAGATCATGGTCGCGCTCGCAATCGTCGCGATCACCACGATGATTGCGGCGTCCTCGTATCGCGGCTACGTGCGGAGGAGTCATCGTGTCCAAGCCATCCAGGCCTTGCTGGTCGCTGCCACGGAACAGGAGAAGTTCTACCTCGCGCATGGCCGTTACGGCGACCAGCTCGATGCAGCGGTCGGTGCGGACCCGCCGGGTCTTCCGGTCGCGTCGATCACGCCCGGCGGCCATTACCGGATCTCGATACCCGTCGCGAGCCCCGCCGGATACCGGCTAGTCGCAACCGCCGCCGACAATGGAGCGGATCCGCTGTGCCATGTGCTCTCGATCGACGAGAGCGGCCGCCGGCTCGCGACGGATAAACGCGGCGCTGACAGCGCGGGGCGTTGCTGGTAGCTGATCTAGCGGCCGGCGTTCTCGGACTTGGCGGCGGACCGCAGCGCCTGCGGCAGCCCAAACACGATGCGCTCTTCCCGCCCGACCACCTCGACGGCTTCGTGCCCGCCCCACTCGCGTAGCCGCTCCACGACGTTCCTGACGAGTGACTCCGGCGCCGAGGCGCCCGCCGTCACTCCAACCGCGCGCTTGCCTTCGAACCACTCGCGCTTCAGGTCCTCTGCTCCATCCACCAGGTAACCGGGGATCCCGCGCGTCGTCGCGATCTCGCGCAGGCGATTGGAGTTCGAGCTCGACCGGGAACCGACGACGACGATCACGTCGCACTGACCGACGAGCTGCTTGACCGCGTCCTGTCGATTCTGCGTCGCGTAGCAGATGTCTTCCTTGCGCGGCGTCGCGAGCGACGGGAAGCGCTCGCGGAGCGCCGTCATCACCTTCGCGGTGTCGTCCACGGAGAGCGTCGTCTGCGTCACGACCGCGAGCTTCGCGGGATCTCTCACCGAGAGTTTCTGCAGGTCGGCGACCGTCTCGACGAGGTGGATGTGGCCACCCAGGCTCGAGTCAAACCTGCCCATCGTGCCCTCCACTTCCGGGTGGCCCGCGTGGCCGATCAGGATGACGTCTAGCCCCTCGCGCGCGTACTTGCCGACTTCCATGTGCACTTTCGTCACGAGCGGGCAGGTCGCGTCGAATACGGCGAGCCCGCGCCGCTCGGCCTCCTGCTCCACGCGGCTCGGCACGCCGTGCGCGCTGAAGATGACGGTCGCGCCGTCCGGCACCTGGTCGAGCTCGTCCACGAACACGGCGCCGAGGCCCCGGAGCCGATCCACGACGAACTTGTTGTGCACCACCTCGTGGCGCACGTAGATCGGCGCGCCAAAGAGCTCGATCGCCCGCTCGACGATGTCGATCGCGCGGTCCACGCCCGCGCAGAACCCCCGCGGATTCGCGAGGAGTACCTTCACGTCTGCGCTGCCTTGCTCCTGTGGCTGTGCAGGAGCGCGTCGATGACGAGCATGATCGCGCCGGTCGTGATGCCGATGTCGGCGACGTTGAATGCCGGGAAGAAGTGCTCGCCCCAGTGGAAGTGCAGGTAGTCCACGACGTGGCCGTCGGCGAAACGGTCCCAGGCATTGCCGACCGCGCCGCCGAGGATCAGCGCAAGCCCGATCGAGAGCCAGTAATGGCCGCGCGCCGGCAGCGAGCGCAGCCACCAGAAGATCGCGAGCGCGATTCCGCCCGCGAGCGCGAGGAAGAACCAGCGCTGCCAGCCGCCCGCTTCGGCGAGGAGCCCGAAGGCCGCGCCCTCGTTGTGCAGGCGCGTCAGGTCCAGGAACGGCCCGACCGTCAGGATCTCGTAAAGCTCAAAGCGGTCCACGACGTACCACTTGGTGAACTGGTCGAGCACGACGACGATGACCGAGAGCCAGACCCAGATGAGCGCGGTCTTCTCGTGGACGATCTGTCGGGTCATGCAAAACGCCTCAATTCGCCCGGACCCTCGAGGTTCTCCACGCAGCGCGCGCAGATTTCCGGGTGCTTCGGGTCGCTGCCGACGTCCGTGCGGCGGTGCCAGCAGCGCGTGCACTTCGGCGCGTCCTCGACTTCGACCGAGATCCACGCGCCCTCCTTCGCCACGGTCTCCGCGGCGACGGCATTCGCCGGCCGCTCGACGGCCGGCCAGATCCGGGCCTGCGAAGTGATCAGGACGAAGCGCAATTCATCGCCGAGCGCGGCCATGCGTCGATGCTGCGCCTCGTCGAGATAGACGTCCACCGCGGCCTCGAGCGGAGCGCCGAGCTCGCCCGCGGCGCGGAGGCGCTCCAGCTCCCGCGAGACGTCGTTCCGAAGCGCGATCACCGCGTCCCAGTGCACGGGCCGGTCCTTGGCTACGACGGGCAGCTTCCACCACGTCGAGAAAAAGACGGACGTGTCGCGTTCGCCGGGCAGGAATTTCCAGATCTCCTCCGCGGTGAACGAGAGGATCGGCGCGAGCCAGCGCACCATCGCCTCCGCGATGTGGTACATCGCCGTCTGGGCGGAGCGGCGCGAAGCGCTCTTCGCGGGTGTCGTGTAGAGCCGGTCCTTCAGGATGTCGAGCCAGAACGCGCCGAGCTCCACGACGCAGAAGTTGTGAATTTTCTGGTAGATGAGGTGGAACTCGTACTTGCGGTAAGCCTCGATCACTTCCTCCTGCAAGGCGGCGGCACGCGCGAGCGCCCAGCGGTCGATGTCGACGAGGTCCGCCATCGGCAGCGCGTCCTGGGCCGGGTCGAAGCCCGCCAGGTTGCCGAGCAGGAATCGGACCGTGTTGCGCATGCGCCGGTAGCTTTCCGACATGCGCTTCAGGATCTCGTCGGAAACGCTGATCTCGCCGCTGTAATCGGTCGCGGCGACCCAGAGCCGCAGCACGTCTGCGCCGAGCGTCTGCAGGACTTTCTGCGGCGAGACGACGTTGCCGAGCGACTTCGACATCTTCCGGCCCTTCTCGTCCACCGTGAAGCCGTGCGTCAGCACCTGGCGGTAGGGCGCGGCGCCGCGCCCCGCCACCGCGAGCAGCAGCGAGCTGTGGAACCAGCCACGATGCTGGTCCGATCCTTCGAGGTAGATGTCCGCCGGGAACGGAATAAGGCCGGGCCGCTGTTCCGCGAGGACGTGATGGACCACGCCGGAGTCGAACCAGACGTCCATGACGTCGGGGCTCTTCTCGTAGACGAGCGCCTCATCGCCGAGGAGGTGGCGCGGATTGAGCGCGAACCAGGCCTCGATGCCGCCCTCGGCGACGAGGTCCGCGACCTGCTCGAGCAGCTCCGGCGTCTGCGAGTGCGGGTCGCCCGTTTCCTTGTGCAGGAATATCGCGAGCGGCACGCCCCAGGCGCGCTGCCGCGAGATGCACCAGTCGGGCCGGGTCTCGATCATGCTCGTGATGCGTTGCTCGCCCCAGGACGGGATCCACTGCACGGTCTTGATCCCGGCGAGCGCGTCGCGGCGCAGCCCGGCCTTTTCCATGCTCAGGAACCACTGCGGCGTCGCGCGGAAGATCACCGGCGACTTGTGGCGCCAGCAATGCGGGTAGCTGTGGTGGTACGACTCGTGGTGGATGAGGCGACCGGCCTCCTTCACCGTCTCGATGATCTTGGGATTCGCCTCGAACACGCCAAGGCCTTCGAAGAGTGGCGTACCCGGAACGAAGCGGCCGTCGTTGCCGACCGGGTTGTCGATCGGCAGGTTGTAGCGCCGGCCCATCTCGTAGTCGTCTGCGCCGTGGCCCGGCGCTGTGTGCACGGCGCCGGTGCCGGCATCGAGCGTCACGTGCTCGCCGAGGATCACCGGCACTTCGCGGTCGTAGAACGGGTGCTCGAGGCGCAGTCCCTCGAGCGTCTTCCCGCCCGCCTTGGCGATGACGCGGTGTGCCGTCGCGCCGATCCGCTTGGCGAAGGGCTCGACGAGCGCCTCCGCGATGATGAGCCGGTTGGTACCCGACGCGCGGTCGAACTCGGCGAGCATGTAGTCGTAGAGCGGATGCAGGCAGACCGCCTGGCTCGCCGGAAGCGTCCAGGGCGTCGTGGTCCAGATCGCAACTGCGGCATTCTCGAGCGCGTCGCTCGTCAGGTGGAAGCGCCGCGCCGCGTCGTGCACATCGACCACCGGGTAGCGCACGTCCACCGACGGCGAGTCGCGGTCCTCGTACTCGACCTCCGCTTCGGCGAGCGAGGATCGGCAGTCGAGGCACCAGTGCACGGGCTTGAAGCCGCGCACCAGGTGGCCGCGGCGGATGATCGCCGCGAACGCGCGCAGCTGCTCCGCCTCGAAGCGCGAGGCCATCGTGAGGTAGGGATCGTTCCAGTCGCCCATCACGCCGAGTCGCTGGAAATCGGCGCGCTGGATGTCGATCTGGCTGGCCGCGAATTCGCGGCAGGCCTTGCGGAAGGCATCGGCGTCGAGCTTCTGCCCGACGCGCCCGTGCTTTTTCTCGACCTGCTGCTCGATGGGAAGGCCGTGGCAATCCCAGCCCGGCACGTAAGGCGAATCGTAGCCGTCCAGCGAGTGCGACTTGACGACGATGTCCTTCAGCACCTTGTTGATGACGTGCCCGAGGTGGATGACGCCGTTCGCGTACGGCGGCCCGTCCACCAGCACGAACTTGGGCCGGCCCGCGGCCCGCCGGCGCAGCTCCATATAAATGTCGTCAGCGAGCCAGCGCGCAACCGTCTCCGGCTCGCGGCGCGCGAGGTCCGCCTTCATCGGGAAGTCGGTGTTCGGCAGGTTGATGGTCTGCTTGTAGTCCACGCGGTCCCTCAGGCGGCCAGCAACTTGCGCGCCAGGCGCGCGTCTTCGTGCATCTGGGCGGTCATCGAGGCGAGGTCTGGGAATCGCACCTCGTCGCGCAGGCGCGCGATGAAGTCGACCTCGAGCCGCTCGTGGTATAGCTCGCCGCCAAAGTCGAAGAGATGCACCTCGAGGAGCCACTCCGTCCCGCCGACCGTCGGCCGCGTCCCCACCGACGCGACGCCTGGATGGCGGTCGAGGCCCGCGCCCGATGCGCGCACGGCGAAGATGCCAGCCACGGGCGACACGCGCCGGTGCAGGCGGATGTTGGCCGTCCGGAAGCCGAGCGTGCGGCCGAGCTTCTGCCCGGCGATCACGTGCCCGCTGATGCGGTAGTCGCGCCCGAGGAGCTCCTTCGCCTCGTCGAGCCGGCCGGCAGCGATCGACTCACGCACGCGGGTCGAGCTCACGGCGGCGGCGCCCACTTCCGTCGCTGGAAGCGCGGTCACCGCGAATCCGCGGGCGTCGCCCGCGCGCCGTAGAGACGCGACATCGCCACCGCGCCCGCGCCCGAACCGGAATCCCTCTCCGATCACCACCTGTCTTGCCCTCAGCGCGCCGATGAGCACGCGCTCGATGAATGCATCCGCCTCGAGCCCCGCCAGCGCCGCGTCGAAGCGCAGCACGCGAAGTTCATCGATGCCCGCTTGCCCGATGCCTGCCGCCTTGTCGCGCAGGCGCATGAGCCGCGCCGGCGCCGCCTCGGGCGCGAAGTACTCCTTGGGCTGCGGCTCGAAGCACAGCACGGCCGTCGGCAGCCGCGACTCGCGGCCGCGCGCCCGCAGGTCCGCCAGGATCGCCTGGTGCCCGAGGTGCAAGCCGTCGAAATTGCCGATCGCGACGGCCCGCCCGGGGTCCGCATCCGTGCAGGGTTTGAATCCACGTCGAATCAGCATGGCCCTGCCGGCTCGGGAATTCGTGCCCGGCAATTATAGATGCTTCAGGTCCCGGGGTCGCATGCCGGCGAGCGCCAGCGCGCCGAAGTACACGACGCCGCCGCCGACCACGGCGATCCCGAGCCATACGACCCGGCGCGTCGCGGACCAGGTGGACCAGGCCTCCCAGTCTCCGGAGATCCACCACAGGAACGCGGCCATCGCGACGCTCGCGAGCGCGATCGCCGGCAGGAGCTTTCGCCACGCGGGCGTCGGCCGGTAGATGCCTTCGCGCCGCAGGCCGCGATACAGGAGCGACGAGTTCACGACCGCCGAGATGCCGGTTGAGATCGCGAGCAGGATGTGCGGGATCGGGAAGCCGAGCAGCAAGGCCGGCACGACGACGGTCAGGTTGAAGCCCATGTTGATGCCGAGCGCGATAAGGCCGACCTTCACCGGCGTCTTCGTGTCCTGCCGCGCGTAGAACCCGGGAGCGAGCACTTTCACCATGGAAAAACCGACGAGGCCGAAGGAATAGGCCATGAGCGCGTAGCCGCACATGAGGACGTCGCGGTGCGTGAAGGCGCCGTAGCCGAAGAATGTCGCGATGAGCGGGCCGGACAGCATCAGGAGGCCGATCGCCGCCGGCACGATGACGGTCAATGTGAGGCGAAGCGCCCAGTCCAGCGTCGCGTTGTACTTCTCCTGGTCGTTCGCCGAGTGGTGCGAGGCGAGGCCCGGCAGGATCACCGTCGCGAGCGCGATCGAGAACACGCCCATTGGAAACTCGACGAGCCGGTCCGCGCTGTAGAGCCAGGTGACGCTGCCCACGACGAAGAAGGACGCAATGATCGAGTCGAGCAGGAGCGACACCTGAGCGACCGATGATCCGAAGATGCCCGGCAGCATGAGGCGCGCGATCCGCCGGACGCCCTCATGCGTGCGGTCGAAGCGCGGCGCCGGCAGGAGGCGGAGCCGGTGGAGCGCCGGGAACTGGGCGACGAGCTGCACCGCGCCCGCCACGAAGACGCCGATCGCGAGCACCAGCGCCCGGTTCTCGAAGTAAGGCGCCACGAGCCCCGCCGAGATGATCATCACGACATTGAGCAGCGTCTGGTTGAAGGCGGGCACCGCGAAGCGGTCGTAGCTGTTCAGCACCCCGCTCCCGAGCGCGACGAGCGAGATGAAGAACATGTACGGGAACGTGAAGCGGAACATCTCGACGGTGAGCGCGAAGCGGCTCTCGTCGTGGAAGCCCGGCGCAAACACGTAGACGATGACCGGCGCCGCGATCACGCCGACGAGCGTGATCCCGAAGAGGACGAGGCCGAAGACTCCGGTCACGCCCGAGATCAGCTCGCGGACTTCCTCGTGCGTCCGCTGCACCCTGTATTCGGAGACGACCGGCACGAAGGCCTGGGAGAACGCGCCCTCGGCGGTCAGCCGGCGCATGAAGTTCGGGATCTTGAACGCGATCAGGAAGGCGTCCATCAGCGGGCCGGCGCCGAAGGTGATCAGGTAGACCATGTCCCGGATCACGCCCGAGATCCGGGAAAGCAGGGTCAGGAGGCCGACGATCGTGGTATTTCGCAGGAAACCGTGCGCCATGCGGGCGGCACTATACCGCGTTGACAATCGCCGCCCGCATCCGGACAATGCGCGCCCTTATGGCCAACACCAAGTCAGCCGAAAAGCGGGCCCGCGAGGCGATCGAGCGCCGCACGCGCAACGTCGCCCATCGTTCGAAGGTGAGGAGCGCCGTGCGCAAGGTCGTCACGGCGATCCAGTCCGGCAACAAGGCCGAGGCCGCTGCCGCGCTCAAGTCCGCTTCGCCCGTCATCGACGCGATGGCGCGCAAGGGAATCATTCACCGCAACAAGGCTGCCCGCCACAAGAGCCGCCTCGCCGCCCAGATCAAGGCGCTCGCGGCGAAATAGAGGGGACGCGCCCCTTTATTTCTCCAGTTCCCTCATGATCGCCTGGCACAGCTCCTTCGTACCCTCGCTCGTCGCGCCGGAGATCTGAAACACCGGACCCTTGAAGCGCAGCCGGCGCACGATGTCGGCGCAGCGCTTCTTGCGCTCTGCCGGATCGACGAGGTCGATCTTGTTGAGCACGAGCCAGCGCTTCTTCTTAGCGAGCTCCGGGCTGAACTTCTTCAGCTCCTTGACGATCGCTCGCGCGCCTTCGACCGGGTCCGCCTCCGGGTCCGGCGGCGCGATGTCGACGAGGTGCAGCAGGATACGCGTGCGCTGAAGGTGCTTGAGGAAGCGGATGCCGAGCCCGGCGCCTTCGGCTGCGCCCTCGATGAGCCCCGGGATGTCCGCCATCACGAAGCTCTTGAGCGGGCCGACCGCGACCACGCCGAGCTGCGGGTGCAGCGTCGTGAACGGATAGTCCGCGACCTTCGGTCGCGCCGCGGACACCGCGCGGATCAGCGTCGATTTCCCGGCATTCGGCAGGCCGAGCAATCCGACGTCGGCGAGCAGGCGCAGCTCCACGCGCAGGCTCCGCGTCTCTCCGGGTAGTCCGGGCCCGCTCTGCCGCGGCGTGCGGTTGGTCGAGCTCTTGAAGCGCTGGTTGCCCCAGCCGCCTTTGCCGCCCTTCGCGACGAGGAGTGTCTGCCCCGCCGCCGAGAGGTCGCCGAGCGCCTCCTCCGTGTCCTCGTCGACGACGACGGTCCCGATCGGCATGGGCACGAAGAGGTCCTCGCCGCTCCGGCCCGTACAGTCCTGGCCGCCGCCCGGCTGTCCGTTCTGGGCCCGGAACGTCCGCTCGACGCGGTAGTCGACGAGCGTGTTGATGCCTTCCTGGGCTCGGAGCCAGACGCTCCCGCCGTCGCCGCCGTCGCCGCCGTCCGGACCGCCGAAGGGCACGAACTTCTCGCGGCGAAAGCCGATCGCGCCGCGGCCACCATGGCCGGCGCGGACCTTCACGATCGCTTCGTCGACGAACTTCATGACTGCTTGCCGCCTAAACGAAAAACCCCGGACGGGCCGGGGTTTTCCGCGGGATTCGAGCGGCCCTGCCTTACTCCGGGAGGATGCTCACGAAGGTGCGCTTCTCGGCGCCCTTCTTCCTGAACTGCACGCGGCCGGTCTTGAGCGCGAACAGCGTGTGGTCCGTGCCGACCCCCACGTTCTCGCCCGCCCGGTACGGCGTGCCGCGCTGGCGCACGAGGATGTTGCCGGCGAGCACGCGCTCGCCGCCGAACTTCTTCACGCCGAGCCGCTTCGACTGGGACTCGCGCCCGTTCTTGGTACTGCCGCCTGCTTTCTTGTGTGCCATGTCGCTTTCCTCGTCAGGCCGCCGTGATGCCGGTCACCTTGACCTCGGTGTACGGCTGGCGGTGACCCTTCTGCCGCAGGTAGTGCTTGCGGCGGCGGAATTTCGTGATGCCGACCTTGTCGGCCTTGCCATGCGCCTGCACGGTGGCCGTGACAAGCGCACCCGTGACGTAAGGTGCGCCGATGGAGACGTCCGCGCCCTCGCCGATCAGGAGGACCTGGTTGAACTCCACGGTGGCACCCGCGTCGACGTCGAGTTTCTCGACCCGCACGACGGTGCCCTCGCTCACCCGGTACTGCTTGCCCCCGGTGGCAATGACGGCGTACATGATTGTCTGGACTCCAAAAAGAGCCGGCAATTGTAGTGACGGGACCCCCCGGGGTCAAACCGGCCGGACGATCGAGCTTTTCCCGGAAAGGCGATTGCCGCTAGGATGCCCCTGACCCGCTGGGATGCCGGGATTCCATGCAACTCAAAGACATACGGGCCCTCGTCGCCGATGACCTCGCCGCGGTCGACGTCGAGATCCGCGGCCAGCTCGCAAGTGACGTCGCCCTGGTCAACCAGGTCGGGGACTACATCGTCGGCAGCGGCGGCAAGCGCCTGCGGCCCCTACTCGTCGTGCTGGCCGCCCGCGCGGCCGGCGCGAAGAACGCGGCACACATCTCGGCCGCGGCGCTCATCGAGTTCATCCACACCGCGACACTCTTGCACGACGACGTCGTGGACGACTCGTCGCGCCGCCGTGGGCGCGAGACGGCCAATGAGGCCTACGGCAACCCGGCCTCGGTGCTGGTCGGGGACTTCCTCTACTCGCGCGCCTTCCAGATGATGGCCAAGCTCGATTCGGCGCCCGTCATCCGCGTCATGGCCGACGCGACGAACACCATCGCCGCCGGCGAGGTCATGCAGCTCATGAACTCGGGCGACGCGGACACGACCGAGGTCCGCTACCTGGAAGTCATCTACCGGAAGACCGCCCGCCTGTTCGAGGCCGGCGCGCAGATCGCCGCGATCGTCGCGAAGGCGCCCGCCGCGGTGGAATCGGCGCTCGCCCGCTATGGCAAGCACCTCGGCATCGCGTTCCAGCTCATCGACGATGCCCTCGACTACCGCGGCGACTCGGAGTCGCTCGGCAAGAACATCGGCGACGACCTCGCCGAAGGCAAGCCGACGCTGCCGCTCATCCACGCCCTGAAGCACGGGGACGCGGGCGCCGCCGCGATGATCCGCGCCGCGATTGAAAACGGCGGCGCGGAGGACCAGGGTCCGATCCTGGCGCTCGTCGCGAACTCCGGCGGGCTCGAGTACACGGCGAGGCTGGCCGAGGGTGAAGCCGCGCGGGCGCGGAAGGCTCTCGACGAAGTGCCCGCTTCGCCCTTCCGCGACGCGCTCGCGGAGCTCGCGCGCTTCGCGGTCAGCCGGACGAGCTGAGCGGCGCGTCGCCTACAGCCCGACGCCCTCCACCGCGACCACGCCGTTCGTGATGACGAGGCGCGGATCGAAGAGCGTTGCCGAGTCGGCGAGCGGATCGCCGTCAAAAGCCACGAGATCCGCCTCCAGCCCTACGCGGATCGTGCCGGTGCGCGACTCGATGCCGATCACGCGGGCACCGTTCAGCGTCGCGGCGGTGATGGACTCGAGCGCGGAAAACCCGCCGTACTGGCGCAACAGCGCGATGTCGTGCTGCACACGGATGCGGCCGATATCGTCCTCGGCATAGCTGCCGTCGGTCGACGCCGCGATCGTGATGCCCATGTCGTGCGCCTTGCGCACCGCGGCGCGGAGCGGACTCATCATCGACTGTGTGCGCAGCCGGAGCGTCACGTCGTCCGCGGAATTGCCCTGCGGGTCAGCCAGCGGGCTCATGGCCGCCAGCGTCGGGACGAAGAAGGTGCCGCGACGCTTCATCTCGGCGAGCGTCTCGTCGTCGACCCAGGTGCCGTGCTCGATACTCCGCACGCCAGCCCGCACGGCGTTCGCGCAGCCCTCGCGTGCGTGGGCGTGCGCCGCGACGAAGAGTCCCTTCTTCGCGGCCTCGACGACCGCGGCATGGATCTCCGCCTCAGTCAGCTCGGGCTTGCGCGGGTCCGTGTTCGCGAGCCCGGCTCGCTCGCTGGCGCCGACCTTGATGACGTCCGCTCCTTTCGCGATCAGGAGGCGCGTCGCCTCGGCGATCCGATCGGGACCGCGCAGCTCGCCGTCGATCGCGTCGGCGAACTGCGGGTAGACCATGAAGAACGCGAGGCCCGGCTTCGGCCGAATGTGCCCCGGCGAGACGAGCATCTCGGGTCCCGGCACGTGGCCGAGCCGGATGAGGTCCCGTGTGTAGATCGCCTGCAAGTAAGTGTCGCCGAGCACGCGAGCCGTGGTCACGCCCGATTGCAGCGCGCGCAGCGCCGCCGCCGGCGACTCGATGTGCGCATGCGCGTCGATAAGGCCAGGCACGAGGTAGCGGCCCTTGAGGTCGATCTGCCGCACGCCACTTGCCGGCGCCGGCGCGCGATCGGAAATGGCGGCGATCTTGCCGCCGCGCACGCTGACGCTGACGCCCGGCCGCGGCGCCGCGCCCGTGCCATCCACGAGCGTCACATTGACGAGGTCGAGTTCCTGAGCGGCCGCCGCACAGGTCGTTGCGGCCAGAAGAAGCGCGGACAGGGCGCGAATGAACATGCGTCGGTCTCCGCCGGAGGCTTTGGAGGCCGAGAATACGCGGTCTCATTGAAAGCGTGGGGGGCCTTCATTACACTGCCGCACTCGCTGAAAGCGGGCCTTCCGTGCGCGTCCGTTCGCAGTTCGGGGTGTAGCTCAGCCTGGTAGAGCACTACGTTCGGGACGTAGGAGTCGCAGGTTCAAATCCTGTCACCCCGACCACTTCAGCTGGCTTACATTAAAAAGGCGACTCAACGGAACGCCAGCATTCGCCCGCTGCATGCAGCTCCTATGCACCGCACCCACTGCTCCGCCTGGAAACTCATCGCCGCCGTGACGCTGGCGTCGGCGCCTGCTGCGGCGCAAGCGGAGGACTGGCAATTCGCACTCACACCTTATATCTGGCTGCCCAACATCGAAGGTGACGGCACGGCTGCAGCGCCGCCCGGCGGCGGCACGCCCGAATTCGAGGTCGGTCCGGTCGACTATCTGGACAACCTGGACTTCGTGCTGATGCTCGCGGGTGAAGCACGGCGCGGAAGCTGGAGCTTGCGCTCCGACGTCATCTACATCGATTTCAGCAACCAGCGCTCGGCCGTGAAAACCGTGAGCGGACCCGGCGGCGCGATCGAATTTCCGATCAATGCCGGCACGACCTCCGCGTTCACGGGACTCGAAGCGCAGGCGACGATTGGCTACTGGCTCGTGGACCAACCGAGGCGATCCGTGGAGATCTTTGGCGGCCTCCGTTACCTCGATGTCGGCTTCCATCTCGACTGGGAGTTCGAGGCGCCGCTCGACTTGCTGCCGCAGTCCGGTCGCATTGAGCAGAGCGCTGCCCCCGTCGACGCGATCGTCGGAACCAACGCGCGATTCAGTCTGGGTAACGGCCAGTGGTTCGTGCCGCTGCGCGCCGATATCGGCACGGGTGACTCCGATTTCACCTGGCAGCTCACGGCGGGCGTGGGCTACTCTTTCTCGTGGGGTGACCTGCTATTCGTCTATCGTCACCTGGACTATCAGCAAGACGACGGCGAATTGCTCGAGCGTCTTGCCCTCAGCGGGCCGGCATTCGGTGCAAGCTTTCGCTTCTGATCGATGCGGCTCGCTGCCTCGACGAACACCGCTCCCTGAGCGTCGGATTTCTCCCTCGCCGGACCGCGCCGGAGTCCTACAGAAGGGCCTGCCACCTGACGCTAATTAGTGGTGCGAACCTGGAGGAACCACAAGATGATTCGAGTCCCGACAGTGACAGTGCTCGCACTCAGCGCGCTCATGCTTGCGGCATGCAAGCCCAAGGACACGACGACCGACACGACCGCGGCCCCGCCCCCGCCGGCCGAGGCGCCCGCATCGCCCGACACCAGCACGATGCCGCCCGACCAGACGACACCGCCTCCGGATACGACGTCTCCCACGACGCCGCCGGCCGAGCAGCCGCCACCGCCCTCGCAGTAAGGCTGCGCGCGACCTGACGGTCGCAATACGGCAGATCGCTCAGAAGGCTTGCCGCCCGCTCAGCGGGCGGCATTGCCTTGGGCCTGCGCCTCGCCCTTGACGGGCAACCGCTCCACCGTGGCCGCGAACTCCGTCTTCGCCAGTGCCGCGAACAGCTCGTCGTAGTTCGTCACGATGTCACGGAGCGATTCGGGATTCACCTTGACGAGGGTGGACTTCATCGGCTGCGGCTCGACGCCGAGGAATTCGCAGATTCTCCGGCCGACCTCGGGCTGGAGTTCCTGTCCTTTGAACAGGCTCTCGTACGCCACGGTGATCCGCGGATGCCGTTCGAAGATTTTTTCGTAGAGCTCGTAGCGGGCGATCGCCTGCCGCATGCTCTCGATGGCCCGCGCGGGATCGACGTGTATCCGGATGGGCTCGACCGGCGCATTTGCCTGCAGCTCGCGCCGCTTCGGCATCAGGAGCGTCGACACGTGGACTTTCAGGAGGTTGAGGCGCCTCAGGTGGATGATGCGGACGTCGTCGTGGTCCAGCAGGTATTTCAGCGCGAAAGGCCGCTCGAGCTGGTTGTACATGACCTTGAACATCCGGACCTTCGCGGCGCCGCCCGCGAAGTAGCTCTCGATCCGGTGCGTCGGGCGCCAGGCCCCGGTGCGCAGGATGCGGTAGAGCTTGGCGACGCGGCGAAACGGGCCGCGGTACACGTGGCTCAGGTCGTCGGGCTGGCCTTCCAGGATCTCGCGTGCGCATTCGATGTGGGGATGGGACGCGAGGCACTCGACGAGTGAACTCGACCCGGTCCGCTGAGTCGTCAGAATCACCGCTTGAACTCTGTTGGCCATGCCCGCCTCCTACTTCGCGAGATCCCGGCCCATCCGCATCTTGATCTGTGACACCTCGGTCACGTTGCCTTGCCTCGTCTCGTACACGGCTTTCAGGAACGACTGGTCCCAGTCCGTCAGGCCCGTGGGCTTGTCCGCGCCGCCTTCGGCGAACAGGCTGAGAATCGATGGCGTGGCGGCAATGTCCGGGCTCGTCCGGACCTGCGCGAGGCCAACCATGGCGACGTGGTCCGCGACCTGGCCGAACGTCAGGCCTTCGATGTGTGTGAGGTGGACCATGACGATGGCGAGATAGATCGCGCGCACCGCTGGATAAGTCAGCCGCGAGCCCAGTGTGCCGGTGTTGCAATCCCAGGTGATGTTCAGCCTGAAGTCTCGCGTGAGGCCCGGCGGCGCCGAGCAGACGTTGTGCCACACGCGCACGGGTATGTCCGCCTCGATGAAGCGCATGATCCCGCCCACTCCGCGCTCGCGGTTGAAGAGCCGGTGATCGGCCTCCCACCAGTCTTTCAGGAATTTTTCCGGATCCGGCGTCACGACGACCACGAAGTTCGGCGAGCAGTCGGGCGCGCCGACTGGCACCCCGGAAGCGGCCGCGACTTCTGCGACGCGCTTGCGGACGAATTCGCCCGCGGACGTCGCGAGCCCGGCGGTGAATGGACACACGGGCACCGCCCAGCGCCCCAACGATTCATGCATCGGACTCGCGACGATCGCGGAGACGAACTCGCTGACCTCCTTCGAGATGCGCTCCTGGCGTCGGCGCGCTTCGACGGTGACCGACTCGAGCTCGGTTCCGCGCGCCGTCGCCTCGGAAGGATTTGTCGACTCGCCGGCGAGTTGAGGTGCCGCGAATGCGCCTGCCGTCATCCCAGTCAGGATCGCGGCAGTGATGGCTCCCTGGAAGAACACGCGACTGGCCCTATCGCAATCGACCGACGGGCGCGAAAACGCTGAGCATCAGCCATTGCGGGAAGGCCCGGACCAGGTCGGCTCGCCCGTCCACCCGCACCGCGCCGGCGCGCAGCGCGGCCTTCAGGGGCCGGAGCCCACGCCAGATCTCCGCCCAGAGCCGGAGCGGCGTCGCCACCCGGATGTCCGGCTCGTAGCCGGGATCCTTGATGCAGACGTCGACGGTGCCCCGACGGTGCACGAGCCAGAATCGCCGGGCGGACGCAAGGGCGTCGAGGAACTCGAATTCGATCACCGTGCGGCCCGTGGGCATGGCCGCGGTATTGAAGCGCCGGTGCATGGCCCATACCAGCCAGCCCGGGTCCAGGTCCTTGTCCTCGATGTCGCGCGCCCAGCGCTGGCCCCACTCGCCCACCGCCGCAATCACCGGCTTCAGGGCCAAGCCGGCCGATGTCAGCTCATAGCCGGGGACGGCCCTCTGGCCGGAGCGCTCGCGCTCCACGATGCCCTCGGCCTCGAGCGTCTCAAGCCGCTGCTTCAGCAGCGTGGCTGAGAGCCGCGGCACGCCGCGGCGAATTTCGTTGAATCGCCGGGCCCCGGCCAGGAGTTCGCGGACCACCAGGAAGGTCCAGCGCTCCGCGAGCACCTCCGAGGCCAGAGCGACGGGGCAGAACTGACCGTATTCCTGCCGCATGCAGCGAGTGTGCGGCCCGCTCTGTCAGCGGGCAAGACAAAGCGGTCCAGATTCTGGACTGGATGCAGGCGCGCATGCGCGCGACAGTCCTACGGGGAAGTCGGAGGAGACTACAGATGTCCAGGGCAGTGATCGGCGGCCTCACGCGCCGCAAAGTTCTGCTGGCTGCGGGGTCGCTCGCTGTCGCATCCCGGGCTCTTGGCTCGCCGTTGCCGGCGCCCGCGCCGAGGGCCGCGAAGTTCGACGTGGCGGCGTTCGTCGATGCGTGCATCCGCGCGAACGACGGGTCGGCGAATGCACAGCCCGCCATCCGAGAAGTGCTTGCTCGCGCGCTCGCCGATCCCGCGGCGGTGCTGGCCGGCGTCGGCGAACCGGAAAAAGGCGGGTTGCGGGCGCTGCATCGCTCCAGCGACCTCACGATCCTGAACATCGTGTGGGCGCCGTGGATGCAGCTCCTGCCGCACGACCACAACATGTGGGCGCTGATCGGGATCTACACCGGGCGCGAGGACAACATCTTCTGGGAGCGGCGCGAGTCCCGCGTGGCCGCGACGCATGCCGCCGCGCTCGGTCGCGGCGAGGTGATCGCCCTGCGGTCGGACGTCATCCACTCGGTCGCCAACCCCATCGGCAAGCTGACAGGCGCCATCCACATCTACGGCGGCGACTTCTTCGCGCCCGGGCGTACCGAGTGGGAATCGGAGTCTCTGGCGCCGCGCCCCTGGAGCATCCAGGGCGCGGTGCGGCAATTCGAGGAATCCAACGAGCGGTTCTACGGACCGCGGACAGGCGGCAACTGCAGTTGACGGCTCAGGAGCGCTTGATGAAGCTCCCGCGCTTGTCGAACATCGGCGACTCGATCGTGAAGAGGTCCAGCACCGTGTCGAACACGTCGGGCTGCGAGTAGTTGGTGCGCTTGACGATCGAGATCGGCACCGACGACTTCACGATAAGCGGCACCTCGGCCTGCTCCGGCGGCAGCGGGATGCCCGGCGGCATTCCGTGGAACATGCGGCCGTCGTCCATCAGCGACTCACCGTGATCCGACAGGTAGATGAAGACATAGGGCGCGCCGGAACGGTCGAGCGTCTGCAGGATGCCGGCGAGGACGTGGTCCACGTACAGGATGCTGTTGTCGTATGAGTTGAAGACCTCGTCGCGCGTGCACTTGTTTGCGACGTCGGCGTCTTCGCACATCGGCTTCAGCCGCTGGAACTCGGGCGGGAATCGTTCGCTGTATACCGGACCGTGGCTGCCGCCGCCGAGGTGCAGGACCACAAACCGGTTGCCTGACGTGTATTTCCCGAGGTCTTTCTCGAGCAGCGGAATGACGTCCTCGTCATAGCACTTTCCGCCGTGGGCGCAGTCGCGCACCTTCTCCTCGCCGGGAATCGCGCAGTTGTCGTACAGCGTGTAGTTGACGTAGCACGCCGTCGGGATGCCGAGCTTCGAGACGACCTGGGGTAGCTTGACGCCGGACTTCTCCAGGATTTCCGGCAGCGCATCGAGCGTCGACCCGCGCCTTGCAATGCCGTTCAGGAGGTGAAGGCCTCCTAATTTCCCGAGCTCGGGATTCGTGACCTGCCGGTCATAGCCGTACAGGCTGAAATTCCGGCTGCGCGACGCTTCCCCGATGGCCAGCACGACCACGAGGTTGCCCGGCGCCGTCACGCGGCCGGGAATGTCGATGCGGCCCGGGTCCGGCGTGAAAAAGGGCTTGATCGACTTGTAGGCCGCGTTGATGCCGCCGGTCAGGAAGTTCACCGGCACCAGCGAGTAGACGATGTATTTCCTCGAGACGTTGCCGGCGCGGAGGATCGGGTTGTAGCTGAGGTACAGCGACGCAAGCGCAATGGCGAACGCCGCGACGAAGACGACCGCCGACTCGATCAGGTACCGGCCATAAGGCCGGAACGCGATGTCGACCGACAGGATGGCGAGGACCGGCAGGACGACGCCGAACACGGCATAGGGGAGCATCTGAGTCGACGCCAGCTGCCCGACTTCCGTCGAGTCGGTGTGGATCACGTTCATCATCATCGACGTGTCGATGGCGACGTCGTACTTGGCGATGAAGTAGGTTGCAAGCGCGCTCAGCACGACGAGCAGGATCGAGAGCGGCTTGACGGTCCGGCGGTGCGCCAGCAGGACGAAGAAAGCGATGAAGAGGCAGAGGCCCGCCAGCAGGTAGGAGAAGAGCGCGACGTAGTCCGTGCCGTCCTTGCCCACGAACCACTTCGAGAGCTTCTGGAAGTTGACGGCATTGCAGGCCACGAACAGCGCGAACGGGAACGCCACGCAGAAAGTCGCGTGCGAGATCCGGTATCGCAATCGCTCGAATGCCATGATCGCCGCCGCGAAGCGAGACTACTGTCGCTGCAATGGTACTCCGGAATTGGCGATCGTCGTCTCGGGACCCACCGGCGGGGCGGCCGTCGACTTGCCCGAGTCGCGTGCAGGCCGGTACATGAGGTAGTACAGGCCTTCCGTAAGGATCAGCATCACGAAGAAAGAGACAATGGCATCGGAGAGGAAATGAGAGCCGGAAACGATCCTCGCCGCGGAGACGATGGTGCCATAAACGACCGCCGCAGCCACGACCAGGCGCCGGCGCCTGGCGCCCTTTGCGAATGCCAGGGCAAAGAATGCCGCAGCGCCGTCGCCGCACGAGAACGAGCAATTGTGGCTGCAATTGGAGCTGACGACGTAGGGCGGTGTGAACTGCGCCGTACCGCCGAATTCCACGATGTCCTTGGGCCGGGCCCGGCCGAACTGATCCTTGAAAACCTCATTGACCACGAGCCCTGCGCCCAGCCCGAGCACGAGCAGCAGGTACACGGCCTTCCTGCCGTCCATCCCCCATAAGTTCCGCCGCTTCAGCCTGTTGAACGCATAGGCTGCCGCAATTGCGAGCAGCGATCCGTAGACGAACCAGGAGACGCTGGTGTGAAGAAACTTGGTCCAGCGCTTGCTGGCCATGTAGAAGCCGCCGTCGTAGAACAAGCGCGAGAAGGCAAGGTCGACGGCCGGGTAGGCGACAAAAAACACTGAAAGCGCAATGAAAACCCCGGTAATCGCGAGCAATCGCCTCAGGTCGCGGTCGCTCGCGGGCAGGGTCAAGAGTTGCCGCGCCATATCCTTCGGTCCATCATTCTGAATGTCATTGATGCTTGGACGTCCTCACGCGGCAAAGCCAGTCGCCGGACGCAGAGCGAATCCATGAAAAAGGTCTCGATCATCGGCGCGCCGACGGACATCGGCGCCGGCAAACGCGGTGCATCCATGGGCCCCGAGGCGCTCCGGGTCGCGCAGCTGCAGGCGATGCTCGAGTCCCAGGGAATCGAGGTCGCTGACCGCGGCAACCTGCAGGGCCCCGGCAACCCGGGCCTCCCACCCGTCGACGGCTATCGCCACCTGCCGCAGGTCATCGCCTGGAACCGGACGGTCTTCGACGCCTGTCGGGCCGAATTCGACGCGCGGCGCCTGCCGATCGTCCTTGGCGGGGATCACTGCCTCGCCATCGGGACGATTGCGGCGGCGGCCGTTCACGCGCGCTTATCGGGCAAGCGGCTCCGCGTGCTCTGGTTCGACGCCCACGCCGACACCAACACGAACGTCCTGACGCCGAGCGGCAATATTCACGGCATGCCGGTCGCCATCCTCCTAGGGCATGGGCCGAAGGAGCTGGTCGAGATTTCGGGGAAGGCGCCGGCGATGCAGCCGACCGAGATCCGACAGATCGGCATCCGCAGTGTCGACCTCGGCGAGAAGCGCTTCGTGCACGAGCTCGGGTTCGAGGTTTTCGACATGCGCTTCATCGATGAGACGGGCATGCGCGCCACGATGAACGCGGCGCTCGCAGGGCTCGACCGCGGCACTCACCTGCACGTGAGCTTCGACATCGACTTCCTCGACCCGGACATTGCACCCGGCGTCGGTACGACCGTTCCCGGCGGGCCGTCGTACCGCGAGGCGCAATTGTGCATGGAGATGGTCGCGGACACCGGCCTGCTCGCGTCCCTCGACGTCATGGAGCTGAATCCCGCACTGGACGTGCACAACCGCTCGGCCGAGGTGGCGGTCGACCTCGTCGGCTCGCTTTTCGGCAAGAGCACCCTCATGAGGCGCAGCGAAGATGCTTAACCCCGAATCGCTCGTCGACACGTCGACCCACGACCTGATCGCGATCGAAGCGCGGCTCGGCGCGCACAACTACAAGCCGCTCGACGTCGTCCTCGTCAAGGGACAGGGCGTCTGGGTCTGGGACAACTCCGGCAAGCGCTACCTCGACTGCCTGTCGGCCTACTCCGCGCTGAACCAGGGGCATTGCCACCCGAAGATCCTCGCAGCGATGGTGGAGCAGGCGAAGAAGTTGACGCTGACGTCGCGTGCCTTCCGCAACGACCAGCTCGCCCTCCTCTACGAGGACCTCGCGAAGCTCACCGGCTCGCACAAGATCCTGCCGATGAACAGCGGCGCCGAGGCGGTCGAGTCCGCGCTGAAGGCCGTGCGCAAGTGGGGCTACGAGGTCAAGGGCGTGCCCGCCGACCGTGCGGAGATCATCGTTTGCGCGAACAACTTCCACGGCCGCACGCTCGCCATCGTCGGCTTCAGCACGGACCCGGACGCGCGCGGCGGCTTCGGTCCCTTTGCGCCGGGCTTTCGCGTCGTGCCCTTCGGCGATTTCGAGGCGCTCGCCGCGTCGGTGAACGAGAACACGGTCGCCTTCCTCGTCGAGCCGATCCAGGGCGAGGCCGGCGTCATCATCCCGCCGACCGGCTACTTCAAGAAGGTGCGCGCGCTCTGCAGCGAGCGGAACGTCACGCTGATCCTCGACGAGATCCAGACCGGGCTCGGCCGCACGGGCAAGCTCCTCGCCGAGGAGCACGAGGGCATCGAGGCGGACGTCACACTGATCGGCAAGGCGCTCTCGGGCGGCTATTACCCCGTCTCGGCAGTGCTCTCGAATTCCGAGGTGCTCGGCGTCCTCCAGCCCGGGCAGCACGGGAGCACCTTCGGCGGCAATCCGCTCGCCTGCGCGATTGCGCGCACGGCGCTCAGGGTGCTCGTCGAGGAAGGCATGATCGCGAACGCGGAGCGGCAAGGCGCGCGCTTCCTGTCGCAGCTCGCGAGCATCAAGAGCCCGGCCGTGCGCGAGGTGCGCGGCCGCGGCCTGATGCTCGCGGTCGAGCTGACGCCCGAGGCCGGCGGAGCACGCCGTTACTGCGAGCGCCTGCGCGAGCTCGGCCTCCTCGCCAAGGACACGCACGAGCACACGATCCGGCTCGCGCCGCCGCTCGTCGTGAAGGGCGAGGAA
>Ga0075434_100000509_pt1 | contig 29424 bp, 29 predicted proteins | sample RhiMethybrSRZTD3_FD_75298 | JGI IMG/M metagenome (GOLD analysis project Ga0075434, IMG submission 75298) | Populus rhizosphere microbial communities from Tennessee, USA - Rhizosphere MetaG P. TD hybrid SRZTD3 | ecosystem: Host-associated > Plants > Roots > Rhizosphere > Soil | place: USA... | reverse complement strand
GAGCCATAAGGTTCTCCAGATGGCGAGGATCGTCGCGGATTGTGGGCGAAGTCAAGAAAAATGCACGCTTGTTCCAAAATTGATGGACGCTTCAAATAAATCGAGAGCTCACGGGCCGGGCCCTATTACCTTGGGACAGCTCTGGCGGTTACACTCATGGCCTTTGACCCACGGTTAGCCAGCCGCTACCTTCAGACTTGCTCACACAAACACGCAAAACTTCAGGGAGATTTATGCATTCTGAACGTAGCCGTAGAGTGTATTTCATTTTGATTTCGATTCTGCTCGTTGTTGCCCTGTTCGCGGGCTGTTCACACAAACCCACTGACGCCGAGATCGCGAGCGAGGTCCAGAACAAAATCAATGCAGACCCCACCATCCCAGCGAAACAGATAAGCGTTGCCGACACTAATGGCGTAGTGACGCTCTCCGGCAGCGTGAACAGCGACTTGGAACGCATCGCCGCGGCAAACGATGCCTCTCAAGTGGAGGGCGTCAAAACCGTCGTGAACAACCTGCAGGTCGCACCGGCTGCCGCAGCCAGTGCACCGGCGCAACCATGGCCGGCGTCGTCGCCGTCTCGACCACGGACAAGACCCTCTCGCCGGGAGGTTGTCAGAACAACGACAACCGTCGTTACCATTCCCGAAGGCACGTCTTTGTCGGTCCGACTCATTGATTCGATCGATTCAGATCGAAACAAAACCGGTGACAAGTTCCGGGCATCTTTGGAATCGCCGATCCTAGCCGGCGGCAGAGTCATCGTTCCCAAGGATGCGGATGTTGATGGCGAGATACTGGCTCTCAACAGCGCCGGGCACTTTACTGGGCGTTCGGAGCTGTCCTTGGCCCTGACAACGCTGAGCTTTAATGGCAAAACCTACGAGATTGAAACAGACCAATACAAGAAGGAGGGGGCCTCTCGCGGCAAGCGGACGGCGGAAACGGTCGGCGGCGGAGCAGCCGTCGGAGCGCTGATCGGCGGACTTACCGGCGGAGGAAAGGGTGCCGCCATTGGAGCGGGCATCGGCGCAGGTGCAGGCACCGGCGTACAGGCGGTGACCAAAGGCCAGCAAATCCGCTTGCCCTCGGAAACGCTACTGGAGTTTCGGCTGAATGTTCCTGTGACGGTCGAACCGTCTGCCAGCAGCCGAAACGCGGGACGAGCAAGGATGGAGTAAAAAACTTCTTGAGTCTGCGTTTGCAGCTGCACACAAGCTCTAACTAAGTGAAATACAAAGAGCCTCGATAGCCGATTGGGGCTTTCACATCTCGTCCCTCGGAACGGCCAGTCTATCCGGTTATTCTTGTACCAGCCATTCAAGGGCTTCCTCCCGCGTCTTGAAGCGCGGGAATTCTCGCCGGGAGAAGGTCTTGAGTGCTTCGTAAAAGACTTCGGGCAGACTTTCGGCACCCACCATCGCTGAACTCCTCACATAGGTCGATCGAATACTGCCACTTCCTTTATCCGAGTGACCGCGTCGCGGCTGAACTGCGCTCCAGTCAGATCGCTCAAGATAAGCACTGATTTGTGCCGCTGTGCGGTGACGAGGCTGTACCGGGCTGTACTTCACCTGCGAGCTTCAGCACCTACGGTGCGCTACAGTCGGTCACATCGACCAGTAGGATCTTCTTGCCCTGGTGGGTTAGCAGCCCCAATTCTTTAAAGATGGCGACATCGCCTGCGTTGAAGCTCTTCTGCGCTTCCGACATCCTACATTGGGCAAGATCCCCCTTCGCGGTTTATCCCGATTGCCGAAGAGAGCGGGTTAATTGTCCCTATCGGCGACTGGGTGCTCAGGCAAGTATGCTCCCAAAGCGTGGAATGGGAAAAGCACTCGCATCTGTCGTTGAAGGTCGCGGTTAATGTTTCAGCGCTCCAGTTCAATCGGATCGACTTTGCTGACAGCGTGGCAAAAATTCTCTCAGAAACGGGCGCAGACCCAACATTGGTTGAGCTGGAACTCACCGACGGCTTGGTTATGAACAATGTAGAGGACTCTTCGCGGCAGATGAAAAGTCTCAAGTTGCTCGGTATCCAAATTGCAGTGGATGACTTCGGAACCGGGTACTCATCTCTGAGCTACCTGCATCGTTTGCCGATCGATACCCTAAAGATCGATCGCTCTTTCGTCGAGAAAATAGCTGACGCTGCTGGTACTCGCCCAATTGTTGAAACCATCATGTCGCTGGCGCGAAGCTTGGGAATGCGCACTGTCGCGGAGGGAGTGGAAACTCAAGCTCAATTAGAAATTATTCGCGAACTGGACTGCGACCTTATGCAGGGTTTTCTGTTCTCGCGCCCGATCACGGGCCCTGAGGTACTGAAATTGCTCCGCAAGCGCAGCAACTCGGAGGCACCGTGCCAGCTCCCGAGTCTCACCGGCATGGGATCAATCTAAGGGTTCGAAGCCTACCCGCTGATAGAGCGTGGCAAACGAAGGCCGTGAGAGCAGTCGTCGCAGCTCTCCGTGTTCGCTCGGACGAACTTCGGGTTCGCGAACGCTCCAGTCCTCGTAGCGCTTGAGGCGCGAGATGGTCCAAGATCTCAAGGACCCTAATTACTACGCCGTTTGCCGTACTGAATCGGGGCGGCACTATTCTCGCAGAGAGAAAAAACGAGAAGATAAGTTGCAGGTAGGCAGCATCACCAGTGCCGGCTCCCTAAGAGCGTCTAACAAAACCTCACCCGTAGGTACCTCCAACCAAAACATGGCGTTCGCCACGAGAGCCCCTCGTTGACTTTGTCGAGCCGCGCCGCATAACATACGCGTGCCTCAGGTGTGGGGCACTACGCCGTGATCGGCCAGACGATTTCGCATTACCGCATCGTCGAGAAGCTCGGCGGCGGCGGTATGGGTGTGGTGTACAAGGCCGAGGACACACGTCTCCACCGTTTTGTGGCGCTCAAGTTCCTGCCGCAAGAGGTTGCCAGAGACCCGCAGGCATTGGCCCGTTTCCAGCGCGAGGCGCAGGCAGCGTCCGCGCTGAATCACCCTAACATCTGCACGATCCACGACATCGGCGAGCAGGACGGGCAGGCATACATCGCCATGGAGTTTCTGGATGGCATGACGCTGAAACACAAGATCGGTGACCGTCCGATGGAACTGGAGACGCTGCTCTCGCTGGCCATCGAAATAGCGGATGCGCTCGATGCGGCGCATGCCAAGGGTATTGTCCACCGCGACATCAAACCGGCGAACATCTTCGTGACCGAACGTGGCCACGCCAAGATCCTCGACTTTGGACTGGCCAAGGTCGCTGGGGCTGCTGCGGTATCATCCGTCGACGCCACGCAAACCGGAGGTGGGGGAAAAGACCTGACGGGCCCGGGCACGGCAGTTGGCACGGTGGCGTACATGTCCCCGGAGCAGGCGCGGGGGAAAGACCTGGACGTCCGCACGGATTTGTTTTCCTTTGGCGCTGTCTTGTACGAAATGGCAACCGGCAAACAGCCATTTCGCGGCGATACTACGGCGAATCTGTTTGATTCGATTTTGCACAAGAGTCCGGTCGTCCCGGTGCGTCTAAACCCTGACCTGCCGGCCAAGCTGGAAGAGATCATTAACAAGGCACTGGAAAAAGACCGCGATCTGCGTTACCAGCACGCCGCGGACATGCGCACGGATGTCAAGCGGCTGAAGCGCGAGACGGAGTCCAGCCGGTCAGCCGTGCCGGTGGATGCGGAAGAAGAAGCGGAAGCAGTCAGGAGTTCCGGCACCACTCGTCCACCGTCCAGCGGCAAACAGAAGTCGGCTTCCGCTGCCGTGCCGGCTATAAAAGTGGAGCAACAAAAGAGCGGACGCCTGAAAATTCTTGTTCCCGCCACCGTGCTGATGGTAGCCGCCCTGATTGGCGGCGGCCTTTACTTGCGCTCGCGTTCAGCAACGCCACTGACAGAGAAGGACACCATCGTGCTCGCCGATTTCGTCAACAACACCGGCGACCCAGTGTTCGACGAGACACTCAAGCAGGCGCTGGCCGTACAACTGGAACAGTCGCCCTACCTCAACATCCTCTCCGAGCGCAAGGTCGCCAGCACGCTGCGCCTGATGGGTCGCTCCCCCGACCAGCCTTTGCGGGGAGACCCGGCGCGGGACTTGTGTCAACGCGTGGGTAGCAAGGCACTGTTGGCCGGCTCGATTTCCAATCTGGGCACCCAGTACGTCATCGGACTGAGCGCGATCAACTGCGCCACCGGTGATTCGATCGCCAAGGAACAGACGCAGGCCGCGGGCAAAGAGGATGTGCTGAAGATGCTGAACAGGGCGGCAGTTGACCTGCGCGGCAAGCTTGGAGAATCACTCAGCTCTGTGCAGAAGTTTGCCACGCCGGTGGAAGAGGCCACCACAGCGTCGCTGGAGGCGCTGAAAGCTTACGGCCTGGGACTCAAGACCCGGAGTGCAAAGGGGGATACCGCCGCTCTGCCGCTCTTCAAGGGGGCGGTGGAACTCGACCCAAGGTTCGCCATGGCCTACGCGCAGGAGGGCACTTCATACTCGAACCTGGGCGAAGCAGGCTTGGCGAGCGAGAACGCCCGCAAAGCTTATGACTTGCGCGATAAGGTGAGCGAGCGGGAGCGGCTCTACATAGATTCGCACTATTTCATGCTTGCGACCGGTGAGCTGGAGAAAGCGGCGCAAGTTTACGATCTGTGGAAGCAGACCTATCCTCGAGACATGCTTCCCTACACCAACCTGGCATTCATCGACAGCTTGATAGGCAAGTACGACAAAGGATTGGAGGAGGCCCGCGAAGCGCTTCGCCTGGAGCCAAACACTGCGACGAACTACGGCAACCTCGGCCAATCCTACTTGATGCTCAATCGGCTGGACGAGGCAGAGGCAGTTTTCAGGCAGGCAGAGGAACGCAAGCTGGAGAGCGAATCGTTGCTGGCCTATCGCTACCAGTTGGCTTTTGTCAAGGGCGACGGGGCAGAGATGGCGCGGCTGGTAACGGCGGCCTCCGGGAAGCCGGGTGCCGAAGACTTGGCGCTGGCCGCGCAAGCCAACACCGAGACCTGGTACGGGCGGGTGAACAAGGGGCGCGATCTGACCCGGCGAGCCGTCGAATCGGCCTTACATAATGATTCCAAGGAGACGGCAGCAGGCTACCAGGCGGGGGCGGGACTGCGGGCGGCCGAATTGGGCAACCGTACTGAGGCCCAAACTGCGGTTTCTGCGGCGTTGAAGCTGGCTGTTAACCGGGATGTTCAGGCCATGTCGGCATTGGCATTGGCGCGAGCCGGAGAAACCGCCGCGGCGGACAAGCTGGCTTCGGAACTCAATAAGAATTACCCCCTCGACACCCTCGTGCAGGGCTACTGGCTACCGAGCGTCCGGGCGGCTATTGAACTGGAGCGCAAGAATCCAGGCAAGGCCGTGGATCTGCTGCAATCGGCCGCGCCTTATGAACTGGGTCAGCCGACGGCTCTTGAGGGTTTTCTCTGCCCAGTCTATGGGCGTGGCCAGGCTTACCTGATGCTGCACAATGGCGGCGCGGCGGCGGCCGAGTTCCAGAAGTTTCTCGACCATCGCGGCGCCGTCGTGAACTTCCCGCCGGGGGCGCTTGCTCGCCTCGGCCTCGCCCGCGCCTACGCTCTCCAGGGCGATAGTGCGAAAGCTCGCACTGCCTATCTGGACTTCCTCACCTTCTGGAAGGACGCCGACCCTGACATCCCCATCCTGAGGCAGGCCAAAGCGGAATACGCGAAGCTGCAGTGAACTCTTCTTGTCTGTCGAGGGTGAAGGTTTTGTTAGGGGCTCTTAAAGCCAGCGTCGCCTCCTCTAGTCCTCGCAAAGACCGCTGATTATCTCCGCCAAGTCGGTCATTTGGCGGGCCCCAGGTAAAGATCCAGCCAGTCGAGCGTCTCCTTAATCAAGTCGTTCCGAGGTACCACATGCCCGGTGTCAAAAAGCGCAAGACGTTTATCTTTGGCCGGTGTACCCAATAGCCGAAACAGGGGCAGCTGGCAGGAACTGTATGGCGTATCAAAATCATATTTGCCATTGATCATTAGGACCGGCATTGTCACACGTGGAGCAAAATTAAGAGGATCAGTTTCAGGCGGTAAACTTTCGACTGCGAGCCCGCCACCCACCAGCACCCCCACCTTCAGTCGTTTTTCCAGGGCCAGCAGCCTTGGTCCTGCCGAACCGCCCCAACTGATGCCGTAATACCCCAACCGGCTATGATCGATATCGTTCCGAGTCTCGAGATAGTCGATTGATCTCATGAAGTCTTTCGCGATCTGGATCGTCACGTCCCGCCAAACGTTCGGTCCTTCCGTATTTTCAACGTGCCTCTCATAAGTTCCCTTATAGATTGGAAATATCAGCGCCCGCCCACTCTTGATAATGAAATCAAGATCCCGCATGCCAACATTGGTGCTGGAGCGTCGGTCCAATGCACCGGAGTGAGGATGGTAAATGATCGTTTGATACGGAGGCTGCGCATCTTTGGGTAAGAAAAGGTAGGCAAAGATGCGCTCGTTTCCGTACGCAGCATTAAACGTAATCCGTTCCTTGCTCCAGGGTTCCGAACTCTCGGCAACCGATTCCACTTGCGGCTTCAGGTCGGTTCGGTCATAAGCGAAAAATCGCTTGTAAATTTCAAAAACCTGATCGGAAACGGGTTTTTCTTTATTGTAATCACGCGTGAGATGTTCAATCGGGCGAGTTAGTGCTTCAGAAACAGGATTACTCGCTGGCTTCATGCAGCGGAAACCATAATTAGGCGCGCGTTTGATGGGTGATTGCGCATCTCCATCTACGAACATGTAAATAGGTTCACCCCATCCGCCACCCAGAATGAATCGGCGATCGCGCGATTGGTTCCAGGTCCATTCCTTCACGTTGCCCGCCATATCATAGGTGCCATACCGACCGATTCCTCGCAGGCTGCCCACGCGCACCGGGCCGTTCTCTCCGAAGTTGCTGAAGTCCACAACGTCGGAAAAGATGGTAAGACCCGCTGCGTTGTACCAGTGGTACACGGTAGGGAGAATCTTTCCGACGAATTGCGCGTAAGCGGCGGCTTCGTACCAGCTCACGCCATTGACCGGAAAATCTTCTTGTCCTTGCGGGAAGTCACCCAGTTCCCAGGTGGCGGGACCAGGCCTGCCTGTGCGGTCGCGAAATTCCTCCATAGCTTGTTCCCAGCTCACCCCCCGGCCATCCTTGATAATCGGCTCCTTCCAGTATTCGCGTTTTCGATAACCTCCGGCATCGACGAACTTCTTGAACTCACGATTCGTGACTTCGTATTTATCGATCAAGTAGTCATCCAACTGCACGGGTGCAGTATCAGCCCATTGGAAACCTCCGCCCTGCACCGCGACCATTCCTGGCGGCAGGCTGCCCTGCGGAGGCAGGATGATGCTGATCAATTCCTTCGGTCCGCCTGCACCCTCCACGGTTTCGAAACCCGGCTTCGACGTTCTCCAGCGAAAATAGCCGAACGGGATGCGAATTTTCTCGAGCGGAGACCGACCAAGTGATTGCCACTCACCATTGGACTGCTTATAGTCCGCCATTTGAACTTCAGCGCCTGCAGGCCTAGTGCGGATGGAAACCTGCTCTGTGTTATCACGATAAAGATTCTTAAAAAACGGATCATTTGGCAGGTATTGCTGAGCCTCTCGAGCAAGCCGGAAAGCCGCGACGTATTGCTGGTTATCGACTAGCCGCGAAATTTCCGGAATGGCCTGCTCCCTGGCCCATCGGATCTTCGCGTTGTGACGCCAAAGCCAGGCTGCTCCGCCTGCCACAACAAGAAGTAGGATTGCGGCCGGAGCCAGCACCTCTGGCCTGAGGATTACCCGTTTCAGCGGCACCCTGGCCGCTGCACCCGAAGTCAGTTGCCGCAACAATTGATTCAGGTCATGCGCCAGTTCACGCGCCGATTGGTATCGCTTGGCACGATCTTTTTCCAGAGCTCTGTTAATAATTCTGCCGAGCTCAGCCGGCAGCCCAGGGTTCAGCTGCACGGGCGAGGTCGGCGCTTTATTAAGGATGCTGTCGAAGACGATCGCCGACGTATTTCCCTGGAACGGCTGCTGACCGGTAGCCATTTCGTAAAGCACTGCGCCCAGCGAAAAAATATCGGTGCGCCCGTCCAATGCTTCTCCGCGCGCCTGCTCAGGAGACATGTACGCAATGGTGCCCATCGCCAGGCCCGGACTGGTCAGCGCGGCGGCCGTCATTGCCATGGTCGGCACAGCAGACGGCCCGGCGGCTGCTTCCGCCTGTTGGGCTACAGGCACTGCCTTGGCCAAGCCGAAGTCCAGAAGTTTGGCCTGCCCGCGCTTGGTCACGAAAATATTGCCCGGCTTGATATCGCGATGGATGATGCCTTGCGAATCGGCCGCGTCCAGTGCGTCGGCCATCTCGGTGCCCAGTTTCAGGAGCTCCTCGGCGGGAAGCGCCCTTCCGGCGATGTGGTAGGCCAGCGAAACACCCGTTAGCAACTCCATCGCGATGAACGGGCGCCCTGCATGCTCGTCCACTTCATAGATCGTGCAGATGTTGGGATGGTTCAAGGCAGAAGCCGACTTGGCCTCGCGCCGAAATCTTTCGAGGCTCGAGTGATCAGTGTGCAGTTGTTCGGGAAGGAACTTCAGAGCAACTCGGCGGTCCAGCTTCGTGTCTTCGGCTGCGTACACAATCCCCATACCGCCGGCGCCGAGCTTCTCTATAACGCGGTAATGGGAGATCGTCTGCCCAATCACTGAAGCCAACCCTGCCCAAGTTCGGAAATGGTAGGCCCCCTCGCATGTGCAGTCAAACGGCCAACACATCTTTTTGAGCAGGAAGAGATGATTCCAGAAGATCACGGGAGGGGGGATACCCCCAATTTTTCATACGGGAACGCGAGCGACGTTTGTGGGCACCTTACGGCACGGCTTCCTCGGCCATGGAAAAAGCCCCGATGGTTCCCGGAGTCTTGGCCCCCTCGCCGCACAACCCTAGCGGCAGGCTGTCTTGCACATCGGTTCCCCTATCGTTGCGCGCGGCCTTGATCCCATTTCCAGGCGGTGGACACAATATCTTCGAGGGAGCGGTGGGCTTTCCAGTGGAGAGCTTTTTGCGCCAGGCGGGGGTCGGCGACGAGCTCGGCAGGGTCGCCGGGGCGTCGCAGAGTAACTCGTTGAGGGACGTGCTTGCCGGTTAGGCGCTCGATGGTGGAGAGGACTTCGCGGACGGAATGGCCGCGGCCGGTTCCGAGGTTCGCTTCCAGGGACTTGCCGTGGGCCAAGTGCTCGAGTCCAGCGACGTGAGCTTCGGCGAGGTCGGTGACGTGGATGTAGTCGCGGATGCACGTGCCGTCGGGCGTGGGGTAGTCGTCGCCGTAGATGTCGAGGGCGGGGCGCTTGCCGTGGATGGCTTCGAAAGCCGAGGGGATGAGGTGGGTTTCGGGATCGTGGATCTCGCCGATTTCACCGCTTTCGTCGGCGCCGGCGGCGTTGAAATAACGGAAGCTGACGAAGCGCAGCCCGTAGGCTGGTTCGTAGGCTTCGAGGGCGCGTTCGAACATCAGCTTGGTAACGCCGTAGGGATTCACCGGCAGGCGTGGCATTTCCTCGGTGATGGGCACTGACGGCGGAGTTCCGTAGACGGCGCACGTGGAAGAGAAGATGAGCTTGCGTACGGGTGAGTCGAGGACGGCGTTCAGCAGGGCCAGGCCGCCGAGGAGATTGTTATGAAAGTACTTTCGGGGATTTTCGACCGACTCGCCGACGTAGGCGTGCGCGGCGAAGTGCATGACGGCGTCGACACGACGCAGGAGCGGCTGGAGCTTGGCGGTGTCGAAGACATCTCCGGTGATGAATTCGAAGCCGGCGGCGAGGCCGGAGTGGCCGGTAGATAGATTGTCATAGATGATGGGCTCGTGGCCGTGGCGTTTGAGGGCGCGGGCGGCGTGGCTGCCGATGTAGCCGGCGCCTCCAACGACTAGCACGAGCAAGATGGGATCCTTAGGGAGAGCAAGGTCTGAATTCTAGCAGAGGCCGAATTGGAGAAGGCGTCCGGGTTAAGCCCGGAAGTGGAGAGTTCAAAACGATTGACAGTGGGTGGATGTGCATTGCGCAGTTTCCGGATGGCGCACGGCCCGGAAGTATTCTTAGGCCAGGGAGCAGGTAGCCATGATCAGAGCGTCAAGACATCAATCATCAACCCCAGGTTCACACGCAACTCGGCCGAGCCGCAGTCCAGATCTTTTGCCGCCCATGATCGCATCAACCAGATTGTTATCGAACATCTTGACCCTGCCGCATGGACAGCCCATGCCTTTTGAGTAAAGAGGGCAATCGGGATGGGGTGAACGGCGAGGGCGAGTTCATTCCAGCTTCACTATTGTGGATTGTCCAACCACGGGCTCTGATCGTTTGTCACCTCGATCCAATCCCGATTTTTTTGTTCAGGTTCCACCCAGAGAGTCATACGAACGAGAGATGAGTCACATCTGGGGCGCTGGCGGGACTTCCATTCCGTCGCTTTCCCGTCTTTCCGGGAAAAAGAATCTAAATTTCAGTGTCCGTTCGCGACGGCGTTCTTCCTCCAAGTGTCGGGTGCGCGCTTTCAGTAAATCGTTGAGTGATACCAAACCCAAAAATGTTCGCGCATCACGTTCCACGACAGGCATTCGTGTAACACCTTTTTCCGCCATGCGATATACCACCACTCGCAGCGGTTCGTCTGGGTAAGCCTCAACCGCGGCGGTTCGCGCCAACTCCCCGAGCAGGCATTGCAGCGCTGCTTCACGATCATGCTCCATCCGTTCGCTTATATCCATTCGTGTCAGCACTCCTACCAGTTGTCCTTCTGTGTCCACCACGGGCAGCAAGCGCTGTTCTTGGCGATGATCCGTCCGCAATGATTGCCATATTTCGCCGAGTGTACTGGTTGCCGGGAGAACCGCGATCTTAGTGCGCATGACCTCGCGCACAAAAAGAATTTCCAGCGCGTCAACCGCATATTCACGGCTCAGGTGGTAACCGCGGCGGGCAACTTTCTCAGTCAAGATGGAGCGCCGCAGCGTCAGCACGGTGAAAGCGTGAGCGATTACGCTACTGACCAACAGCGGCAAAAATATGTTTGCGTCGTGTGTGAGCTCAAAGGCAAAAACGATACTGGTGAACGGCGAACGCATGGTGCCGCCGAGAATGGCGCCCATGCTGATCAGCGGCCAAAAACCGGCGCCTTCATGAGGAAGAAACATCGCCTCAAGGCCCCCCAGAGCGCCCCCCATCATCAGCAACGGCGCCAGAACGCCCCCCGATGTACCCGATCCAAGCGATACCGCCCAGATGAACCATTTGACCAGCAGGACTCCGAGAATGACTTTTGTAGTCACCTCCCCTTGTAGAAGTGCGGCGATGGTGTCATAACCGACGCCGAGCGCTTGCGGGAAAACCAGACCTCCCAAACCGATGGCCAACCCGCCTATCGCCGGCCACCACATCCAGTGGATCTTCAGCCGCTGAAAACCATCCTCGGCAGCGTACACCGATATTGTCAGCAGTGCCGATAGCCCTCCCGCCAAAAGACCAACCAGAGCGCAACCCAGCAGCCCTTTGGGTCCAATAAATAACGGGTGAGCCGGCACGGAGAACAGCGGCCCGAACCCCAAAAGATATCTTCGTACCACGGCAGCTACCGCGCTTGCCATGGCCACCGGAATCAGGCTACGCGGCTTCCATTCAAAAAGTAGCAGCTCGACCGCAAGTAGCACCGCGGCGACGGGCGAGGCAAAAGTTGCAGACATTCCGCCCGCGGCGCCCGCCACAAGCAACGTCTTGCGCTCAGCGCTGGTCAGGTGAAACAGTTGAGCGATCATCGAGCCGAACGCCCCGCCAGTCATGATGATGGGTCCCTCGGCGCCGAACGGGCCGCCGGAACCGATCGATATGGCGGAGGAAATCGGTTTAAGAATCGCGACTTTCGGTTCAATCCGGCTGCCGTTCAGCAAAATGGATTCAATCGCTTCGGGTATTCCATGGCCCCGGATCCGCTCGGAGCCGTACTTTGCCATCACCCCGATGATCAGTGCCCCGACAATAGGAACGAAAACGCTGTAGACGCCCAGATGGTTGCCGACGGGTGACACCAGGGCCGTGTTCCAGCGGCCGAAATAGAACAGATTGGTGAACAGTCCAATCAAACGTAGCAACGCCAGCGCGACAAATGCGCAAACCACTCCGATTGCGACAGCCAGCAAGGAAATGGGAAAGACCCGCCACGTCGTGGTGAAATCTCCTAACTTCTCGTTGCGCTTCGTGGGCTGCCTCCCATTGATCGGCGACTTTGTTTGGGCGTCTTTACTCAGGGCTTTCTAGCACTGCCTTCCTTGCGACTCTTTCGGCGTCGTGGTTTGTATCCCAGAACCGCAGTCATTGCATCCACCAGTTCCACTCCGCCCTCGCGCATCTCTGTAATCCGTTGCCGCGCCACTTGCTCAAGCAATTTCTGTCCGCGCGGCAGCAGCGACACTAGAACGCATCGCCGGTCCTCCGGGTTTCGGATTCGCTGCACACAAGCGCGCGACTGCAGCCGGTTGATCAACTCCACCGTGCTGTTGTGCTTCAGCCCCAGCCGCTCTGCCAAGTTACGGATAGTAGGCTTCATATCCCGCGGGAGCCCGCGTACCGCGAGCAGCAACAGGTACTGCTGCGGCTCAAGCCCGGCTTGGCGTGCCGCGGCGTCACTTTCGCGCAAGAAATGCCGAATGCGATATCGCAGTTCGGCAAGCACGCGATAATCCGCACTGGAAATCCTGATTGGCAAAGTTTCCTTTATCGTGATGCAGGCTGTGGACCAGCGTAGAATTTCTCGCAGGCGTCACGCGTAAGACACGTCAATTTTCTTACTTCCCACCGGATCGGTGAGCAATCTGCATTGTCCTGGTCTTCGTCGCGCCCAGTACGCCGTAGTACATCGCAGAATCGAAAAACCGGCTCAGCATTTCTTGTAATTCCATCCTGCCGGAGAGCTCTACGATGCCGTCAGCCATCGCATTCTCTTGAAGGAACTGCCATAAATGATCACGACTGATTACCATGGCCCAGATAAATTGATGGAGTCCAACGCCGTTCGCAACTCTCGTCGCGGCAATTGCCTGGAACCGTTCGCCAATATCGGCGTCTGTCTTGTACAGCAACCACTCTCCCAGGTTGCGGTAAATCTCTGCCGCAGCAAGTTCCAGTCTATGCGGTGCAATCTTGCGGAAGTCACACGTACGTTCCGACTCTAGGACCCGTTTGGTCAATCCTGCAGCCAATTCCGCAGAGTGCCGCTCGATCAGGTGTACCAGTTTCAGCCCTAACATCTGCCAATCTGCTCAATCACTGAGGAGGAAGGGATCACCCAAGTGCGGGCGTCCGTCCCCCAAAACATATCGTATTACGATGTTATTATAGCAGGTCGAGCCGAGTTCTTGGTAGACGCCTTGACCAAGCTTCTTGCCACTTATCCAGATAAAAATCCCAACCAACAACTCGGAGGCAGGGCTTGGATCATTGCAATTTTTTCAGCAGAGTTGTTGTCGGAATCGGCACTAATTGTTGGACGAGCGCTTCCGGTAGCGAAAGTAAATTCCCGCCAGACCTGTCGACAAGAGCAATATGCTTCCCGGCTCCGGCACCGGCGCCGGCGGGGGCGGCGGTGGAGGTGGTGGCGGCGGTGGTGGCGTCGCAGAGCAGGGCGGTTTGGCGCAACTGCTTGGAATCGGCGGTGGGGCGATGCCCGGTCCTCCGCCGGCGAATGGGGATCCGAAGAATCCTGAATCTGGGCCCTCACCGAGTCCGGGAGGCGTGCGGCGAAGCAATGCGGATTCGATGCTGTTAGGGAAATCGAGGTGCGTAGCTGAGCCGCCGACGCCGAATGGATCTTCAAGCTGTTCCGGAAGAGGCTCCTCTGTGGAAACGGCAGTTTGCGGCAAGACGGAAACCTGGTTGGCGCAGCGCGTGCGCGCTGCAATGTTGCCGTCGGTGATTAAGCGCTCGCCTTCCTTGAGTTTGACCTGCTTGCGAGTCCAGAAAATTTTGTCGCCGAGTCTGTAAGAGAGATAGACGAGCCTGGGGCTTTTCAGTTCTACAATCCGCGCTTTATGAAGATTGAAAGCCGCATAATGCCGGGCTACGGCGCGATCGCGTTGGATGGCTTCACGCAGGTCATTGCTGTTGTGGACACCACCGGGGACGACGGAATATGCATAAACCAGGCGTCCACCATGAAGTGGCGGAGCAGGAGGTACGCGGCCGGCGAGCGCGGCCAGATTCTCGCTCGCATTCCCGCGTGTCCAGTCAGAATTGAGCGCCCCAAGATTCGTATAGCTGTAGCTAGGTGGACGCTTTGCCGTGAGGTAAGCCGCGAAAACAAGCAATGGCAGCAGCGCAATCGCAATGGCTGCCTTAAGGAAGCGTCTGCGATGGCGGGCCCTGCGCCTGTGTACACCCCTACCGCGAGAACTCAAACCTATTCTCCTACCGCGAAACCGCATTTCCTGGAATGCGAGGGGAGGATCACACTTTCCAGTGCAGTTCTGTTTCCAGACTTCCGAGGCGAAGCCAGTTCAGTTATCGAGAGATCAAGTTGTTATGGGCGCTCATCCTAGCAGAGTGTGAATTCATTTACAGAAAAAAGAGTGTGGATTTCCTGTTTATTGCACTTCTGTGCCGTGACACAGTTGATGCTCGGGTGAATGCCTGAAGGAAGGCGGGCTTTAACCGTCAGGAGGTTGGGTGACAGTTGAGCGTCTACTGTTTTGATTGCTCGGAAAATCTGGCGATCTCTGCCAGCTGTTTCTGCGCCTCTTGGACCTCGCTCGGCTCTTTTGTGAGCTGCAGAAATTGCTGCATGTGCTCGGAAGCCTCCTGATAAGCGTGCTCCTGTATCAGAGCCATGCCCAGCAAATATTCCAGCTTCGGAATTTGGTGGTGCTCGTCGATCTTCAGACCCTGACGTGCGCTCTTCTCGGCGGCGCTGAAGTCATGCAGCATGTACTTCGCGGCGGCATTCCAGAACCATCCCTCGGGGAAACTGACGGGATCGAGCGCGAGCAGCTTGTCGCTGGCAACACTGAGCTCTTGCCAGTGTTTGTCCTGCATTTCCAATTGGCAGAGTCCACCGTATGGGCGCACGTATTTCCCATCCGCCGCTAGCGATTGCTCCCAGGAATGGCGAGCCGCTGCCGCATCCTGCTTTCTCAACTGCACGCGGCCGAGCTCATACCAGGCAGCTGCGTAGTTAGGATAGGCCTGGACTGCCTTAGCAAAAGATTTTTCGGCATCATCCCACTTTTCTTTTTGTTCCTGTGCGCGCCCTTTTTCAAAGGCTTTCTTGGCGCTGCCCGGAGCCATGGCGCTCGTAGCGCTGATCGCCAGACCTTCAACCTGGGTCATGCGACGCAGCGTGATCCGGCCAACATCGCTGTTTTCCAGTGCGGAAATCTTCGTGCTCAGCTGAATAGTGTCGGAGGAATAACCGGCTAACGAGGCCTGCAATTCACAATCGCGCCAGTCCCGCTGATTGCCTCGAGACATAGGATCGCCGAAGGAACTGTCGACATCGTCGACGCCGGCGGCAGTGGTGTTCGGGTTGAGGGTGCCGAACTGGAAGCTGAAATAGCCGTGCGAGTCGGTATAGGTCTCAGTTCTTTTGCGGCCCTTGCACACGGTTTGGATCGCAGCTGGCTCGCTCAGAGACGTTCCATCAGCCAGAACCACTTTGCCAGAAAGAAATATGGTCCCTCGCGAAGAAGAAGTGTTGGGCGCATCCATTGGTCTCCGCGAAGGCATGGTCGTCGTGCTGGGGCCGGGCGGCTTGCGCCCCTGGCTGAATGCTGGAACGATCGAGAACAGAATACAGAAAAGGCTTGCGCCAAGACGGTGTGTCATAAGCGGTCCCCGAGCAGATTGCCACGATTATATGCTTCCAACTCGGCCCTGCACCTAAAGTTTTTCCTGCGCGGCTACGCATTTACAAAGCTAAAACTGCCCTTGCTGTTTCCTCGTTTCCGCGCATGTCTGCATCCCAGCTTTCGCTGTGTTCGTCAGCGACACACTCCATTTCCCTCTGGATTTTTCCCAACTTGTGAAGCCCGCGCGAAAAGATTTGCAAAAGTGGGCCGACTGCCAATCGCAAGCCCACGAGGGCTGGCGAATGTGTACTTGCAACAAACTGTAGCTTAAGTCCTACGCCCACTCTGCCGATATTCACAGTATCCCGGGGAGCACCATGTCTTGGCGCACACACTTGCTCGTTGTTCTTTGCCTCGTTAGCAGCAGTTTACGTGCGCAGGACCTGGAAGGAATTCAGATTCACGGGTTCGCGACACAAGGGTCCCGGTCCAGCTCCAACAACAATTACCTATGGATGAAATCCAGCTCATCGAATCGGCCCTGCCGAGGGCTGCGGGTCAAGCCGTCGCCAGACCTGCGATTTTCCAATGCGAAGAATACCCACGGCCCACTGACTTCCCTTGACCTCACTCTTCAACTGAGCCATAAAGGTATGGAGTACGTTCATTGCACGTTTAACTTCGTGCCCCTAAGTCTCATGCTTTCTGATTTTGCCCGCAACTCCTTTTTATCCAAAAATTTTGTTCGTGTTCTCCCGCCAAATTGATGATTCCAGCAGATCACTGTGGGTAGGGGATATCTCAAACTCAAAAATTGGGTAGCTGATGGCTAATGGCTAGACGGTTGCTACTTAGCTTGTGACGATTGATAGCTTTCGATCAAATCCCGAATTCGTACCGCATCGGCTTTGCGGTGCCCATGGCTGGTGATGGGGTCCGTCCCGGCGCTTGACTCAATCAAGATGTCCGACCAGATAATCCCGGTTGAGATGTGCACCGATGCTACCTGCGAGATGCTGATGCTCTCCTCGCTGCTGCCAAACAGCCGCGGCTTCGTCCGCGACACTCGCTGCGGCGTAACCACAATTCGCGTAGGAAAAAGGAGATTGCCCTTGGTCCAGCGGCTGGCCGAGAAGGTCTCTCCTTCGGATGGCGACTTGGAGATTGTTGGATTGCTGCTCAGAGATGTTCCCCGCAGATTCGGGCCCACGACGAACGGCTTACGACGAACTACTGCGTTTCTACACCCACTCCAAAGCGCCCTTCTTCCAGATCCAGATATAACCGACGATCAGGATCAGCAGAAACACCAGCATCTCCACCAGTCCAAAGACGCCGAGCGCCTTGAATTTTACCGCCCACGGAAAGAGAAAAATGGTCTCGACGTCAAACACCACAAACAGAATAGCCACAATGTAGAAACGAACCGTGTAGCGCCCGCGCGCGCGGTCCACGGGATCGATTCCACATTCATACGGCAGCAGTTTCTCTTTATGCGGGTTGTCCGGCCGCACCAACTTTGCAGCCAGCAGCGTGAGCGGAATCAGGATCCCAATCAGCGCAACAAAAATGAAGATTGGAACGTAATTTTGCGGCATCCAGGTTCTCGCAACAGGAGCTTAATATAACCTTCTTCCAGCCGGCCCTTCAAGGAGCGCCCCCAGAAAAGGCTAAATTGCGGAATGCCTCTACGTGGCCGATTCTGAAGTCTTGCCGGCGATTGCCGATAATTCCCCCAGAGGAAGGCATGAAGCACTACACTGTCCGGCCCCCAGGACGCGAGCAAACCTTCCGCGAGAATGACATCATCGTCAGCAAAACCGACCTGAAGGGTGTCAGATTATTGGTTATCACTCCAGCCGCCGCTCACCAGACTGGCACCAGATAACACCATGGCAGCAGTTAGTTGGATTACAAGTGGCAGACAAGACAAGCGTCGAATCTGGAACGATTCGGCGCAGGGGGACACTTGATAATGGGAACTGATTCGCCACGGGTTCAAGGCTTCATGTGCGCTGACCGAAGGGCTACTGTCCTGCTGTGACCGCTTGCAGTGACAGCGGACGGCTCAGCTCCATTAACAACTCCGTTCCAGCCGGCAGCATTGCGGATCTCTTTCTTCCCAACCAGTGAGCGACCGTAGCTGTTGCACCAACCGTCCCGCCGATCAGCAGCCCCTTGCCTCCGCCGGCGAGTCCGCCGATCAGCATTCCTCCACCGGTGCCAAAGCCGATCTCAGTCAGATCCTTACCGTCGTGACCCGCGCCTTTGAACTGGCCTTCAGTGTTCACGTCAGTACCGTTGCGTAGGTTGGTGTCGACGAGCGGCGCATTGAGGATGTAGCGTTCGCCGCTCGGCAAGACTATCGTCTCGGGAAAGATACCGATGGTCGGCTTGCCCGCAATCCGGCGCGGTTCGTTCAGCTTGGTGACCCGACCTTGAACCGTTGTACCGACGGGAATGACGGTTTTGCCATCAACTGTAACTGCTTCGGTCACCCGGCCAGAGAAGGGATCGCCTGTCTTGCTGGCCAACGTCGAAAGCGTGTTTTCGAGTTTCACCTTTAGCGGCGTGCCTGCCGGCAGAGTCTGTGCCACAGCCGCGGCCGCGAACGTCACTACCCAAATCAGGACCAACTTCTTCATCGTGCCTCCTTGCGTTGGCTCGACTGTAGAACACTGCTGTGCGGCCAACAAGAAGGAAAGAAGATGGGTACCAGCAGAGACACGGTACAGGATTGCGGCAATCAAAGCAGGCGCTAAGCCAGGACGAGCTTCTCCAGCAACTGTACGCCCGCCTGCCGCAGCAGGGCCGCGACTACGGGCTCTTTGAATCGGGAGGCATCGAACTCAATCCGCACAATGCGATCTTTTGCGTCAAAAGCAATCCGCCGCACTCCATAGACTTCGCGAACACTATCAATGGCGCGCATTGTGCCTTCGGTCGGAGGATCTGCGTAGCGGTAAGCAACTTCGAGTAGAGTCATGGAGTAACCTTTTCAGCGAGACTTCCCCTGCGCTCCTTATAAAGGTCGGAAGGAATCCAATATAGAGCAATGGCAATCGGCAAGGGAAATTTATGTCAGGCGGGCTTCTAAAGTTGTCTTCCGAGGTGAGCAAGGATCCGGTCTGTGGCATGACGGTGAATCCGTCTACCGCCAAGCACAGCCGCGCTCATGAAGGGACTACTTACCACTTTTGTTGTGCTCACTGCCTGGAGAAGTTCAAGGCTGATCCCTCAAGATATTTGAACGCAGATTCAGTGAAGCTTACGCAGCTAGTCTCGTTGGGAGTTCCAGCGCCGAGGCCATCTGCACCGGCCAAGTCTAACCAGTCAGCGGCAGAAAAGTACGTTTGCCCGATGTGCCCGGAAATCGAGAAGGATAAGCCTGGAGCCTGTCCGAGTTGTGGAATGGCGTTGGAGCCGGAGATGCCTGCCGCGAGCACGCGGACGGAATACACATGTCCCATGCATCCGGAGATCGTGCGCCTGGAGCCGGGGACGTGTCCGATCTGTGGCATGGCGCTTGAGCCGCGCACCGTAACGGCGAAGGAAGTAGAGAATCCCGAACTCCGAGAGATGACCCGGCGGTTCTGGCTCAGCCTGGCGCTGACGGCTCCGTTGCTGATGACCGCCATGGGGGACATGCTGCCGGGAATGCCGGTCCAGCATGCTCTCCCTGGTGGCTGGCTGCCGTGGCTGGAGTTGCTGCTCGCCACGCCTGTTGTCCTGTGGGGCGGATGGCCATTCTTTCAGCGGGGGTGGGCGTCCGTCGTAAACCGCTCGACCAATATGTTCACCTTGATCGCGATGGGCGCCGGGGTAGCTTACCTGTACAGCCTGGTGGCGACGATTGTACCGGACATTTTTCCGGCTTCGTTCCGCGAGATGAGCGGAACACCCCCGGTCTATTTCGAAGCGGCGGCGGCGATCACCACCTTAGTGCTTTTGGGACAGGTACTCGAACTGCGTGCGCGCAGCCGCACCGGGACCGCGATTCGGGCCTTGCTCGATTTGTCTCCGAAGATGGCAAGGGTTTTGCGCGACGGTCGCGAGGAAGATATTCCGCTGGAACAGCTCCAGGTTGGGGATCGGCTGCGTGTTCGCCCTGGAGAGAAAGTTCCTGTCGACGGTGTTGTTCTGAAAGGTTCGAGTTCTATCGATGAATCCATGGTCACCGGCGAGTCCATGCCGGTCCGGAAGGAGTCAGGCGATCACGTGATCGGCAGCACCGTCAACGGTACCGGCTCGTTCATGATGCGGGCTGAGCACGTAGGACGTGAGACGCTGCTGGCGCAAATCGTGCAGCTGGTCAGCAAAGCGCAGCGCAGCCGGGCACCGATTCAGAGATTAGCGGACCAGGTTTCCGGCTGGTTTGTGCCGGCTGTGATTGCTATTGCAGTTGTCACTTTTCTTGCCTGGGCATGGTTCGGGCCTGAGCCGCGCTTGGCGCACGCCTTGGTGAATGCGGTGGCGGTGCTGATCATTGCCTGTCCATGTGCTTTGGGATTGGCTACGCCAATCGCAATCATGGTGGGCACCGGCCGTGGAGCTCGGGCCGGCGTGTTGATCAAGAACGCCGAGGCGTTGGAGAGGCTGGAAAAAGTAGACACGCTGGTGGTCGATAAAACGGGCACTCTCACGGAAGGTAAGCCACGCGTGGTCTCGTTGATAGCAGCCCCGGGCCAGGACGAAAATGAGCTCTTGCGGCTGGCCGCAAGTGTGGAACAGGGCAGCGAGCATCCTCTTGCGGCCGCAGTTGTTTCAGTCGCACGAGACCGCGGTTTGGACCTTTCGAATGCGAGCGATTTCCAGTCTCTTACCGGACGCGGCGTGATTGGCAAAGTTGACGGGCACACGGTAGCCGCTGGGAATGAGAATTTACTGCAGGAGTTGTCTATTCGCAGGAATGGACTTTCTCACAGAGCAGAAGAAATACGACGCGCGGGTCAAACAGTAATTTACGCGGCCATTGATGGCGAGCAGGCCGGGTTGCTGGGCATCAGCGATCCTCTGAAACCTACGACTGCAGGCGCGTTGCGCGATCTGAAAGCTGAAGGCCTGAAGGTGGTGATGCTTACTGGAGACAATCGCGTTACTGCGGAAGCAGTGGCGGGCAGCTTGGGAATCGAGCAATTCGAGGCCGGTGTGCAGCCGGAAAGGAAAGCCGAAGCAGTGCGGCGGCTGCAAGAAAGGGGACGCATAGTCGCGATGGCGGGGGACGGTGTCAACGATGCTCCGGCCCTGGCGCAGGCGGACGTCGGGATCGCAATGGGCACAGGGACGGATGTTGCTATGGAGAGCGGCGGCATTACCCTGGTGAGGGGTGATCTCGCCGGGATTGCGCGCGCGCGCAAGCTCAGCCGCGCCACGATGCGCAACATCCGGCAAAATCTCTTCTTCGCGTTTCTCTACAATTCTTTGGGTGTGCCCGTTGCGGCTGGAGTGTTATATCCGTTTTTCGGTGTGCTGCTGAGTCCGATCCTGGCTGCGGCGGCGATGAGTTTCAGTTCGGTTTCAGTCATCAGCAATTCGCTCAGGTTGAAGAATGCGGAGCTCTAGCCCACTGCTCCCAGCCATTTAACCGGCAAGTGGGCAGCCAGGGCGTTAGCCAATCGTTCGTCAGCAGTAATGAGTTCTCCTTGGGCACGTAGTGCCAGCGCAACATACAAGGCGTCATAAACACTGCGATCAAATTCAGAAGCAATCGCATGCGCTTCTTCCAGCAATGATCTTGAGGATACCGTTGGAAAATCACGCTCGAGCATTGCCTTCAGAGCGGCTTCAGCGGCTTCTCGCCTCCAGCGTTGTTGGCGGACGGCTTTCCAAAATAGATTGGCCAGTTCAGCCCAAAAGAGGTCTGGCTCTATAAAGCGGATCTGCGTCTCAACAAACACTTCCAATAGGCGAGCAGCTTCACGGGTCAAACTCTCCTCATGGGACGGGAGGAACCATTTCGCCGCAACGCTGGCGTCCACTACCACTGTCTTCATCGCGAGCGATCTTGCCGCTGCATTTCTTCAGTTGTGGGAAAAGGGCCTCGGGAGACTGGGCGTCGCGACCGTAAGAGCTCAGCTTGGCGAAGGAATTTCTGTCGAGACCTGCGCTCCTTTGCAGTAACGACACTGTCTCGAAGTAGCGATACTATTTCCGCGGCAATGGACCGACGGTTTGCGCGCGCCTGTTGCCGGAGCGCATCATACAAGTCGTCGGGAACATTTTCGGCGTATAGAGTAGCCATAGGTCTACCCTAGGTAAAGTATAGCATGATCATAGGTAGAGCCCAAAGATGGATGTTTTGAACGTGTCTACTGTCGCAATTGACAGGCCGCATTGCCTATTCAACAATTGATCAGCATCCAAGCCATATCGGGGAGGTTTCATGGTTGACGACAATGCGCCGGAAGAGGTCCAGCACACCGAAGGCACGTCCGGCAAATGGATTCTGCTGGCGCTGGCAATTTTGTACGTGGCGGGATCACTGTTTTTTCTGTTCAGTTTGCGAAGCCGCATCGATCAGCTCGGGAAGCAGCAAACTACGAGCAACTCGCAGATGGCCGATCTCACCAAACGGCTGGAGTCAGCGGAGGCGGAGAATGAAGCCCTTGGCCGCCAGGTTGGGATGACGAAAAAGGACCTTGCTTCCCGCGCCGCTGAGTTGCAGCGCCAACAACGGTTGGCAGAAGCCCGGCTGGCAGCGGCCCAGAAAGAACAGATCACTGCCGTTACCGGCGAAGTCGCGGGTGTGAAGACCGATGTGGGCGGAGTGAAAACCGATGTTGCCTCCACCAAAGCCGATCTCGAAGCCACGAAAGCGAAGCTTGCCAGTGCCGTCGGCGACCTGGGCATGCAGAGCGGGCTGATCGCCAAAACGCGCGATGACCTCGAAATCCTGAAACACAAGGGAGACCGAAACTATTACGAATTCACGCTCGTGAAGGGCGCCAAGCCCCAAGCCATTTCCACCGTTAGCCTGCAATTGAAAAAGGCCGATACCAAGCGCGGCAAGTTCACGCTGAACGTCACCTCCGACGACAAGACGATAGAGAAGAAGGACCGCAACATCAGCGAGCCAATTCAGTTTTATAGCGGACGTGAGCGGATGCTGTACGAGTTGGTGGTCTGGACGGTCGATAAGAACAAAGCGACTGGATATCTAAGCACACCTAAAAATGCTCCAGTGCCAGTGACGGCAAACTAGCCGATGTTCCCAGGCTGGCACGTTGTGTTGCAAATCCTGCTGCGAACGGCTGCGATTTATGCCGTGGTCCTGCTCGGCGTGCGCCTGAGCGGAAAGCGTGAAGTCGGCCAGATGACGCCATTTGATCTGACTCTGCTGCTGCTGATCAGCAACGCAGTGCAGAACGCCATGACCGGGCCCGACACGTCGCTTGTGGGCGGCGTAGTCGCTGCGGGCACTCTGCTGGTGCTCAATTACTTCGTCGCTGAACTTTCGGGCGCGAACCGCAGATTTCGCAGGTTTGTGCAGGGACAGCCTTCATTGCTGGTGCACGATGGCCAGGTAGTCGCGTCCCATATGGCAAATGAGCACGTCAGCATGGATGAATTACAACGCGCTTTGCGCGAGCACGGGATCAACAGCTATCACGACGTTGCGCTGGCCGTGCTGGAAGTGGATGGCTCCATCAGTTGTTTGAAGTACGATGAAATACAGCCGACCGCGAAAACACACCTCGCGCGCAGGAAGTTCTTGCAGAAGCATGAATAAGGCGACTCTCTTCCTTAAGCTGTTCCTATTTGTTCAGCACAACTGGTACAGGTTGGTCGTAGGGCTGAATTACCACACTGAGGGATTTCCGTTTATCGAATACATCCTGTGTAACTGGAAAATAAAAAATCACTGTGCCCCGAGTCTCAGCATCAGGTGGGATCTTCGTTTCGGGAGTGAGCGCCGTCATGGCGTGCTCTTTTAAAGCAGGGAAAGCCTGGAAATATCGCTCAAAATCTACAGCTGAGGCAGCGTCGTCGCTGACCTCGCCGCTGTCGCTCTTTAGAGTTCCTTTGATGGTGTGCACATAAAGCGGCTTCGCGCCGGCATTGCGCAAAGTCACATTCACCGCTACCAGGACGGCATTCTGACCCTCCACATTGGCGGCCGAGATGTTGTCTATCGACCCGCCGCCTTGGGGCGTGGCGCGCTGCAGAAATGCGAAGCAACCGAGAACGACCGCCACCACGCCGATCGCGATGGCCACGATCTTCGCCGGCGGCAGATTGCGTTTTGCGGTGCCGAACTCTTCCCCGATATTGAACGAGGTTCCGGCTGGCGCCGTCGCAGTTTGCTCTGCCGGTTGTGAAACAGGAGTAGTGTTGATCGGCGGTATTGCAGACGGCGGTGTTTCTTCCGGCATAGGAACCCGACCTTATTGTATCCGCCAGGTTTGACTGAAAGTTCTTTTTCCTCACGTCCTTTGGGGTTTGCGCCCTAGAACCCAACCTCAGTCCGAGGCAGGATGGAAATCCAGAGGTCCATCCCAGAATACGTAAAACGCACAGCGCATATCGGAAACACATTTCATTCGTTGTACCTGCTTCGCCGGCATGTACGCGTAACCGCCAGGCTCGAGAAACTCCTGTTTCCCGTCTTGTTCCATTGAAATACGACCCTGAAGGAGAACCACGCGTTCGTTGGCGCTGTGCCAGTGAGGAGGAAAAATATGCCCAGCAGGATAGCGGGCCAGCAATTCGACACCTTCCGGGTTTTCACGCAGCGTGGTGCTCTCAGACCCGTTGGCCGCCTTCTCCCACTTCACGGCTTCAGGATTTGCCAGCAGCCTTCCCGATTTCGCCGGGCTGCCGGCGGCAGCCAACAACACAGCGAGCGTAAGTAGGCACAGCACTATGAATTGTTTGAGGTTCACCCTTGTAGCCTCCTGTTTCCTCGCGGCAGTCTACCACCCGTGCTGCATCGCATCTTGGAACTTTTCGGCGGCTAGCGTGTTCAGCACATCAGCTTTCGTCAACCAGGCACGACGAGCTTGCAGCACGCCAAAACGCATCTTTTCAAGGTGAGAAGTATGGTGTGCGTCCGTATTGATAATGATTTTCACGCCCAGCTCTTTTGCCCTCCGCAGATGCCGATCGCACAGGTCCAGGCGATCAGGATAGGCATTCAACTCCATCGCCACCTTATGCTGCGCGGCCGCTTTCAGCACCGCATCCAGATCGAAGCCATAGGCGTCACGCCGAAGCAATATCCGGCCTGTGGGATGGCCTATGAGACAGGTGTTGGGATTGGCGATGGCCTTTAATAGGCGGTCCGTCATCTCCGCTGGGCTCTGATTGAAGTGCGAGTGCACGCTGGCGATAACAATGTCCATCTGCTCCAGCACAGAGTCCGACAGGTCAAGAGAACCGTCAGCCAGGATGTCGACTTCCACACCGGCAAAAATAGTAATTCCTTCGGTCTGCTCATTGGCGGCGCAGATGCGCTTGATATGTTCAAGCGCCCGCGCGTCATCGAGGCCATTGGCAAAGGCCAGGTTCTTGGAGTGATCGGTGATGGCCATGTACTGGTAGTCTTTTGCCTTGGCAGCTTCGGCCATCTCTTCAATCGTGTTCCGGCCGTCGGTTTCGACGGTGTGCAGGTGCACGTCGCCCTGGAGGTCCTGTTGCGAAAGGACCGCCGGGAGGGCATGTAATGCGGCGGCGTCAATCTCACCGCAGTTCTCGCGAAGCTCGGGCGGGATGTAGTCGAGCTTTAGCTTGGCGTAGATTTCCTCTTCGGTCTTGCCGGCGACGGGCTTCTCGTCTTCAAGACGGGCCAGGCTGTATTCGCTCAAGGTAAGCCCCATTTTCAGTGCGCGCTGGCGTAGCGCAACGTTGTGGGCTTTCGAGCCGGTGAAATATTGCATAGCCGCGCCGAAGGACTCTGGCGGTAGAAAACGCACATCTACCTGCATTCCGCCTCGCAGGCGGAAGCTAACCTTATTCTCACCACGGGCGATGATTTCCATCAGGCCCGGTAGTTTGATGATGTGGTCGATCAACTTCGGCCGCTCTGCGTCATCACAGCAAGCCTTTCCTGTAACCAGGATGTCGAGATCGCCCACAGTTTCTCTGCCGCGACGCAGCGATCCGGCTGGGGTGATTTTTTCAACGCCAGGAAAATGCCGGAGATGCTCGACGATTTTCTGCGCTTCGCGCTCTGCCGCATCCAGCAGGAAGCGGCCGGCGATACGGCGGTAATCTTCAATCGCCTTCAGCAGCTTCTGTTCATGTTTTTCGCCCATGCGGGGAAGCTCGCGAATTTTGCCCTCGCGAGCCAGTTTCTCGACTCCTTCCAGGTCGCAGACCTGATATGCGCTCCAGATAAGTGAAATCGTTTTAGGGCCGAGACCTTGGATCTTCAGCAAGTCGAGCATGGAGGGTCGATATTTCTTGAGCATCTCGGCGTGCAGCAGTAGCCGCCCTTCCTTAAACATCTCTTGCAGGTTTAGCAGCATTCCCTTGCCAATGCCCGGGATTTCCAGAACTCGTTTCGGCTCCCCCATGATTTCCGCCATCTGTTGCGGCCAGGCCTCGATCGCCTGGGCCGCATTGCGGTAGGAGCGAATGCGGAACGAATCCTGGCCGTCGATTTCGAGCAGGTCGGCGGTTTCGTAAAGGATCCCAGCGATCGCCTTGTTGTCCATGCGAACTACAAGGTTAAACAACTTGCTGCGGATGGGCCAGCGTGGCGGCCACCGAAACTGATCAGACTGGAACTCCGGGGGCCGGATTTACACCACCAGGGCCAGCGCGGGAGGTAAGTCTCAGAGGAGAGTTCTTGCTCAGCTTAGTGAAGCACTTTAAGAGGCTTTTGTAACGTTAGCTGCTTGCGGCCCTTTCTGGCCTTGTGTGATTTCGAATTCCACACTATCGCCTTCCTGCAGGCTCTTATACCCCTCTGACGCGATCGCGCTGTAGTGAACGAAGACGTCGGGGCCTTCGTCCCTTCCGATAAAACCATAGCCTTTCGCGTTGTTGAACCACTTGACCGTACCTTTCAACCGTTCCACGAACGCCCCCTGCGGCACGTAATTTTGCACAGCAGTTCCGTGCCCTCAACTTGAGCCAATTGTGCGGCGGCGGTAGGGGACTGTCAAGGAGGAGATCAATGTAAGCGCCGTCATTAGTGCTGCTTTGGACCAGTTTGCTGATGGCCTAGCCAAAGAATCCCACAGATTGTCTTGGCATCCCGTATGGCACCGTTCATCACCATTTTGAGGGCGATACCGAGCGGAAAGAAGCGGGTTGCAATCACCTCGTCATCCTCGGGCTCGGCCTCTCCTGAGCGCAACCCACGTGCCAGGTAGATCGACATAGTTTCGGCGACAAAGCCTGGGCTGGCCCAGAATCGCAGGAGGCGCTTCCAGCGAGTAGCTTTGTAACCCGTTTCTTCGAGGAGTTCACGTTTAGCGCCGGCGAGTTCACCTTCGCCCGGGTCAATGCGGCCCGCAGGCAGCTCCCAGAGATAGCGCTGTGCCGCATGCCGGTACTGGTATTCAAGTAGGACCTGGGGCTCCTGCCCGTTTTCCTTAACCGCCAGCACAACGATGGAACCGCTATGCCGCACGATGTCGCGACGGACGCGAATGCCCGTGGGTTCGAGCACATGATCCGTAGTAACCCAGAAGACTGGACCGCGATAGACCACACGGGAAGAGAGCAGCCGGGCTTTGGGCTTGCGAGCAGTACCCTTGGGCATGTTCACACTATAAGCGCGAGTTCGAGGTTTTCGACTCTCTTTCCGCAGCTCGGCCAGAACTCCGCATTCTCAGTAGATAGAGGTTTGGAGTGGCGGACAAGGAAGCGGGCAACCCAGGAGACCCAAACCGGCAGTACAGTTTTGCGGGCGATTGAAATCCCCTGTTATGCTGCCGCGATGCCCGCCAAGCCGCGAATTGCAATTGTCGGTCCCGGACGCCTGGGCACCGCGCTGGCGCTGGAGTTGTCGCGCGCGGGATATCCCATTTCCGAGATCATCAGCCGTAGGGATTCAGTTTCGGCGCGAACTCTGGCGGCAACGGTAGGTGCACGCGCCGCCAGCATTCTCCAGGCGCAATTGGACGCCGATGTAATCTGGTTCTGCGTTCCCGATGGCCAGATCGCACGCGCCGCGCGACAGTTCGAAAGCGCGACCACTTGGCGCGGTAAGACAACGTTTCATTCGAGCGGAGCCCTGGCCAGTGATGTGTTAAATCAGTTGCGGAAGCGCGGGGCATCAGCAGCATCCGTGCACCCGCTAATGACATTCGTCAGCAAGTCAGCACCATCGCTCGAAGGAGTTCCCTTTGGAATTGAAGGTGATAAGAAAGCTGCTCGGTTAGCGGAAAGAATAGTCCGTGATCTCGGCGGCGAAGTACTCGAGATCAGTAAGCAAAGCAAAGCCGCTTACCATGCATGGGGAACATTCGCTTCCCCCTTGCTGATTGCAGCGCTGGTCACCGCGGAACGGGTTGCCGCTGCAGCCGGAATTTCGCGAGTGAATGTCCGCCGTCATATGCTGCCGATTGTGAGACAGACGGTCGAGAACTATGGTAACCTCGGCCCTGCCGCCGCTTTCAGCGGGCCGCTCGTGCGTGGCGACGTCGCCACTATCCGCATGCATTTGCGAGTGTTAAAAAAAGTTCCTGAGGCCAGGGATGCTTACCTGGCGCTGGCGCGAGCGGCGCTCCGGCACCTACCGGCGGAAAATCGGCGAACACTCAACAAAGTCCTAGGGTGAGCTGTCGGCTAAAGGCCAACCGCTAGAAGCCTAACCTTAGCGGCACAAGCCCGGGGCCGCTTTAATCGAGCCGCTCGGTCTTGCCCTCAAACTGCACAACTCCGTTTCTCTGGTTCAACTGCTCGACGTCTGCATTTGTATAAGTCTTGGCAACCTGCAGATGCTTCCGAGTTGAAGCCGCTAATTGAGCTAGTCCCTCGTCGTCTTCGAATTTGGCAACGCCGAATTCAAATCCGCTGCGGCGGGATTGCTCGTTGACCTCAGTTTGCGGTGGGGCTTGTCCTGAACCGTGCGCGGTCTGCAATGTTCTAGCGGCCAGAGCGGGAATTGGAACACTCGTGGCTCCGGCAACCAGGCCATCAGTCGCATTACTCGCACCCACCTGCCTAGGTACAGCAGTCTCCAGGGTTAAGGAGGGCGTTGCCACCAGAGGCACAAACGGACCGGCATAAAGTCCCGGAGCCGGCGTCCAGTTGCTGGCGTACCCGGAAGCAACTGTCACCTGGGCTGACGCGGCCACCGAGATAAAAACAACAGCACTAGCGATCAGCAGTTGGCGCATGACTCACCTCGCGAATCAGTCTGCAGCTTATGATTCGAACGATAAGCCCCAGGATGCTCATTTAGAAATTGAAGTTAACTGCCTAGGTATCTGGCGTACAAACTTCGTGCCACAGCGCTATCGCTTGTGCCCTTGACAATCGCCCGGCCATCCCGAAACAGCGTGATTTCATAAGGTTCGCGCCAAAACTTCAACACAAAATCATTGTGGCGCACCGCGCCATGGGGTTTCAGGCGCGCACTGATCTCCGGAAAATCAACGGCTCGCGCTTGTT
>Ga0075434_100000503_pt1 | contig 29596 bp, 31 predicted proteins | sample RhiMethybrSRZTD3_FD_75298 | JGI IMG/M metagenome (GOLD analysis project Ga0075434, IMG submission 75298) | Populus rhizosphere microbial communities from Tennessee, USA - Rhizosphere MetaG P. TD hybrid SRZTD3 | ecosystem: Host-associated > Plants > Roots > Rhizosphere > Soil | place: USA... | reverse complement strand
CGTCACCTTTGTCTTGAAGCCGCGGCAGGCTGCGTGGACCTCGTCGAGCGAGCGGGCGATCGTCTTGATGCCGGCGAGTTCGCCCGCGCCCATGTGCGCCCCGGGATGCGCGATCAGCGCCGAGATGCCCAGTGTCTCGCAGCGCTCGAGCTCGTCGATGAAGGCGGCGATCGATTTTTTTCTCAGCGCCCCGTCGGGCGATCCCAGGTTCAAGAGATAGGAATCGTGCGCGACGATCGTGCCGATGCCGGTCTCTTTGCGGTTATGCTTGAATAGGTCGATCTCGTCTTTGCCGTACGGATGCGCCGCCCATTGCCGCGACGACCGCGTGAAAATCTGGATGGCGTCGCACTCGACCTTCTTCCCTTCGAGCAGCGACTTGTCGACGCCGCCGGCGATCGACATGTGCGCGCCCAAAAGCGGGCTGCTGCGCGGGGGTTTTGAGTTTTTAGTTTTTAGTTTTGAGTTCAACTCAACACTCAAAACTTATCACTCTGTAAAGTGACGCTTTTCCACGAGCGGGAGCGAGATGCTCCCCGCGCTCAAGAGGCGGTCATGGAAGGCGCAGAGATCGAAGCGCGCGCCGATGCGATTTTTTTCTTTTTCGCGCAGGCGGTTGATGATCGACCAGCCGAGCGCGTATCCCATCGGGATCGAAGGCGACTGGCTGTACCAATTCAAATCACCCTCGGCCTGCTGGCGCGGGAACTGAAGCTCCCGGACCATCAGGTCCGCCGCCTCGTCGTAGGTCATCCGGCCGGTCTGCGTCTTCACGTCGATGATGATGCGGAGCGCGCGCCATAGGCGGTCCTTCACCATGACGAAGCGGTGCTCTTCGGTGTTTAAGAAGCCCTGCTCCTGCATGAGCTGCTCGCAGTAGAGCGCCCACCCCTCGTAGAAGACCGACGACTCGTTCATAAGGCGCGGCAGCGTGCAGGCGGCGGGGATCGAGTTCGCGACGGTAAATTGCAGGTGATGCCCGGGGTAGCTCTCGTGCACGGATGTGTTCTCAAGCCCCGTATAATTATGCTCGCGCAGCAGATCGTCGCTCTCGACCGGCGTGACGTAGTAATAGCCGATCTGCTCGCTGTCCTTCGGCGAGGGCGATAAATAGGCGGCAAAGGGCATCTCGTGGCGCTCGAACTCCGGCGTGTAGACGACGCGCAGCTCCTCGCGCGGCGGAAAGGAGACCAAGCGCTTGTCGCGCACGAACGCGCGCGCCCCTTCCATCGCCTTTTGGTAAACCGCCAGCAGGTCGGACGCCGGCGGGTGGCGCTGCTGGATTTTCCGCGCCGCCGCCTCGATGCCTTGACCCGGCGCGATCCGCTCCGCCAGCGCCGCCAGCTCTTTTTTGGTCTCGGCGAAGAGCTTTTCTCCCTGCGCGAGGAGCTGCTCGGCGTCGAGGCTCAGGAAATGTTTTTTCTTGAGCAGCAGGTGGTAGTGCTCGGGGCCGACGGCGTAAACGCCGCGGCTCCGCGGCAACAGGTCGCGCTCGAGAAATTCCTGAAATCTCGCGATCGCCGCCTTCGCGGCCGTGAGGGCGCGGTTAAAGCGCTCCGCCTCTTTGACGGTTTCCTTCACGCGCGGGATGTCGCGCAGGTTGTCGAGAAACGTGAGGCCGCCCTTGGCGGACTCGATCGCGATCTCGGTCCAGAGCCGCGGCGGATTGGCCTCCGGGCGGCTCAGATTCGTGATGCCTTGATCGATGATCGCCGGCGACGCCTCCAGGCGCGCCAGCAGGTTGCCGGCGACGTCGTCGGTCGGTTTCACGGTCAGGATGTAAAAATGCGAGGTGGAGAGATATTGCTCCGGCGACTTGAGCCGGTAGTCTTCCTTGTCGAACTCGTAATTGTCGAGCGTGAGCCGCCCTTCCAGCAGCGCGTAATCGAGCGTCTCGTCCGGGTTCAGTCCCTTGATCGAGACCTGGCGCAGCCGCTTCAGCGACTCGGACGCGAAGGCCTTCTCCTCGCGGTAAGCCTCGTCAGTAAAGTCTTTGAGCCGGTGATCGTAGCCGGGGACGCCGTAGTGGATCGCCTCGGTCGGATGCAGCTCGAAGTAGCGCGGAAAAAAATCCCGGCTGAAGTCGGCGAAGGAAGCCATGTTTTAATTCCCCACGGCGGCGAATATTTCGGCTGGTTTGGGCCGGCGGGAGATGTATCCCTGCTCATGAGCGTACTGGATGAACTTCTCGAGCACAAGGCAATTTTGCGCCGTAAGGCCCTGCCGGAACGGCTCTTTGCCGAAGGCGGCTTCCTCCTCCTCGACGACGAGGACGGCGGTGGGCAGCGCCAGGCGCTTGGGATAGGCGTAGGCCTTGCGGCACGCTGTCTCGGCCGCTTCGAAGGCGTTGACGAGGCTGGCGGCTAGCCAGGGATGCTCCGCCGCGAGCGCCTCGCGCATGACGACGGTGTGTGTGACCGGAAAAATATTCGTCTTGCGGAAGTAGGTCACGACCTCCGCGCGGCAGTCGGAGAAGAGCCGGCGGATGCGCGGATCGCCGTTTTGAAAACTCGGCGGCACGTTCGGCGCGATCAGCGCGTCGAGTGCGCCGTCGAGCAGAAGCGACTCGACGTTTTTTTCACCGACGGCGATTCGCACATCCGGCGGCGGCTCGAAGCCCGCGCCTTCGGGCTCCGAGGCGACCCATGACATCTCGCCGGGCCGCACGCCGTAAAATTCCTGCAAGATGCCCCTCGCCCAAAGACCCACGGTAAGGCGGTATTGATCCATGCCGACTTTTTTGCCGCGCAGCTCATCCGGCGTGCGGATTTTGGCTGACGCCGCGCAAAAGATATACGGCTGGATGAACATGCGCATGGGAAAGATCGGCAAGGCGATCACCGGCTCGCCGCGCAGCCGCGCCATCGCATACCACGAGAGCGACATCTCGGCGATATCGAACTGCTCGTAAACGGGCACCAGGCAGGCTTCGCCCGGGACGGCGGGGCGGAACTGGAAATTGACGCCCTCCGCCTTCACTTCGCCGGTGAGAATCGGCCGCGTGCGATCGTAGTCCGCGAGCGAAAACGTCAAATCAAGTTCGCGCGCCATCGGATCTCCTTATATTCCACCTGGACCCCGCTCTTGAGGTGACGGAAGAGCCTTAAGAGTGCCTCGACAGGCTCAGCACGAACGGAATTTATTTTCCGACTTGAACGGGACTCTTTTCCGTTCGCCCTGAGTTTGTCGAAGGGCTCCGGCTTATTTACTCCGCCCCAGCGCCTTGGCCGAAAACGACCCGATAAAAAATTTATCCGCGCCGCCGAGCTTTTTCGCCTCGGCCTCGATGCGCGCGGCGCTGATCACGGCCTCGATTTCTTCGCGCGTGATCGCGATGGAATAGGCGCCGGCAAAATGCTCGACGACTTTGCGCACCGTCGCGGGGTCGCCGTACTTATTTTTCTTCAAGACCATCGCGATGACTTTTTCCGGGTCGCTCTTCAAGAGGTCGATGCCGTGCTTGAGGCCGCGCAGCAGCGCCACTACGCCTTCGGGATCGGCTTCCGCCTTTTTTCTAGTCGAGACGATCACGACGAACGGGAAGCTGCTTACGACCTCGCCGATGTCGAAGAGCGTCGGAAAGCCTTTGCGTTCGAGTTCGATCTTTTCCATGAAAGAAAACGGCGAGGCCTGAATCCTTCCGGCCTCGAGCGCCTGCGCGCGCGCCGGGCTGTTGCCGACGCCGTAAAGAATTTTGTAGTCGCGGTCGCGCACGAAGCCCTTTTTCGCCAGCCCTTCGACGGAGGCGAACTCGGCGATGCCGCCGGCGCCGGTGACGCCGACGATCTTGCCCTTCAAGTCGTTGAGCGTCGCGACGCCTTTCGCGCCCATGAGCGTGTAGTCGATGTACGGCTGCATGCCGCCGACGATCATCAGCGGGGCGCCCTGGGCGATCGCGCGCACGGCGGGAACGCCGGCGATGAGCGCGTAGTCGACGTCGCCGCCGATCAGCGCGGCGGTCGCGGTCGGGCCGCCGATGATGAAGACCGACTTGACCTCCAGCCCCTCGGCGGCGAAATAACCGGTCTCGATGGCGACGACGAGCGGTAAGGTGCTGCCCAGCGTCGGCGTCTGGTAGGCGAAGGTGACCGGCTTCGCGTCCGCGGCCGTGTGGAGGAGAACGACCGCGGCGCATAACGCGCCCGCGATGATAAGCTTCAAATCTCTCATGCGCCGCTATGCGAGCGGCGCGAGACCCGCCGCGGCGACTGCTTTGCGGATGCCGTCGATGTGCTCCGGCGGCAGCGGCTGGAACGGCGGCCGCACGGTCGAGCGCGGGAAGCGCCCGCGCGCCGTGAGCGCCTCTTTCTCCACCACCCAGTGCTGCATGAGCGGTGTCTTGTGATAGATCGCGTCGGAGAGCGGGCGGATCTTATTGAAGAGCTTGGTCGCTTCCTCCATCTTGCCCGAGTGCCCGAGCTCATAGAGCTTGGTGATGAACTCCGGCGCGACGTTGGAAAACGAGCTCACGGCGCCGTCCGAGGTCGCGAAACGAATGAGAAAGAGGCTCCCGTGCGCGACGAGGAAATTGATCTTCCGCGGGAAGTTCTGGAAGGCGACCCATGCCTCCTCGTAATCGAAAGACGAGTCCTTGATCGCGACGACCTGCGGGATTTTCTCGGCGATCTTGAGCAGCACCTCGACGGAATACATCAAACCGGTCTTGACGCCATAGCGGAAGACGATGATCGGCAGGTCGACCTTTTCCGCCAGCTCTTCGAAGCAGGGGACGATCAGCTCGGGGCGGTCGACGGCGCCGAAGGCGAAGTGCGGGATCGGCATGACCAAAAGGCCGTCCGCGCCCGCGGCTTTGGCGTCGCGCGCGCATTCGATCAATTCGCGCGTGCTGAGCCCCGTGCAGCCGACGACCATCGGGACATGATCGGGAATTTCCTTGCGCGCCATCTCGGCGACCTGGATTCTTTCCTTCGCCGTCAGCGATTCGAGCTCGCCGGCATGGCCGCTGATCACGAGCCCGCCGATATCGTGCGTCATGAGCCAACGGAGATGCTTGCGGTACGCTTCTTCGTCGATAGACAGGTCGGGCATCATCGGCAGGTTCGCCGCCGGCAGGACCTTGCTGAAAGTTTTAAATCTAGCCATGACTCCTCCTGATTATTTAAGGCTTTCTAAGAACCGTTCGCGCTTGAGGCGCTCGACGAGAGAGCTGTCGGCGAACTCGTCGGGTTTGTGGCGCGCGAACTCCGGCGTCTCCGCGGCGAGATTTTCCAAAATGAGCTTCATGCCTTCGAGCGTCGGATAGGGCAGATCGGGAAACAGCGCCACATTGAAATCGTACTCGACGCTCGCGAGCCGCGGATCGTCGATGCGCATGTACTTGGCGATGAGCTTTTCGCTCTCGGCACGGTGATGCTTCATGAACCAGATCGCTTCAGTCAACGCCTTGACGTAGCGGTAGGCGGTGTCGCGATTGGCGTCGAGCCACGGCTCGTTCACGACCACCGAAGTCCAGGGAAACGGGATATTCATCTGCTGCGCCGTGGCCAGAACCTTGAGTCCCTGGCTGCGCGCCTGCTCGCTCGCGGCGGCGCCCAGGAACGTGTACTGAATCTTTCCCGCCTTCAGCGCCGCCAGGCGGTTCGCATCGCCGCCGAGCTGCAACATCTTGAGATCGTTTTCGACGCTGAGGCCGTTGGTTCTAAAAAGATATCTTAACCCCTGATGCGTCGACGAGCCGAAGCGCGAGATGCCGCCGATCTTACCCTTCAAATCGGCGATCGACTTGATCTCGGGCAGCGCGACGAGATTGCTCGCCAGCGAGGCCAACGGGTTGGCGATCGTCAGGAGCTTCGGGCCGCGAAGCCGCGCCTCCAGCGCCGCCGGCCCACCAGCGGCGAACTGCACGCTGTTGCCGACCAAAGCCTGGACGTTGAGCGAGCCGCTGCTGATGTAGAGGAGATCGACTTCGAGGCCGTATTTGGCGAAATAGCCGCGCGCCTGCGCCGCCCAGAGCGGGGACTGGCTCGCGTTCGGGGCCGCGTACGAGGCGCGGATGCGTTCGGCCGCCGGCGCGGTGTTGGCGAGCGCGAGCAGGAGAGCGATCGCCAGAAATCGGGTGCAGTGAATCATCTCTCGCCTGAAGTTGCATACTGCGGAAGCGCTCGGGCAGTCAAGGCGTTGTATTGACGCCTGCTGCGGTTTATAAAACCGATCATGCCCAATCGCTGGTTGTTCAAGACCGAGCCCTCCGCGTATTCATTTCAGCAATTGCAGAAAGACAAGCGCACTGCCTGGGACGGGGTCAAAAACAACCTTGCGCTCAAGCATTTGGCGGCGATCAAAAAGGGCGACTCGATTGTCATTTATCACACCGGAGACGAGAAGGCTGTCATCGGGCTCGCCCGGGCTACCAGCGACGCGTATCCCGACCCCGGCAAGAAAGACCCCAAGCTCCTCGTCATCGACATCGAGGCGGAAAAAGGCCTGTCCCGGCCGGTGACGCTGGCGGAGATCAAAGCCCTTCCCAACCTGAAGAGCTTCGACCTCGTGCGCCTGCCGCGCCTCTCGGTCATGCCGGTGAGCGACGAACAGTGGAGGGCGATCGAGGGCCTGGCAGGAAAATGAGCGGCGAGCACAAACACGGGCAGGGCCATGCCCATGAGCATGCACACGGCGCCGAGTCCGGCCACGGACACAAGACCCGCTTCCACGACCCCGAGCACGCCGCGGAATTCGACCGCCGGACGTCCGAGATCCGCACGGACCTGGCGGAAAAATTGGCGGACCTGCTCGCCCTCAAGGGTGACGAGCGCATTCTCGACCTGGCGACAGGCACCGGCCGGATGGCTCGACCGCTCGCGAAACGGCTGAACCTCGGCCGCATCGTGGGGGTCGATCAGGCCCCGGCGATGCTCGATGTCGGACATCGGCACGAAGATCCGATACCCCGCTATGCTCAATGCGCCGGGGAGGCCGATGCGCTGCCGTTCAAGGCGAATTGCTTCGACCGCGCTTTTGTCTCGTTCAGCCTGCATCATTTCGGCAATCCTGAAGGCGTGATCCGGGAGGCGCTGCGGGTCTTGCGGAACGGCGGGATATTCGTGGTCTTGGACCCGATTCTCAAGGAATCCGAGGATTCGATCGACGCCGCCCTCGCTGAAAAGATCAACGAGGTGTTTCGCCGGACCCACGGCGACGAGTTCCGCTTTCACACCGCAAGCAGCATTCAACGTCTGTTAATGAAGACAGGGTGTCGCATCGCTCGCGCCACCGTCGCGACCTACACCTTTCATCAGGAAGGCATGGACGGCATCCCCATGGGGCCGCATTGGCTCGAAGTAGCAGATGATCTGAAAGCCGGGCCTACCGAATTGATGGAGCGGCTGAAGCAGAAGTACTTTACCTGCCACCAGCATGGCGATGCGATGCACGTGAACGGCGGCTTCTCGTATGCATTGATCGCCGGCCAGAAGCCCGAATAGGGCGGCATCCGTAAAATACCACCGGCGCCCCCAGGGCGGCGACTCCCGACGTCGCAAGACCGAAGCGCTCTTCGAGGGTTGAGCCGCCCGGCCGGTCGTCACCCCGTCAATTCTACGACAGCCCTTCCCGATTCGCATCTTAGCCCGACGCACCTAGAATCCGGACTATCCGTAAATTTTCCCCGGCAGTCGACATTTTTACGGGCGCTGTCCCGGGTAGAGTTCGCGGAAATCTCATACGCTTAGCGGGTTCTTGCCTTGGCATGGGCGTTGCTCCACCCATCCTCAACTCCCAAAAGGAGGGCCACATGATGGACACAGGCAGCGCGCAAAAACGCAGAATTCAGGATGGCTGGAAGATATTGGTTGCTGCGCTGGCCTGCCTCACGGGGGTCTTCATGTTCCTGGTCGCCATCGCCTCGCCGGGCATAGACGAAAACCAGGAGACCCCCTCCGAGAACCCCGAGCTGTCGGCCCCCAATACGCCGACCAGCCCCAAAGGGAGCAGCGCTTTGAAGGGATTTCAATTCATTCCCGGCAGCGCCGTGATCGTTGACGATCATCACGTCATCGCGCTGTTTCAAAACCCCGAAAAAGAATTTTATGCCGTCGCGCTATTCAACGCCAACTGCGACCAGGGCGGCTGCACGCCAACGGAGTTGATCGCCTTCTCGATCGTCGACAACCAGGGCCGCGACGTCGAGCTGGCCAGGGATCCCACGGGTCGCAATCGCAGGGTGGGGCAAGAAATATAAAAAATGATGCGGAGTCGCGAAATCACATCAGGCTCGCACACTGGAGGTTGATTTAAATGGATCGCAAAAAAGTTCAAATCGGAGCGAAGGTCAAGATCAAGCCGCATCACTGGTTGCGCGCCCTCGAGGACGGCACGGTCATCGGCTACAGGTCGCAAACACGCCATAGCTGGCTGGTTCAATTCGAGCACAATTATCCCGGCGGCGGCATCGACGGCGACAAGCTGTACTTCGACGAAGCCGAATTCGCCGAGGTCGAGCTCGAACACGGCAACGGCCATGTCGGCATCGAGCCCTCTACGATGGGCAGCCGGAAGCTTTCCAACGCTTCGACCGGCGTCGATATTTACGGTTAATTCGTCTCTCTCTTTCTCCTCCCACTAACTTCCGCACCACCAACTCACCACCACGGCGCCGCCTGGCAACAGGCGGCGCCGCCTTTCTTTTGGGCGCCGGAAAATGGCGCTTGAAGCGGAAAGCGATTCCACGATAGCCTTAGCTGGGCTCAATGAGGGAGAACAATATGATGTTTAGATCCGCGCTCGGCGCATTATCGATCTTCGTTTTTTTGCTTGGTGCCGGACGCGTATCGGCGCAAAGCCGGCCCATAGTTATTCAAGGGGGAATGCTGATCGACGGCACCGGCCGGGCGCCGGTCGCCGACGCCGTCGTTGTATTTCAGGACGGACGCATTCGTGACGTGGGCAGGCGCGGTGAGGTGACACCCCCCAAGGACGCAGATGTCATCAATGCGAAGGGCAAAACTATTTTACCGGGGCTCATCGACGGCCATTGCCATCTGCGCGACTGGATGGGCGAGCTCTATCTCCATTTGGGCATCACGACCTGCCCGACGATCTCCAATAACCCGACCGACTGGGTGATCGCCCAGCGCGATGGGGTAAAGAACGGCACGATCCGCGGTCCGCGGGTATGGGCCGCCGGCAACGTGATCGACGGGCCGCCGCCCGAGGGACTCGGCGGGCTGCGCCGCCAGCGCATGAGCACGTTCGTGACCAACGAAGAACAGGCCCGCGAGGCGGTGCGCGCCGCGATCGCCAAGGGTGTGGACGGCTTTAAGCTCTTCGAGCGCCTCCGGCCGCAGGACGCCAAGGCGGCGGCGGACGAGGCGCACCGGGCGGGCAAGCCGGTGATCGGCCACTCGCTCGATATTTACGCCTCGGCGGATGCCGGCTATCAATCCGTCGAACACGCCTGGTCGGTGCTTTTCACCTCGATTACCGATCCCAAAAAGAAAAACGACCTCGACACGGCGCGCATAACGGGGAAGATCAGCACCGCCGAGGCGCTTTATTACATGGAGCGCGACCAGTTCGATAAGATCATCAAAACGATGCTGGCGAAAAACGTCCACTGGAGCCCGACCTGGGGTACGACCTACCGGCCGATCGCGCGGCGGGGCGCTGACATGCGCAGAGAGGAGGCGGCGTTCTTGAACGATCCCAATCTCCGCTACCTGCCGTCCTATATTCCAAAGGATATCGAAAAGCTCTATTCGCTTTTCGAAAAGGCTTCGCCGGAGCTGCGCGCGCGGCTTGAGCAGGGATATAAAAACGTCCAGGAGTTCGCGCGCCGCTTCGTCGCCGCCGGCGGCAAGATCCATTTGGGCTCCGACCCGGACGCGATCCTCGCGGGCTACGGCCTCCATGCCGAGCTGGAGATGGCCGTCGAAGCGGGCCTCACGCCCGTTCAGGCAATTGAAGGCGTGAGCCTGAACGTCGCCGAAGCATGGGGTCGCCAAAAAGATTACGGCAGCGTCGAGAAGGGCAAGGTGGCGGACATCGTCATTGTCGACGGCGAAGTCGCGAAGGACATCACGGCGAGCAAGCGCGTGGAAAAATTCTTTATGGAGGGGAAACCCGTCGACCTTGCCTTCCATCCGGATTATAAAAACCCGTTCCCGCGTCCGATCGCCGATCGTCCAGAGCAGGAAGGACGATAGGCATCGGTGATGAGGCCGATTCTTATTCTGCTGCTCGCAATTTCTTTGCTCGCCGGGGCCGGCCAAGCGCAGGAGGCGAAAAAACTCACCGTGGTCTCCTATCCGCGGCGGCCGCCGAAGCTGCCGCTCTGGCTCGCCCGCGACGCCGGCTTGTTTAACAAATACAGCCTCGAAATTATCCTCAAGGAGCCGAGCTCCGCCGAGGAGCTTCTGCCCGCGCTCGCGCGCCGCGACGGCGATATCTATGCCGCCACCGCGCCGTACATAGTCGCGGCGGTGGGCGACGGCGCCGACCTGGTCTTCATCGCCAACACGGGCTACAGCGTGCTGAAGCTGCTGGCGCGGCCGGAGCTGACGCGCCCGGCGGACCTAAAGGGTAAAAGAGTGGGCACAGGTGAGCTCGGCAGCAGCCAGGACCGCATTACGCATCAGGCGCTCATCCGCCTCGGCCTCGACCCGGAGCGCGACGTGACGCTGGTGCCGATGGGAGGCCGGAGCGTCGACCGGCTGAAGGCGCTGGTCGCGGGGAAGATCGACGCGACGACCAGCAACGAAGACAATCTCTTCGAGCTGGAGCGACGAGGCGAGATGGGGAAGGTCCGCGTGCTCGCCGACAACGAGAGTCTCAAGCTCTATATCGGCGGCGGCGTCGATTTCGCCGTCTCGCGCGCGCTCGTTCAGCGCGACCGCGCGGGCGTGAAAAATTTTCTGCAAGCGCTGTGCGCGGCGATCGCGCTCGCGCGCCGCGACCGCGCGGCGGCAGACCGCGTTTTTACGCAATATATCGGCGTCCGCGATCCGGCGCTGCTCGACTTTATGTACCGGACCTACGTGCTGGGCGCGATCCCGCAGCGGCCGTTTCCCAAAGCCGAAGCGGTAGCAATTGGCCTCGAAGAATTCGGTTCCAAGCCGGCGCTCAAAGGGAAAAAAGCCGAAGATTTGATCGACGCGAGCCTGCTGAAGGAGCTGGAGGCGGAGGGTTTTTTCGCATCGCTGTATAAATAAATCGGTCTGCGGCCCATCAAGTCATTCCCATCGTTTTCGCCTCTTTTGGGTAGCGTTTTTCCCGACACCTCAGGACGTTCCTCCCGCATTGACACCGCCGCCGCTTTCCTAGTAGCTTTCAGCCGGACATTTTCTTCGAGGAGGCGCCTATGCGATTTAAACTCTTTACGGCCTGCACCGCCCTGTCGTGCGTTCTATTCGCCGTCGGCTGCTCTACCGGAAAACCGACGGCCTCGGCTTCTCTTCCCACCCAGGATTTCGGTCCCGGCTTTCACAAGGTGAAAGACGGCATCTACACATTCGCTCCCGATCAGACAACGACCACCTGCAGCATGGTTGTCACCAACGAAGGCGTGGTGATGATCGACAGCTGCAACAATTCGGTCGACTCCAAAAAAATGCTGGCCGCGGTCAAAAAAGTGACCGACAAGCCGGTCCGGTTTCTCGTCGACACAGAGGTGCACAACGACCATACTTGGAATCATTTTGTGTTCTCGCCGCCTGCGGTCGTCGTCAACGCCCAGGGCGCCGCCGAAGGGATGAAAAAAGGCCTCGACCCCAAACGGGCCGAGACGCTGGCGAAACAATCTCCCGAGACTGCGGAGATCGTGAAGAACTACAAGTTCATTCCGCCGCACATCGAATATAACAACCGGATGACGATCCAACTCGGCGAGCGCACCTTCGAACTGATTTATCTGAAGAACGTCCACAGCGAGGCTGATACGGTCATCTGGCTGCCGAAGGAGCGCGTGCTCTTCGCCGGCTCGGCGGCGAACGTCCGAACCATGATCAATCTCCGCCCGCACGTCCGGTTCCCCGACGTGCTGGCGGGCTACAAGGTCATGCGCGCGCTCAACCCCGAGATCGTCGTGCCGGGCCACGGGCAGCCGACGACGGCGAAAATCTTCGACGAGTATGAAGGGTTCTACACGCTGCTCATGAAGCGCGTCGGCGAGATGGCGGCGCAGGGGAAATCGCTCGAGCAGATCAAAAAAGAATTGAAGATGCCCGAATACGCCGATTGGGCGGGGCAGGATCGGTTGGGCGCCAACATCGACGTCGCCTACAGCTCGCTCAAGGGAAAATAGGAGGCGAGTCATGAAGATCAAATTTTCAGCCGCGCTCTTTGCCGCCGTTCTATGGTTCATCGCCGCGCCGCTCGCGGCTCAGGATCTGGGACCGCAAATCAAGAAAATCAAGGACGGCATCTACGTCTACGTCGGTAAAAACCTCAATTCCAACTGCGGCATCGTCCTGACGCAGGAAGGCGTCGTGCTGATCGACAGCGGCCACAATCCGACGGACTCCAGGGCGATACGCGACGCGGTTAAAAAGCTCACTCCGATGCCGGTCCGCTTCCTGATCGACACCGAGCCACATCCCGACCACACCACCGGCCATTTTATTTTTTCGCCGCCCGCGACGATCATCGCCGCAGCAGGCGCCGGCGAGTCGATGAAGGCGCGCGACAAGGCGGACCCCGACCGCAACCGCAAGCTGGCGGAATCGTCGCCGGAGATGCGCGCGGCGTTCGAGGGCTATGGCATGGTGCTGCCGCACGTCGAGTACCGCGACAAGATGACGCTCCACGTGGGCGAGCGGACCTTCGAGCTTTATTATATGAAAAACGTACACAGCGAAGCCGACTCCGCGGTCTGGCTGCCGAGGGAGCGTGTGCTCTTTTCCGCCTCGGCGATCGTGGTCGAGCAGTTCAACATCTTCCGTCCGAACGTTAACATTCCGGACATCCTCGCGGCGGCCAAAATGATGAAAGCGCTCAATCCGGAGTTCGTCATCCCCGGGCACGGCATCCCCGGAACGACCAAGATCTTCGACGACTCGGAGCGCTATTACGCCTTGCTCCTCGAGCGCGTCGGCAAAATGGCGCGCGAAGGGAAATCGCTCGACCAAATCCAGAAGGAGCTCAAGATGCCCGAGTACGACGGCTGGGCGACCAAGGAGCGTTTTGCGGGCAACGTCGAAGCGGCTTACCGCGCGGTGCAAGGCAAGTGAGAGGTTCGATGAAAACAAAATTTCTTCTCGGCATTTTTCTCATCGCGCTCGGCTTGCGGCCCGCCGCGTCCGCTTCGGCGCAGGATCTCGGCGCGCAATTTAAGAAAATCAAAGACGGCATCTTTCTGTATAAAGGCAAAGGCAGCGAGTCGAACTGCGCGATCATCCTGACCGAAGACGGCGTCGTGCTGATCGATAGCGGCAACAGCCCGACCGATTCCGTCGCGGTCATGCAAGCGCTCAAGAGGCTCACCGACAAGCCGGTGCGGTTTCTTATCAACACCGAGCCGCATGCCGATCATACGACCGGCCACTTCGTCTTCTCGCCCCCGGCGGTCATCGTCGCCGCCGCCGGCGCCGGCGACTCGATGCGCAAGGCCTACGACGCCGAGCGGGTAAAGAAAATGATGGCCGATCCGGAAATCGGCCCCGCCGCCAAAGGCTACCGCCAGATCGTGCCGCACGTCGAATATCAAGATAAAATGACGCTCGCCTCGGGTGAGCGCGCCTTCCAGCTCTTTTATTTGAAAAACGTCCACAGCGAGGCGGACTCGGCGATCTGGCTGCCGAAGGAGAGGGTGCTTTTCGCCGCCGCTTCGGTCGGCGTCAAGCGCTTCAACAACCTGCGGCCTTTCGTCAGCATCCCGGATACGCTCGCTGCGATCAAGATGATGCGCGCGCTGGGTCCCGAAGTCGTGATCCCCGGCCACGGCGAACCCGGGTCGGTCGAGATCCTCGACAACATGGAGCGCTACTATAATCTGCTGCTGGAGCGCGTGCGCCAGATGGTCCAGCAGGGGAAATCGCTCCAGGAGATCAAAAAAGAGCTCAAGATGCCGGAATACGCCGACTGGGAAGGCAAGGATCGATTCCCTAACAACATCGAGGCGGCCTACCGCGCGGTGAAAGCGAACTAGGCGTCAAATGTTTCAACGGTTTCTTTACGCCGCGCCCGCGACGATTCTCTTTGTGGCTGTCTTTGTCGCTCCGGTACGCGCGATCACGCCGGATAAGGCCGAATTCAAAAAATTGGCCGACGGCGTTTACGCCTATGTGGGCAAGCTGAACGACGCCAACGCGATGGTCGTCGTCACCTCGCAGGGCGTCGTCGTGATCGACACCGGCAACAATCAGCCCGAGACGCGCAATATTTTAAAATATATCCAGGGCGTGACGCAGCAGCCCGTGCGCTACGTCGTGATCACGCAGAATCACGGTGACCACATCGGCGGGACGCCGCTCTTCTCGCCGCCCGCGACGGTCGTGCTGCACGCGCGCACCGCCAAGGAATGGGCGGGGTGGAAATCCTACCAGGTGAACACCTGGCGCAAGCGTTTTCCCGACCGCGCCGAGGCGCTCAAAAACCTTCATCCGTTGGACGCGGCCCTGACCTTCACCGACCGCATGACGCTCCGCCTGGGCGGCAAGACGATCGAGCTCATCTACGTCGACGATCCGTACAACCCCGGCGATATCGCGGTGTGGCTCCCCGAAGACGGGATTTTGCACGCGGGCTTCGCCGGCTACAAAGAGCGCCATCCCGATATCCGCCCGGACTACAGCCACGGCACGACGGTCGGCATGATGAAGCAGCTCGAAGCGCTGATCGCGCTCAAGCCCAAGATCGTCGTGCCGGCGCACGGGCCGCTCATGGGCGTCGCCGATTTGCAGGCGATGATCGACTATCTCGTCATCGCCCGGCAGAAAGTCCGCGCGATGATGGACAAGGGCATGCCGCTCGACGCGATCCGGAAAAATTTTCGCATGGAAGAGTACAAAGGCTGGGACCGCGAGCAGCATTATCTCGTCATCGCCGCGACGATCTATCGCGAGCTCCGCGGCGAGGGGCCTGAAATCACGCCGGCGACGGAGAAGACAATCAGAGGAAAGATCGACAAGATCGAAGAGGAGGGGCGCTTCCTCACCGTCACAACGGACGACGGCAAATCGCTCGCGCTCAGGATCTCCAATGCGACCGACATCGAGGGGGTCCCCGACCGCTCCTATTTCAAAGTCGGCATGCGCTTCGGCGCGCTCTACGAGGAGCAGAAAGAGCGGAACGAGACGCTTCAGTTCCAAGTCCAGTAGATGCGCTCTGGTTTATCTGTCTTCGCCCTGCTTCTTCTCGCGCTCGCAGTCCGCGACGCGCGGGCGGAGAAACTCCGCATCTCCTACGCATCGGTCAGCGGCAACACGGCGATCGTGACCTATGTGACCGAGCGCGCCGGCTTGTTCAAGAAATACAACCTGGACGCCGAGATCATCCTCATCACCGGCGGGCCGGCGGCGGTGAGCGCGCTCATCAACGGCGACGTCGATCTCGATCTCCGCGCGCCGGTCGCTGCGCTCCAGGCGATGGCGCACGGAATCAAGCTCACGTTTCTCGTCTCGCAGTCGAACACGCTCGACTACGACGTGGTGACGCGTCCGGAGATCAAGGACGTCAGGCAGCTTAAGGGCAAGCGCGTGGGCATCATCCGCTTCGGCGGCATTTCCGAGTTGATGGTGCGGTATCTTTTCCAGCGGCTCGGCCTCGATCCGGACCGAGACATCCAAATTATCCAGGTCGGCCAGGCGCGGCTCATATCGCTGGAGAAGGGGGCGCTCGACGCGACGGTGCTATCGTCGGGTGAGTCGTACTACGCGCGGCGCATGGGCTTTCACGTGCTCGACATGCCCACGCTGCCGTTCTTCGGCAGCGCCATTGTCGCGTCGCCCGCGTGGATCGCGAAGAAACCGGATACCGTGCAGCGGTTTTTGAAGGCTTACATCGAAGGATCGCGTTTTTTTCTTCGCGAGAAAGCGAAAAGCCTGGGCTATCTTAAAGACTTCCTGCGTTTGAACGACGCCGACGCGCTGGAAGTCACCTATAAAACGCACCCGCAGCACGAAATGGGCCTCAGGCCCTTTCCCGAAATGGCGGCGGCGAAGGCGACGATCGACATTATGGCGACGCGCGACCCGCTCGTCGGCAAACTCAAGCCGGAGGAAATTTTCACTCTGCAGCCGCTCGGAGAGCTTGAGAAAAGTGGGTTCATCAAGCAGCTGGAAGCGGCGCGATAAAGGAGGCGAGAATGGGCAAAGTGACGCATATCGCGGTCAAGAGCGACGACCTGGAAAAGAGCCGGGCGTTTTACCAGCGCCTCTTCGGCTTCGAGCATTCCGGCACACATCGTGTTCGCGACCACATGGCGATGCACCTGAAAGACGGCGCCATCGATCTGACGTTCACGAAGTACGATAGGCCCGAATCGAGCGCGCCTGGAGCTTTCGACCATCTGGGAATGGAAGTCGACGATGTCGAATCGTTCATCCCCGTGCTTGCCGAATTGGGTGCGCCTGTTATAGAAAGGACCGCCGGGGGGCGCATCAAATTTCGCGACCCCAATGGATTGATCGTCGAGCTGATCCCGAAGAAGAAAAGCTGAATCTTCCAAGGAGGTGCCTATGCGCGCGCTGGTTAAAGATTATCTCGACCTCGGCCTGTCGCGTCGGGGATTTATCAAGGCGATGGCGGCGGCGGGCTTCACGCTGACCGCGGCGGAATCGATTCTCAAGAATCTCGCGCCTGTGGCGCACGCCGAGACGGCGGGAAAAGAGTACTGGAAAGAATTCGAGGGCAACGGCGGCGAGCTGTTGGCCGAGCAGCTGCTTCAGGCCGGCAACGAATATCTCTTCGTCGGCAACGGCTCGGGTCTCGGCGCGCTGTGCGACGCGGTGATCGACCGGCCCAAGCTCAAGCTCGTGCTCTCGACGCACGAGGCGCACGTCGTGGCGATGGCGAGCGGCTACGCGCTCGCCTCGGGAAAGACCGCCTTCTGTATGTACAGCCGCGTCGGCGCGGCGCATTCGACGGGTAACATCTACAACGCCATGAAAGACCGCATCCCGCTGGTCATCGCGGTCGACCGCGCGGATACGACCGAGGACGGGCGCGACGGCCACGAAGACCTCGAAGACATGCTCGAACCAATGAAGCAGTACACGAAGTGGCGCTGGATACCGAAAGAAGTCGGGCGCGTGCCGGAATGGACGGCCAAGGCGTTCAAGGTCGCGTCCACGATGCCGTGCGGCCCGACCTACATGATGTTTCCGCGCGACGTTATGTTCGAGAGCAAGGCGAAGACGAAGATATTCATGCCCGGTACGTTCGACGTCCCGATGAACGTTCGCCCCAACGCCAAGACCGTCGAGAAGACGGCCAAGATGCTGGTCGAGGCGAAGAGCCCGATGTTCAATGTCGGCCCCGAGGTCTACCAGAGCGGCGGACAGAAAGAGTTGATCGAGCTGGTCGAGCTGCTCGGTATTCCGACATTCGAGCGCGGCCAGCTGTGCCAGGTTTTTCCGAATCAGCACCCGCTCTACATGGGCATGATGCGCGGCCAGGTGCGCTATCCGCAAAACGTGGACTTCTTCATGAATATCGGCGCGCGCTGGGCCGAGGCCGACGAGAGCTTTATCGCAGAGAAAAAGGTCCCGACGATCGTCGCCGGCACCGATGTGCGCCATCTGGGCGACGCAATCGCGATCGAGCACGCGCTGGTCGGCAACCTCAAAGAATCGCTCCGCGATCTCGTCGACGCGGTCAAGGCGGTCGCCACCAAAGATAGACTTCAAAAGATCGCCCAGGCGCGGTTCGACGAGACGAAGAAGTTCACCGACCGCCTCCGCGCCGGGCGCGAGGCGAACGCGAAAAAGATGTGGGACAACAAGCCGATCGAGTGGGACCGCGTCGGCAAGGAGATCGAAGCGATCGCCGACAAGGATGCGATCTTCGTCGAGGAATTCGGCTCGCAGCGGAATAAGTGCATGGACCATGTCAATATCGGCTACGGCGCCAAGACGCAGCTCGGGCGCACCACCGGCGAATGCCTCGGCTGGGGTCTCCCGGCGGCGATCGGCGTCAAGCTCGCCAAGCCTGATCATCAGGTTTGGGCGCTCCAGGGCGACGGCGGCATGCTCTTCAATCAGACGGAGGCGCTGTGGCCGATGCGCCGGCACGAGGCGCCGATCATCACGGTTGTCTTCAACAACCGGAGCTACAACGAGACGCGCAACCGCATGTGGACGCGCGGCAAAAACCAGCGCGAGAAAAAATTGGACATGATCAGCCACCTCGGCAATCCCGATGTGAATTTCGCCAAGATCGCCGAGGCGTACGACATCAAGGGCGAGGTTGTCGGCGATCCGAAGGACTTGAAGCCCGCGCTGCAGCGCGCGATCAACGCGACGCGCGACGGCAAGCCCTATCTGCTCGACGTGCTGGTCGCGCAGGCCGGGCAGGGCGCCAATATGAATTGGTATCCCAAAGTGTCGATCGCAGAGATGAGAAGCAAAAAAGCGTAAGAAGCTTTCAGCAGTCAGCCGTCAGCTAAGAAAAATCGGAATCCGGATTTCCGGGCCGAAAGCTGATCGCCGACGGTTGATGGCTATCCGGAGGTTTTATATGCGCGGGGTCGTCGCATCTTTGATTTTCGTCATCGGAACGCTGATTCCTATCGCGTTTCTCTGGTCCGCCGATCAGTGGACGGTGATGCTGCCCGCCGGCGACGGGCAACAGGAGACCAAAGAGCTTTGCGGCAGCTGCCACAATCTCCAGAAGATCGTGCAGTCGCGCAAGACGCCGCAGGAATGGGAGCGCAGCGTGAACGACATGCTCGCGCGCGGGGCGCAGATCTTTCCCGACGAAGCGGAGAAGATCACGAAATACTTGAGCGCAAGCTTCCCTCCGGGAAAATAGCCGATTCCTTGAACCGCTCGGGGGGAGATGTTAAAACCACTTCTTCAGTGGTCGCATAGCTCAGTTGGTTAGAGCGCGCGCCTCACATGCGCGAGGTCGTAGGTTCAACTCCTACTGCGACCACCATTTTTTCCTTCCTCGTCATGCCGCCCGCGGCACCTCAGCCTTCGTCTCATGCGCCGTCGACGCCGTTTCATGCGATACCAGCGCTAAGTTCGCTGCGATAAGTCCGACGACGTAGAGTACCATTTTATAAGACTAACATCGTATTATTCACGGAATTTTGCCCGTCATCTCTTGCATATATACATCGTTAGTCGTATCATCGGGTAACCCTCAGATTTTAGGAGGTAGTGATCATGAGATTCACGCGAGAATGTTTCCGTGCCTTGCCGTTCGTCCTGATTGCCGCATTGTTGGCGGCCTGCTCTGCGGCGAAGAAGGAGGAGTCCGCAGCGGTCTCTCCCAATGAGAGTCAAAGAAACGCCCGTCCGGACGCGCGCAACAATCAAGGACAAAGCAGCCTCGAAGATCTCAGGCGCGGCGCCGTGCCCACGACGCCCCAGGGCAGCGCGTTGCAAGAGATCTACTTCGACTTCGACAGCTATGCGATTCGCGCCGATGCGCGCGAGACGCTGAAGGCCGAGGCGGACTGGCTGAAGAGCCATCCGGGCGTCCGCGCCACCATCGAAGGCCACTGCGACGAGCGCGGCACGACAGAATACAATCTGGCGCTCGGCGCCAAACGCGCCCAGGCGGCGAAGGACTATCTCGTGACGCTCGGTGTCGCGGCCGAGCGCCTGTCCACGACCAGCTACGGCAGAGAAGCATCCGTTTGCCGCGAGCACAGCGACGAGTGCTGGCAGAAAAACCGGCGGGACCGCTTCGTCGCTCAAACGGCCGTCTCGGGCATGTAAGCGGCGCTTCGTTCCGCCGGCCTGACCCTTTTCCATTCCTCACTGTCGATGTCTTACCGCGTCGCGGCGCTGTCGCGACATCGACCGCGGCTCTTTTCATGGATCAGCCATTCATTCCCGACGATATCGTCCAGTTCGTCATCGACAAAGTCGATTCGGTGGCCGAGCTCGAGGCGCTGCTCCTGCTGCGGAGCCACCCGGACCACAGGTGGACGCCTCAGGAGCTTTCCAAAAGACTCTATCTCAGCGATAAAGACGGCTTCGAAATCCTGGTCGCCTTGTCTACCAAGGGGCTGGCGCTTTATAAAGCGAGTGGCTCCGGGTGCTACGAGTACCGGCCGGGCCTGGCGGAGGTCGCTCAACTGGTGGACCGCCTTTGCGACATTTATTCCAAACAGATCGTCGCGATCACCCATTTGATCCATTCCAAGTCGAAGACCAAAGTCCAGAAGTTCGCCGACGCGTTCAACCTCAGGAAGAAGGACGAGTGATGGCAGGATTTTTCTACGCGCTCTGCGCAGTGACCGCCTGTGTATGCGCGGCGCTGCAGCTTCGCGCCTATATAAAAACCCGCTACCGGCTGCTCTTGTGGGGCGGCCTCTGCTTCGTCGGCCTCGGCCTCAACAATGCCTTGCTCGTTGCCGACAAGCTCGCGCTGCCAGACGTGGATTTGTTCGCTGCGCGCCTGATCGTGGCGCTCGCGGCGCATCTCGTGCTTCTGTACGGCCTCATCTGGGACTCGGATTAAGGAGGGTAACGTGGAGCAGCTGTTACTGGGCGCTATCGCCATGGCTTCGTTGATCGCGGCGCTGTTTTTTCTCCGTTTCTGGAGCAACACACGCGACCGCTTTTTTCTCTATTTCGCGCTCTCCTTCGGTATCGAAGGGATCAATCGCGCGGTGCTCGGTCTCGTGGGTAATCCCAACGAGGACCGTCCATTCTTTTATTTCATCCGGTTTCTCTCCTTTCTCCTCATCATCATCGCCATCGCGGAGAAGAATTTCGTCAAGAAGAAGCATCCCGAAACCGCACAACACGCTTAAGCGTCAAGCTGGCTACGGCGCCGGCAACTTTGCTATAAGCGTCGTATGCCGGAATTCGCCGGATTCGACCTGCCCGACAATCCCTGGGCTCTGGCCGCGCTCGTCATCGTCGCGGCGGCGTTTCTCGCTTATATCGCTCACCGCTTCGTCTTGTGGAGCTTGAGGCGCGCGCTTAGGCGGACCGCGGCCGACGAACCTTTGTACCCGCTGCTCGCACGCTACCTATATCCGCTGCTCCTCGTGCTCGCGCTGCTCTTCCTCGCCGACGCGGCGCCGCTGCCGCCGAAGGTGCAGGGCGCCATCCACCAGCTGCTCTCGATTTTGGGGCTGCTCATCGCGATCGTGCTCGCGACCAAGGGCGCGCTGCTGCTGCTCCGCACGGCGGAGACGCGCTACGGCCTGTTCAACATCCGCGGCCCGCTCGAAGTCCTCACCAAGATCGTCATGGTCGCGGTGGGCGCGATGCTCCTGCTCGATAACCTCGGCATCTCGCTCACGCCGATCCTGACGACGCTCGGGATCGGCAGTCTCGCGGTCGCGATCGGGCTGCAGGACACGCTCGGAAATTTCTTCGCCGGGCTTTATCTCAAAGTCGACCGGCCGGTCGACATCGGCCATTACGTCAAGCTCCAAAGCGGCGAAGAGGGCTATGTCGAGCGCATCGGCTGGCGCAGCACGCGGATTCGCATGCTGCCGAACAACATGGTGGTGGTCCCGAACAACAAGCTCGTGCAGGACAACATCACGAATTATCACCTGCCGGACCGCGAGCTCGTTGTCGCGGTGACCGTCGGCGTCGCTTACGACAGCGATCTGGAAAAGGTCGAGAGAGTCACGGCCGAGGTGGCCGAGGAGGTCATGCGAACGGTCGACGGCGGCGTGCGCGGCTTCGCGCCGGTGATCCGCTATCACGCCTTCGGGCAGTCGAGCATCGACTTCAGCGTCGCGCTTCGCGCACGCGAGTTCACCGACGCGATCCTCCTCAAGCACGAGTTCATCAAGCGCCTGCACGCGCGCTACGCGCGCGAGGGCATCGCGCTGCCGTTCCCGACGAGAACGGTGTATCTCAAAACCGAGAATGGAGACCGTTTAGACGAAGATAAAGGATTGTGAGCCCTCGAATGTTGATGAAACCAAAAAGATGGCTGGCATATACGATCGAGGTGAACGATCTGTTGCCGTCATACGAGCAGGTCGTCGAGCGTTTTGAGCATTCCGATGTTCCGCTGGACGGTGCGTTTGGCTCGAATACTACTGCTGGAACCGGCCTTCCGGGGCTACTTCTCGCGATTGGTCCTAGGGTAGAACCCGCTCGTTTGGCCGAGGTGTTATCGTTGTTATCGGAATTTGGTCAGCTTTTTATCCTCGTGGATGAGGATGGTAGGCATGACAAATTTATCGTGATAGGGGCGTTGAACCTCGATAGCAAGCCGGTTACAGCGGTGGCGGGGGATGTATTGGCCATCATAATGAGAGCCGATGCCACAGCGGAAGAGTTGTGCAAAGCTATCCACATCTCGCCAAAGGTCCATGTGCTCGCGGGACGAGAGACGAGCACAGATTGAGCAGTAAGGGTGGCGAAATATGAAGATGACGGTTTCATAGATACTTGATCCTAGCGTCAGGCCGAGGCCAGCTCTCCCCTTACGATCTTCGTTCCTTCCACCATCGCTTTCAATTTGGCCAGGCCAACCTTCCGCGGCGTCGGGTTCAAGCCGCAATCGGGATTGATCCAGAGTTTTTCCGCGGGCATGTATTTGAGCGCGGCGCGGATGCGCTCGGCGATGTCCTCGGGCGTCTCGATGTAATACGATTTCTGGTCCATGAGGCCGGCGCCGACTTCGCGCTCGGCGCCGATCTCTTTCAACATTTCGATCTCCGCCAGCTCGCGGTTGGCGAACTCCAGCACGAACTGATCGGCCTTGGCCGCCAACAGAGCGGGAAAGAGCGTCCGGTAGGTGCGCTTCACCAGCGGGCGGCCGCGGTGGTTGCCGAAGCAGATGTGCATCGCGATCTTCGCTTTCACGCCCTCGACCGTCGCGTTGAAGAGCTGCGCCATTTCTTTGCCGTCCCGGTGAATCTCGCTGAAGGCGGGCTCGTCGACCTGGATGAAGTCCGCGCCGGCCGCGGCGAGCGCCTTGAGCTCGCGGTTGACGATGCCGACCAAATCCCAGGCGAGCTCTTTCTGATCGCGATAGCCGCTCCGGATGCGCACGCCGGAGGCGAACATCGCCGGTCCGGTGCAGGTCGCTTTGATGGCTCGCGTAGCATGATCCTTGAGGTAGCGGAACTCATCGACGACGCCGAGGCCATTCGGCGCCGATACTTTTCCCGCGACCTCGTAGGTCTCGCGCGTGTCGTAACCCTGGTCGCCGATGCCGCGCTCCGGCGGCAGCATGACGATGCCGTCGATGCGCCGAAGATAAGTGCGGAAGAAAGAGCCAAGGCGGCGCATCTCGCCGTCGGTGATGACGTCGATGCCGGCGCGCTCCTGGTCGAGAATCGCAATATCGACCGCCGTATCCAGCGCCTCGTCGAGGTCGGTCTTGCCGAGGCGGCCGGCCTCCGCCTCCTGCCGCATGAGATACCACCAGCTCATCTTGGCGTGGCTGCCGACGACGGAAGTGGGAAGCAGCGGCAGATTTTTCATAACTCTATGCTCCGACGAACTTCGGCAGCACTTCCTTCGCCATGATCTCCATCGACGCGAGGATTTGTTCCTGCTCGAGCGTCGCGAAGTTCATGAGGAAGATGACGTAATTGCTGCCGGTCGCGCGGACTTCCTCGATGTGCTCGGCGCAGTGCTTCGGATCGCCGACCATGATCATGCGCTGGCGGTAAAGCTCGTCGTAGTCGCGCGGCCGGATCGAGATGCGCGCGGTGAGATAGGGCACGAGCCCCGCGCGCCCATTTTTGTCCGCCTCTTTTTCCGTCGCGGCGACCTGCGTGTGAAAGCACTGCACGACGTCGATCTTCTTGGGATCGTGGCCGTGCGCGGCGAGGCGGTCCTGGTAGAACGCAACTTTCTGCTTTACATCGGCCATGTCTTTACAGCTTGCATAGGGGATGCCGAGGATCGGGTAGCCCTTCTCGCCCGCGACCTCGTACGAGCCCTGGCTCAGTGCCGCGAAGTAGATCGGCGGCAGTGGCTTTTGCACCGGCGTGACGTTCAAGTTGACGCCGGGAATGTTGTAGTATTTGCCGCGATAGGAAATTTTCCCTTCGCTCCAGGCCATCTTCACGATTTCGAGCGACTCGACGAGCCGGTCGCGATTGTCTTCGGTCACGCCGAAGCCTTTCAGCTCGGGCGGCGTGCCGCGGCCGACGCCGAAGTCGAGGCGCCCGCGGCTCAGGATGTCGACCATGGCGTACTCTTCCGCCATCGTGATCGGGTTGTGATAGGGCAGGAGCGCGACGGCGACGCCGATGCGGATTTTCGTCGTCCGCTTGGCGGCGGCCGCCATCATGACCGGCGGCGCCGGCACCACGCCGAAGAAATCGAAGTGGTGCTCGCCGAACCAGAACGACTCGTAGCCCAGGCGCTCGGCCCATTCGACCTGCTCGAGCATCTGATCGTAATAATCGGTGAGCGCCTTGTGGGCCTGGGGATGATAGTCGCCGATGTTGAAAATGCCGAATTTCATTTATGAACCTCGCCTCGAATCGATTGATGTTTATATTCCAATATTCTGCCGAACGGCAGAACGTTGTCTAAAGCTTCTTTAGGAAAGCCACGTTCTTTTCGACTTCCTTGAATCCGAGCGCCTTGTGGAATTTCTGGCTCCTCCGGTTCGCGAGCCGCGTGTCCGAGCCGAACTCGGTCGCTCCCTTTCTTCTCGCCCACGCTTCCGCTTCAAGCACGAGGATTCGCGCCACTCCCTGATTGCGGAATTTTTTCTCGACGAAAATCCCCTCGAGGTATCCGGTCGGGGATGAATTCGAGCCTTCAACATAATCCCGGCGCATCGAGACTTCCACAAACCCGGCCGGGACTTTGTCCGCCCAGCAAATGAATACCTTCTCGTACGACAATTTAGCAATCCACTCAAAGTCCCGCCGAAGATTTTTCTGCTTGGGCCAAAGCTTCCGTCCCATCCGGAGCCAGATTTCGAAATCGGCTTTCCGTATGGGTTTACATTCAAGCGGTGTCATTGCGTTTGCACGAGCGGCGCGGCGGCGCCGGCCCGGTTCCATTCCCATAGAATAATTAAAAGGCCGAGCGCAAGGCCGGCGCCGTCGAGGGCGAGCGCGGCGCCGCTCCATTTGGGGAGAAGGAGCAGCAGCGACGCGGCGCCCAGCAGGCCGCATTTCCACCACGTCAGAGGCCGGAAAAGAAAGCCGGCGCAGGCGGCGCCGAGAAAAAAGACCCCGATCGAGGCGGTGACGACGGAAAGAATGATCTCCGCCGCCGTGCCGATCAGGATCAACGCTGGATGAAAGGCGAAGACGAACGGCACGATGTAGGCGGCGATGGCGAGGCGCATGCCGGTCCAGCCGGTGCGCCAGAAATCCGCCTTGGCGATCGCGGCCGCGACGTAGACCGGCAGGCAGTCAGGCGGCGTGATCAGCGAGATCATGCCGAAATAAAATAAAAACAAATGCGCCGCCAGCGGCGGGATGCCGACTTGGACGAGAGCCGGCGCGGCGAGAACCGCGAGCATGATGTACACGACCGTGGTCGGGAGCGGCAGGCCGAGAAAGAGACAGCCGAGCGCCGTCAATGTGAGCAGCAGCAGCGGGTGGCCGCCGGAGATCGTCACCAGCAGCAGCGAGAGCTTGAAGGCGATCGCCGAGAGCTGGAGCGCGCCGATCACGACGCCGGCCAGCGCGGTGATCGCGGCGATATCGAGCATGGTGCGGCCGGTCTCCTCGACGGCGCGGAGCATTTTCGCCGGCGTCGGCCGCGTCTCTTTCTGCAGCGCGCCGACGACGAAGACGGTCACGACCGCCGCCATGCCCGCTTTGCCGGCGTCCCAATCCGCCACCATGAGCGCGAAGACGAGCACGGCGAGCGGGATCAAAAAGACCCAGCCGCGCCGCATCACGTTCCGAAGCTTTGGCACCTGCTCGGCGGGAAGACCCGCGAGGCCGTGCTTGGCCGCCTCGAGATCGACCTGGACGAAGAGCGCGAGATAATAGAGACAGGCGGGGATCGCCGCCGCGAGCGCGACCTGGCCGTAGCTGATATTCAAAAATTCTGCCATCAAAAAGGCCGCGGCGCCCATGACCGGCGGCATGATCTGCCCGCCGGTCGAAGCGACCGCCTCGATGGCCGCGGCCATGTGGGCAGCATAGCCGGAGCGCTTCATGAGCGGGATGCTGATCGCGCCGTTCACCGCGACGTTGGCGACCGCGCTGCCCGAGACCATGCCGAAGAGTCCCGAGGAGACGATCGAGACCTTGGCGGAGCCGCCGCGGTAGCGCCCCATCGCGACGAGCGCGAGATCGATCAAGAATTTATCGCCGCCGACGGCGTAGAGCGCCTGGCCGAAGAAGATGTAGGCGACGAGCACGGTCGCGGCGACGTCGAGCGGCACGCCCAAGATGCCGCCGGAGTCGAGGTAGAGGTAGCTCGCGATGCGCGCCCACGACGAGCCGCGCGCGTAGAGGAGGCCGGGAAAGAGGTAGGCGAGATTGGCGTAAAGCACGCAGCCGAGCGCGACCCATGCGAGCGTGCCGCCCGCCACGCGGCGCGTCGCTTCGAGCACGACGATGACGGCGATGCCGCCCAGAATCCAGCGATCCGGCGAGAGCACGCCGAGGCGGTAGGCGAGCGTCGGGTACATGACGGCGACGTAGCCGCCGGCGGCGAGCGCCGCGGCGGCCAGCAGCCAGTCGTGCCACGGCACGCGCTCGCCGCTCTCCTTCGGGCGCGCTTTGACGAGCAGAAAGACGCTCGCCATCGCGAGCGCGAAAAAAAGCCCGAGGTATTGCTGATTGAAGAAAGCCCAGGCGAGGTAATGCTGCAGCCCCAAGCCCCACATCGAGCCCAGGATTGTGATGCTGCAAAGAAAGAAGCGCGCGAGCGCGCCGGAAAGGCCCGTGAGGCTGCGGAATTTCGAGGCGATGGCGAAATCGTCGCTCAAATAAGACCTAAAAAAGTTTCGGGAACCTGAAACCTGAAACTTTATTTTTCCGGGTTCAGCGCGAGCAATTTTTTCTGCGCCTCGTCCATCTTGGCGTTCCAGACGCCTTTCTCTTTATAGAATTGGACCGCGGCCGGATGATACGGCATCGTCACCTCGGCGCTGGCGGCGCGCTCGCGCGTCCAGTCTTTGAAATTCGGATGGAGCGGCGGGAGCTTCGCGATGTTGTCCCAGATCGCCCGCAGCGTCCCCTGCACGACCGCGTCGGACAGCCCCTTGTGGCCGATCATATAGATATCGTAGGCGAAGCCGCAGATGTCCTCCACGATGCCGGTGGAGGAGCCAGCCTTGAATGTCGCGAGATAGTATCCCGGGACCGCTTTTTTCATCCGCTCTTCGGCCTGCGGCGAGCAATCGAGCGATAGATAGCGAATTCCGACAGATGCATCCGCTTCTTTGATTTTTGCCGAGCCGATCGCGTGCGTCGTCACGTCGGCGCGCCCGGCGATCAGCGCGTCGACGCCTTCGTTCACCGCTGGGACCGGCACCACCTTGACGTCGTTCCAATTCATGCCCGCGTTCGCGAGCGAGCCGTAGATGTTGTACCAGACCGCGAGCTGCGCCGGGTATTCGCCGGTGACGCGCTTGCCCTTCACGTCGTGAATATTCTTGATCGGCGAATCTTTCCTGACGACCAGGCTGCTCTGGAGCGGCGTGCCGCGCATGATGAGCCGCGTCCCTGGCGTGAACGGATAGGGATTTCTGCCGCCGATCTTCAGCCGCTCCGGCCCCTGGTAGGCGAGCGCCATATCGACCGCGTTGACCATGCCGAACTCGAGCTCGCCGGTGTCGATCAGCGGCAGGTAGGTGCTGCTGCCGGTGTAAGGCTGCACGGTCATCTGGAACGGTGCCGTTCCGCTGACAACGTTGGCGAGGCCGCTCGCCAGCGCGTAGTAGACCGACCCCGCAGGATTGGATCCTAGCCCCACCGACCGCGGCGTCTTCTGTGCGTGGGTCGGAGTCGAGGCGAGCAGCAGTAAGAAAGCGAGCGCCCATGCGGGTGAGAGAAGACGAATGCTAGTCCGGTGACGCATCATACCCTCCTTTTTACACTCGCTCAGGCCAGCGCGAATTTGGCGATTACGTCGCGCGGCGGGAATTTTTTATTGATCAGCTTGTAGCGCAGCGCGAGCTCCATGATCGGCTGGAGATCGGACTCGAGCAGCTTCGTTTCGAAAGCCGTCAGAGTCATAAGCTTGAGCACCGCGGGGGTCAGGCCCGTGTATTTCGCGATGATCGCCCTGGCGCCTTCGAGATCGGCGTTGTGCGCGTCGATGCCGCGGTGGAGCGCGGCGACGAAGGCCTTGACGGTGTCGCCGTTTTTCTGAATCCACGCGTCGCTGGAAAAAAATGACGCGATCATAAAGCGCGGCGCGATGCCGCCCGCAGGCCGCGCGAGAACGCGGGTCTTTTTGTTCACCTGGGAAGGAACCGTGACCCACGGCTCGACGGCGACGAAGCCGTCGATGTGCTTCTGCACCACGGCGGCCTCCATGTTAGGAAACGGCACTTCGACCCATTTGACCTTGGCCGAATCGCCGCCGTCGCTGTCGATCCAGTGCTGGCCGATCGCCTGGGTGATGTTACCCACCGTATTCGTCGCCATCGTCTTGCCGGCGAGATCCTTTGCCGACTGGATCGGCGAATCGAGCGCGACCTGAACGCCGAAGACCTCGTTGGTGCCGCGCTTGGCGAGCGCGCCGCTCGTGATGAAGCGGTAGTCGAAGCCTTCCTGATGGCCCTGGAACATCGAGACCACGTTGGTCCAGCCGATGTTGAGCGCGCCGGAGGCGAGCGCCGGCTGGATCGCAGCGCCGCCGACCATCGCGACGGCGTTGACGTCGAGCCCGGCGTCTTTGAAGAAGCCTTTTTCCTGAGCGATGAAATAGGGCGAGAGATCGCCGATCTTGATTGTGCCGACCTGGAGCTTCGTCTCGGCGCGCGCGGCATCCCGGGGGAGCAGCAGCGCGGCGCCGCCGGCCGCGGCGGCGCCTAGAAATTGACGCCGTGTGAGCGCCAAGTCGATGCCGACGTTGAGCTTTTTCATCTTACCCTCCTCGCTGAGGCCAGGCGTATTCTACGGTGAAAATCTTGCGGCCTGCAAGCCCGTTCCGAGAACCCGCAGGCTTGACACCGCGCGCGCCGGTCGCATAAATGAACGCGTACGGAAACGGAGGACCCATGGCCGGTTCAACGCGGGCGCCGGCGTTCGACGATCGCGCGCTCGATTCGCTCAAGCAGACGCTCGTCACCGCCTGCCGCATTCTCGATCATGAAGGCATTACCGACGGCTACGGCCACATCGGCGCGCGTGTCCCCGGCGCCGACGCTTTTCTCACGATCGCCAACGTGAGTCCCGGGCTCGCGACCGTCGAGCGGCTCGTCATGCTCGATTTCGCCGGCAATCACCTCGGCGGCGAGAAGGCGCCGCCGAACGAGTGGCCGATTCACGCCTGCGTCTTCAAGTCGCGTCCCGATGTCATGAGCGTCTGCCACACGCACTCCGTGTGGAGCACGCTTTTCAGCGTGCTGCCGATCAAGCTCAGGCCGCTGCACCATTACGGTAAGT
>Ga0075434_100000501_pt1 | contig 29643 bp, 26 predicted proteins | sample RhiMethybrSRZTD3_FD_75298 | JGI IMG/M metagenome (GOLD analysis project Ga0075434, IMG submission 75298) | Populus rhizosphere microbial communities from Tennessee, USA - Rhizosphere MetaG P. TD hybrid SRZTD3 | ecosystem: Host-associated > Plants > Roots > Rhizosphere > Soil | place: USA... | reverse complement strand
CTCCGGCGCAACCTGGCAGGCCACGCCGCTGAGCGGCACCGTTCAGCCGGGCCACTTCTACCTCGTCCAACTCGCATCGGCAGCCGCGATCGGCTCTCCGTTGCCGACGCCCGACGCGGTCGGAACGACCAACCTTGCCGTCTCGGGCGGCAAGGTTGCGCTCGTGCGCGAAAACACCCTGCTCACGTGCGGAGCATCACCCGGCAGCTGCTCCGGCGACACCCGGATCGCCGACCTCATCGGCTACGGATCGGCGGTCGACTACGAGGGCAGCGGCCCCGCTCCGGCGATCAGCAACTCGTCCGCCGAGTTGCGGGCCGGCTCGGGCTGCACGGACGCCGACAACAACGCCGCCGACTTCGCGAGCGCGTCGCCAGCGCCGCGGAACTCGGCGTCGCCCGCCGCTCCGTGCACGACCGAGCCTCCACCCGGCGGCGTCTCGCAGACCGCGTCGGTCGACATCGACATCCAGCCTGTCCTGTCGATCGCGCTCGAGCGGTCGACCGTGAGCTTCGGCAACGCCGGCGCCGGAGACACGCCCCCTTCCGTCTCTGAGCACGTGACGGTCGTCAGCAACAATGCGACCGGGTACGCACTGACCGTTCATCGCTCGGTCTTCAGCCCTGCCGATCTCCCGCTCGGAATACTGGGAACGGCACCGAGCGGCGGCCAGATCGGCCCGCAGTTGACCGGCGGAGCGACGGCGCCGATTCCGATCGCGCCCGCACCGGATCTCCTCGTCGGGACGACGTCGTCCGGAAGTGCCGCCTCGGGCGACGTCTGGCTCACGAGCCTCGGGTTCACGTCGCCGCTGCCGGTGGTTCCGGCGGGGCACTACACGGCGACCGTCACCTTCACGGCCATCGGCCGATGAGCCGGCTCGCCTGCGTTGTCATCACTGCAGCCCTGGTCGTGCCCGCCTCGGCGGGTACGACCCCGGCTCGCCGCTCGATCGCACTCGCGGCCTCGCCTGCCCACGTCTCCCTGCAAGGGAGCGGACACGCAACCGTCCGTGTCACCAACTCCGGCAGGAGGCCGGTGGTCTTCGACGTTCGACGCGCCGGCTTCGCGCTCGATCTTCGCGGTCGCCCCCGGATCGTCGCCGGAGGCAAGCGCGGCGCGATCTCGTGGGTCCGCGTGCATCCGAGCCGCGTCGCGCTCCGTGCGGGCGCGAGCGCGTCGCTGACCGTTGCGGCGAAGGTGCCGGCCGGAGCCGAGCCGGGCGACCACGATGCGCTCGTGCTCCTCACAACGCGACCGCGCGGCGATGCAGGAGTCGCCGTACGCGTGCGGATCGGCGTCGTCGTCGCGGTCCGTGCGCCGGGACGGCTCCTCCACAAGCTCGCCCTGCGGCGGCTGCGCATTCGCCGCCGCGGGCACTTACGGACGCTCGAGCTGCTCGTCGTCAACCGCGGCAACGTCACGGAGCGGCTGGGACGCGAGCGCGTCTCGCTTTCACTCGGGCGTGCCGGACGCGTGCTGGCGAAGTTACGGCCCGAGCCGCGTGAGCTGCTGCCGCGTTCGCGCGGGCTCCTGGTTTTCCGCTATCGAGGGCGCGCACACGGAACCGCGTCCGCGATTGCGACCGTCGTGTCCGACGAGGACGGCTCGATGGTCTACCGGACGTACTGGATCCGGCTTTGACGTGCCCGAGGCGCCCAGATCGGAACCTGCGTTTGGCCAGGGCGCTGGCAGCCCAGCTGCGGAGGGGGGAGCGCCCCCTCCGCAGCGAGAGGCTGGTCTACTTCTGCTGCAGCACGAGCGATGCCGTCGCGCTCGTGAGGGCGCCGGCCTCCGATGTGGCAGCGGCGTTCTCGTTGGTGCAGCTCAGCGGTTCGAAGGGCTGCTTCTTCAGCCCCGGCCCGAACTTCACGTAGACCAGGATGTCGTGGCCGCCTGCAACCGGGCCGAGCTCGACCGTAGTGAGCGTGTTCGTGATCGTCGTCCGACGACGACGTCCCGATCGCGATCGAGCGGCTGCGGGGACTCGGCCACGTGTGTCAGGGCGACAAGGGCGTCGCGGGGCGCGAAGCGCCTGGCCGCCTGATTCCGTACCACACCACCTCTACGTCGTTGTTGCGGGAAGCCGTCCGAACGGCGATCACATCGCGTGCCGAGACTACCTCAGGACGCTCCTCGGGCAGCGGCCGAGTACGCGTCGCTGAAGCGCACCCTCGCCGACCTGCACGGCGAGGATCGCCTCGGGTACACAGAGGCCAAGAGCGAGTTCGTCGCGGCTGCCCTACGCTCGGCCGGTTCCGGCTAGGCCCACGGCAGCCATGGCCACGCGTCCGGCCGGCCGTGGCGCCAATGGGCATACCGCGCGTATGCCTGTGCGGGACTCGGCGTCTCCGCCTCGACGCCCGCGCCGCGCGCGAGCGCCGTCTCCGAGCGCGGGTAGACGATTGTGCGTCCTTCACGTCGAGCTCCGATCATGAAGATCACGCACGGACCCTCGCCCGTGCCGACAAAGGCGTGGCGGGTGCCGGCCGCACAGTGGACGAAGTCCCAGGCGCGAAGCACGCGCTCCTGCTCCTCGATGAGCAGCAGGCACATGCCCGCCAGGACGAGAAAATCCTCCTGACCCGATTCGGCGTGGTACATGCCGGTTGGCTTGCCCGGCTCGAGGACGGCGAGCGTGTACCCGGTATCGGGGAAGGGGTACGGGTCGAGGTCGGGTCGTTCGGCGAGTACGCGAGGGTTGCTCTCGAACACGCATCGGCCGCCGAAGGCGTCGTTCCGCAGCCACGCCGCGTCCGCCGTGTTGACGACGAACCAGCCCGGCGTCGCCGGCGCCAGGCCCGACCCCACCTCTTCCAGTCGCGCTTCCTCCACCACCGCTCCTCCTTCGATCGCTTTGCGCCGACGAGAATGCACGAGTACGGTGAGGCTGTGACGCCTGTGACGCTCACCGTCGTGCCGAACGAGCTCGAGGCGGAAGTGATCTGCGGAGCGCTGCGTGCCAACGGCATCGCGTGCGACTACCGCAAGACGGACATGGCAGCTGGGTGGACGATGGGCACGACCGCGGGCGGGCCAATCGAGGTGCTCGTCGACGAAAGCGACCTGGCCGCGGCCCAGGAGCTCGTCGAGACCGACTAGCGAAGAGGTGCTAGAACGGGAACGGGCGCCTGCCGCTCTGGACGGTCACCCAACGCAGGTCCGTGAACTCGTCGATCGCGAACGCCCCGCCGAAACGGCCCCAGCCGCTGTCCTTGACGCCGCCGAACGGCATCTGCGGCTCGTCGTGCACCGGCTGGTCGTTGATATGGACGATCCCGGCTTCGAGCCGCTCGGCGATGGCGAGGCCGCGGTCCGGATCGGTCGTCAGGACGCCTGCAGCGAGCCCGTAGCCGGTGTCGTTGGCGCGCCGGACCGCGTCATCCGGCGTGTCGACGATCTCAACGCTCGCAACCGGGCCGAACGTCTCTCGTCGCGCCAGATCGGCATCGGCCGGGACATCGGCGAGCAGTGTCGCCTGGAAGCACGGCCCGACCGCCTCGCCGCCGGCGAGGACCCGCGCGCCCTTCGAGACGGCCTCGTCGACGCGCGACTTGACCGTCGCGAGCGCACGCTCGTTGATGAGCGGGCCGATGATCGTGTCGTGCTCCTTCGGATCGCCGAGCTTGAGACCGGCCGTCTTCTGGGCGAGACGAGGCAGCACCTCGTCGGCGATCGGCCGCTCGACGATGATCCGGCGCACAGACATGCAGATCTGCCCCTGATGGAAGAACGCGCCGAAGACGGAGGCGTCGACGGCGTACTCGGGATCCGCATCGGCGAGCACGATCAGCGGGTTGTAACCCCCGAGCTCGAGCACGACGCGCTTGAGGTGGCGACCGGCGGCTTCTGCGACCTTTCGCCCGGTCTCGGTCGATCCGGTGAAGTTGAGCCGGCGAACATGCGGGCTCGCGATCAGCTCGGCGGCGACCGCGTCCGCTCCGCCGGGAGCGTGCGTGACCACGTTGAGCACTCCGGCCGGGAGGCCGCCTTCCTGGAAGACGTCCCCCCAGACGAGCCCGCCGGACCAGGGCGACTCTTCCGACGGCTTCAGGACGACCGTGTTCGCGCAGGCAAGCGGTGCGGTGATCGCCCGCGCGGACAGGATCAGCGCGGCATTCCACGGTGCGATGGCGCCGACGACGCCGACCGGCCTGCGGATCCCCATCGCGAACGCCCCGGGCAAGTCAGACGGGAGGATTTGCCCCAGCGGCGCGTACGCCGCGGCGGCGCCGTGCCTGAACAGCCCCGCCACGAAGTCGACCTGGAACATCCCCCAGCCCAGCGCCGCTCCGGTCTCCCGGGCCAGCATGTCGACGATCTCGTCGCGCCGCGCCTCCACGAGCTCGGCGACCCGGAGAAAGACCCGCTGGCGCTCTGCCGGCGGGCTCGCCGACCACCCCGGGAACGCAGCGGCGGCGGCTTCGACCGCGCGGCGAGCGTCATCCGCGGCGCCCTCCGGCACCCGAGCCACCGTGACGCCGGTGTAGGGATCGCGGTCCTCGAACGTCTCCCCACCGGCCGCGTCCTGCCACTCGCCGGCGATGAACATGCGGCAATCTCGAATCTGCGGCGCGGTCGCGGCCATGTGCGTCATCTTCCCCGATCGAGCGTCCCCGCGCCGGTTCGCGCAAACCGCGGTACCTTGTCGACATGCCAGAAAAGCCGGGGGCGCCACGCACGCCAATGGGACGCGTGGCGACCGATCCGTTCCACCTCGACGCTGCGGTCTCGACAGGGCTCGACACACAGCGATTCGTGACCGGTGGGGAGGCCGCACGCCTGCTCCGCGAGGCCGCGCAGCAGCTCGGCGAATCGCTCGACCCGGAGCGTGTCTACGACCACTTCCACGAGCTCGTTGCCGGGATGATCCCCCACAACGGCCTCGTCGTCTCGTCCTACGACCACCGCGACGGAATGATTCGGTGCGAGTACGCGTGGGTCGACGGGAACAAGCTCGATCCCGCCAAGCTGCCGCCGGTGAAGCTCAACCCGAACGGCGAAGGGATGCAGAGCCGCGTGATCGTAAGCGGTCACGGGTTACTTGCCAACGACGTCGCCGAGCGGGTCGAAAGGAGCGACGGGACGTTCTATGACGTCGACTCCGAGGGCCATGTGCGCAAGGTGCCCGAGACCGGGCCGGTATCGACCCAGGCCGCCCTGATGGCTCCGGTCAAGCACGAGGGCCGCGTGGTCGGCGTCGTGCAGGTCATGAGCGAGGAGGTCACCTACACGAGAGACCAGCTCGAGCTCATGGAGGGGATCGTCGCCCAGATGTCCGCGGCAGTACGCAACGCGAGGCTCTACCGAGCGGCGCAGGACGAGCTCGAGGCTCGTGCGCGCGCCGAGACGGCCCTGCGCGAAAGCGAGGCTCGCTACCGCGCGATCTACGACACGGCCGCGGTCGGAATCTCCGAGATCGCGCTGGATGGACGCTGGCTCCGGGTGAACGAACGCCTCTGCGAGATCACGGGATACTCGGCCGACGAGCTGCTCCGGCTTCGCTTCCAGGACATCACCGTGGCCGGCGACCATGTGGCCGACGAGGATCAGGCCCGCCGCATGCTCGCCGGTGAGATCGATCGGTACACGAGAGAGAAGCGCTATCGCCGCAAGGACGGGAGCGAGGTGCTGATCAACGCGACCGTCTCGCTCGTCCGCGGCGCGGACGGCAAGCCGCTCCGCTTCATCTCCGTCGTGGAGGACATCACTGCCCGTCGCCAGGCGCAGGAGGAGCACCAGCGGCTCGTCGCGGCAGAGGAGGCGGCGCGGGCGATCGCGCGCGAGCGCGAGCAAGAAGCGCGCGTGCTCAGCGCGGTCGGTGACGGGATCGCGCTCGTCGACCACGCCGGCATCGTCCGGGTCTGGAATCCCGCCGCCGAGCGCGTCACGGGGCTCGAGGCAACGCACGTGCTCGGCCGGAATGTGGACGAGGTCCTCCCCGGCTGGTCGAGCGTAGGACGGCGGATGTCCCTCGGTCCGGAGCCGTCGCAGCCGGAGACGATGCCCCTCGAAGTCCACGGGCGCGAGCTCTGGCTCTCGATCGTCGCCGTCGAGAGCGCCGACGGCGTCGTCTACGCGTTCCGCGATCTGACCGCCCAGCGGCGCCTCGACGAGGCGAAGACCGAGCTGGTCGCCACCGTCTCGCACGAGCTCCGGACGCCGCTCTCCGCCGTCTTCGGCGCGGCGAAGACGCTGATGCACCGGGACAGCGACATGGCGTCCGACGAGCGAGTGGCGCTGCTCAAGATGATTGCCGACCAGACGGAACGGCTGTCGCAGATCGCAGACGAGTTTTTGCTCGCGAGCCGGCTCGAGGCCGGAGAGCTTCCGGTCTCGAGGGTGCACGTCGACCTCGTCGAGCTCGCCCAGGAGTCGATCAAGGCGATGCGGGCCCGCGCACCGGAGGGCACGACGTTCGAGCTGCGGAGCCACGAAGACGTGCCGCCGGCCGACGCGGATCCCGAGAAGGTCGGGCAGGTGCTCGTCAACCTCCTCGACAACGCGATCAAGTACTCGCCGAACGGCGGTCTCGTGACCGTCTCCGTGACCGCCGGGGACCGGCGCGTGCAGCTCGCCGTGCGGGACCCGGGCCTCGGGATCCCACGCTCTGAGCAGGAGCGCGTGTTCGAGAAGTTCTACCGCGTCGACCCCAACCTCGTTCATGGAGTGCGCGGCACGGGCCTCGGCCTCTACATCTCCCGCGAGCTGGTGAAGCGCATGCACGGCCAGATGGGGCTCGTCTCCGAAGAAGGGAGCGGATCCACCTTCTTCGTCGAGCTGCCCCGCGCCGACCTCTAGAGTCCTCGCGACACAGATCGAGAGGAGGGCCAGGTGTACGCACGCATTGCGCGGTTCGAGGGTGCGGACCCGTCGCGGATGGACGAGCGAATCCAGGCGAACCGCCGTTACATCGAGCAGAGCCTCGAGTCGCCACCGGCGGGCCTCGAGTCCGCAAAGGGCATCTGGATGCTGGTCGATCGCCAGTCTGGCAAGGGCCTCGGCATCACGCTCTTCGAGACCGAGGACGACCTCCGAAAGGGCGACGAGGCCTTGAACAAGATGTCGCCCCCGGACGTCGAAGGAGGCCGCCGCACGAGTGTCGAGGTCTACGAGGTCGTCCTCAAGCGCGAGCTGGCGTAATCCCGGCCAATGGCGGTCGCGCGACGGCTCGCGCTCGGTCGCCTCATATCGCTGAGCGGCGGCTCGGCCGCCTACATCGCACTGGTGCGCGCCGTCTACGACGGGGGCCGCCCGCTGTGGATCTCCGCGGCAATCTTCTCGAGCGTCGTCGCGACCGTCGCCTCGGCGCCGTTCGCAGGCTGGCTCGGAGATCGCTTCGACCGGCGCGCCGTCATGATCGGCGCAGACCTCGCGGCAGCCGCGGTCTCGCTCGCCATGGCCTCGACGACGGAGTCCGCCGCCGCCCTCGTCGCCCTGATGGCCGCCTCGTCCGTCGCGCAGGCCCCCTTCGAGCCTGCATCGGCCTCCGCGCTGCCGAACCTGGTGTCGGAGGCGGACATCCCGCGCGCGAACGCGCTGGTCGCGTCCACCAGTTCGGCCGCCTACCTGGTCGGCCCGCTCCTCGGCGGCGTCGTGATCGCGGCGGGCGCATCGGCGCCGACCGTGTTCGTCGCCGACGCCGGGACGTTCCTCGTGTCGGCGCTCCTCGTCGCGACGATCCGTCGGCCGTTCGGCCGCGGTTCGATCGAGACCCATCCGGGTGTTCTGGCCGGGATACGCGTGATCGTCCGCGAGCCGGCGCTGCGGATGCTCGTGCTCGCCGGCGCCATCTCGCTGGTCGGGATCGGGATCGTCGACGTCGCGTCGCTCCCGCTCTCGCTTCACCTCGGGGGCGGGGCGGCGGGCTACGGCGCGATGACCGCGCTCCTCGGCGGCGGCGGCATAGTCGGCGCTGCACTGGCAGGCCGGGTTGTCCGCCGGGATTCGATCGGGATGCTCGTCGGTGCGTTCGCGGCCTCTGCGGCGGGCCTCGCGCTGGCAGGTGCTGCCCCACTGCTCGCAATCGCGCTCGCGGGAGTGGCCGTCGCGGGCACCGGCCGCGGACTGGGCGACGTCGCGACGGTGACCCTGCTACAGGCCCGCGCTGCCGACGAGGTGCGGAGCCGCGTCTTCGCAGCAGACGACGCGGCCGGGCACGCGGCGTTCTCGGTCTCGGCGTTCACGGGCGGCCTGCTCCTCCACTTCGTCGGCGTGCGCGAGGCGTTCGCGGTCGCGGCCGCGTTCGCGCTGGTCGCGGCGCTCGTGGCTGCCCGCGCGGCTACTCGTATTGCAACGCCTCGAGCACCTTGAGGCGCGAGGCTCGCCGGGCCGGGAGGATGGCGGCCAGGATGCCCGCGATGATCGCGACGATCACGAAGACGACTAGGGTTCCCCAGGGCACCGCGAACACGATGCCCTCGGCCGAAAGCGCCTGCGTGACCAGGAAGGCAAGGAAGAGGCCGGTCACGATCCCGAGTGCAGCGCCGATGAGGGCGGTGACGATGCTCTCCTGCCGAATCATGCGGCGGACCTGGCGGCGTGTCATCCCGACCGCGCGCAGCATCCCAAGCTCGCGCGTGCGTTCGAAGACCGACAGTACGAGCGTGTTCACGATCCCGAACAGGCTGACGATCACGGACAGCCCCAGCATCGCGTAGAGCAGGTTGATGAGGCTGTTGAGCGGCTTCTCCTGATTCGTCTTGAACTGCGACTGCGTCTGCACCTTCGCGTCCGGGAACTGCCGAAGCGCATTCTCGAGCGCCGCGGTGTTGGCGTCCGTCACGCCGCCGCGCATGTTGATGAACGTGAAGATGTTCTCCGGCTGGGGGTAGGCGGTGTCGAAGCGGCTGTTGGAGATCGTGATTGTCCCGAACGGCGAGCCGCCCTTCGGCGCCTTGAAGATGCCGTCCAGCCGCAGGTTCAGGAACTTGCCGCTCGGCGTCTCCATTCGCAGCGGCGAGCCGATCGAGAGGTCGTGGTCGTCGGCGTACTTCTTCTCGACGAAGGCGCCGTCGCGGCCGAGTTCGGCCGGCACGCTGCTCGACCCGCGATACCACGTCACGTCGACGACCTTGCTGAGATTCCGATCGACGCCGGTGACGTCGATCGTCTTGTGGAAGATGCGGCCGGAACCGGACCGGACGCCGGAGACGACCTCGACGCCCGGCGCCGTCGCCGCGGCCGCCGCCGCGGCACTCGTCAGCGGGTTGAAGTTGCTCTGAGCCGTCAGCGCGTAGTCGGCGATGAAGAGCTCGTTGACCGCATCCTCGAATGACGTCCGTAACCCCTGGCCGAGCGCGGCGACGAGCGTGACGAGCGCAAGCCCGATCATCAACGCAGCCGCGGTCGAGGCGGTGCGGCTCGGGTTCCGGGCCGCGTTCTCGCGCGCGAGCATTCCGGCGGCGCCCCCGAGCCGTGCGGACGGCCAGCCGAGGACGACCGCCAGCGGACGAACGATTCGCGACGACACGAGCGCCACACCGATGAAGAGCACCACGCAGCCGATGCCGAGCGAGAGCAGCCGTGTGACGGTCGGAAGCCCGTGGGCGAAGATGCCGTAGGCGAGGACCAAGATCCCGACCGCGAGCACCGCGAGCGCGGGGAACGGCCCGAACCGCTCGAGACGCGACGGCGGTAGCTCGGCGCCCTCGCGCACCGCGGCGATCGGCGGAACGCCCGTCGCTCGAAGGGCAGGCCGGAGGCTAGCCAGGAGCGTGATCACGACGCCGACGAGCAGGCTGATGAGGACCGTCCGCGGGGCGAACACGATGCCGCTCTTCGGCAGGTCGATGCCGAAACTGACGAGGAGCGCGTTCAGCCCGACCGCTAGCGCGAGCCCGAGGAGCAGCCCGATCACCGACGCGACGATTCCAACCACAAGCGCCTCGAGCAGCACCGAGGCGAGCACCTGGCGTCGCGAGGCCCCGAGCGTCCGCAGCGTGGCGAGCTCTCGCATCCGCTGGGCAACGGTGATGGCGAGCGTGTTCGCAATTACGAAGGCGCCGACGAAGAGCGCGATGCCCCCGAAGGCGAGCAGGAAGTACTTGAAGATGTTCAGGCCTTCCTGCACGTCCTGGCTGTCCGACTTCGCCTGCTCCTCGCCGCTCTTGACCTGCGCGGTGGACGGCAGCACAGGCTTGATCGCGTTGACGAGTGTCGAGGTAGCGACGCCCGGCCTCGCCGCGACGTCGATCTGATCGAGCTCGCCCTCCTTATGGAAGAGCTTCTGCGCGGTCGGCAGGTCGAAGAGCGCCATCGTCGAGCCGCCGAGCGAGTCGACCGATGCGAACTTCGCGATCCCCGTGATGCGGAAGCTGCGCACCGGCCCGAGGGCGGAAACGCGGATGGTGTCGCCGACGGAGAAGTGCTTGCTACTGGCCGTCGACTTGTCGATGGCGATTTGATCGGGGCCGCGCGGCCACGCGCCGGCGGTGAGGACGAGCGGGTTGAAGCGGGTGTCGTTCGGGTCGACGCTGAAGGCCAGGCCGGGTGAGCCTCCCGTGGCGATCACTTTCCCGTTTCTGCCGATGAGCCGGGCCTGGTCGGCGATCCCGCCGACCGCCTCGGCGACGTCGGGAAGTCGCCGGACCTTCGTGAGCACGCCCTCGGGGAAGCTGATCGTGCCCGTGCCGCTGTTCTGGGTCGAGAACGCTTGCTTGCCCGTGATGACCGCGTCCGTGTTCTTGTAGGACTCGGTGAAGATCGTGTTGAAGCCCTTGTTGATCGTGTCGGTGAGGATGTACGTGCCGCTCACCATTGCGACGCCGAGCACGATCGCGAACGCCGTCAGCACCGAGCGGAGCTTGCGCCCCATCAGGCCCTTCAGCGCGACGGTGACCATGGCGCGAGAGTAGCCGAGGGATCAGCGTCGCGACGCCACGATGCGACCCCGGACCTCGCCGAGCTCGAGGGCGCCCGCCCGGCCGAGGAGAACGACCTCGTCCCCGTCCTCGAGAAACGTCCGCTCGCTCCCGTCGGCGAGCCGGAGCGGCCGCTCGCCGTTCCACGTCAGCTCGATCAGGCTTCCCTCCGTCCCCGGCTCCGCGCCGGAGATCGTCCCGGAGGCGAACAGATCCCCGGTCCGGATGCTCGCTCCGTTCACGGTCGCGTGCGCGAGCTGCTGCGGCATCGACCAGTACAAACCGCGGGCGGTCGTCCGCGAGACCACCTCCCCGTTCAGCTCGACCTCGAGGTCGATGTCGAGGTTCCACTCGCCGTCGACACGGAGGTACGGCAGTGGCCCGGGATCCTGCGCCGGCCCCGGGACCCACGCTCCGTCGAGCGCATCGAGCGGCGTTACCCAGGCCGAGATCGACGTCGCGAACGACTTGCCGAGGAACGGCCCGAGCGGCTGGTACTCCCAGGCCTGGATGTCGCGAGCGCTCCAGTCGTTGACCAGCACGACCCCGAAGACGTGCTCGCGGAAGGCGCTCGCCGAAACCGGTTTCCCTACTGCGCTCGGTGCGCCGGCGACGAACCCGAGCTCGAGCTCGATGTCGAGCCGTCGTGACGGGGCGAACGTCGGGCTTGCCTCGGCCGGCGCCTTCCGCTGGCCGGAGGGACGCACGATCTCGGTGCCGGTGACGACCACCGTCCCGGCCCGCCCGTGGTAGCCGACCGGCAGCCAGCGCCAGTTCGGGAGGAGCGGCTCCGAGTCGGGGCGGAAGAGCCGCCCGAGGTTCGTCGCATGCTCGAGCGACGAGTAGAAGTCGACGTAGTCGCCCACCGCGAATGGAAGCAGCGTGTCAACGCCGCGCTCGGGAACGAGCTCCGGGCCGCGCCCTAACAGCTCTGTGACCTGTTCGTAGGCGCGAGCCCAGGCGTCCGGGCCCTCAGCGAGGAACGCGTTCAGCGTCGACTCCCGGAACGCCGGCCCGAGGCTGGAAAGGTCGAGAATCCCGTCGTCCGACCGGTACCCCACCCGCGGCTGCTCCCCAGGCGGCGCGAAGACGCCGTAGCCGGTCACGCAGCGAGGATTCCGAGCGCGTGGAGCTCGGCGACCGGCTCGGCGACGCTGCAGCTGCCGAACCCGACGAGGAGGTCGCGCCGGGCGCGTGCGACGTCGGCCGCGGCGGCGACGCGGTCGCCCCAGGCGAAGCCGTCGGCGGTGACCCCGAGGTCGCGCGCGACGAGCGCAGCCTCCTCGTCGCCGAAGACCGCGGCGGCAAGCAGGTTCAGGAAGCCGTGTTCGTCGCCCGTGGGGAGAGCGTGGTGCAGGCCGGCGGTCGCCTTGAAGACGAGACCGAGCTCGCGGCAGCACTGAATCGCCCTGGCGAGCGCCCCGACGCTTGGGACGGTGGCGCCTCCGCAGCGGAACTTGGCGCGCACGCCGAGGTCGGCGAGCCGCGCGAGCTCGAGCGGCTCGGGCGGTACCTCTGCGTACACCTCGGGCGCGAGGCCGACGAGCGATTCCAGGTCGGCGCCGGGAGGTGCCTCGACCGCGTCGATCCGCGAATCGGCCGGCAAGGGCCCATCGAAGACGACGGTGAGCCGGAGGTCGGCCGCGCCGAGCTCGGCGACCCGCGACGCCGGCGCGACGAACCGCCCGACGATCCAGCCATCCGCGCTCGAGCGGAGCCGCTCGTCCTCGCGCAGCGCGTCGGCGACGGCCATGCTCGCCGGCGGGAAGAGCGCCGCGTGGTCGATCAGCCGCTCGAAGAGCGCCCGGCGAACGTCGGTTGCGGCGGGGGCGGCCACGCGGGAAGCGTAATGTCCTTGCGCCCGGACGCTTTCGTCCTGCGTCGGGGCCAGGCATACTGCGGCGCGTGAGAGGGGTCGTCGCCGGACTCTGCGCCGCGCTTGCGATTGCGCTCGTGGTCGCGGGCGCCGCGAACACCGCACGCAGGGCGACGCCGAGCCTCGCCGTCTACCGCGGCCTCGGGACCTGGGTCGACCTCTACGACCCCAAGGCGTTCAAGAGCCCTGGCGCCGTCATCACGAGCATGAAGCAGCGCGGCACGCGGACGCTCTACCTCGAGACTGCGAACTACCACACCGCTGGCGACGTCGGGCGCTCGAAAGGGGTCGGCCGCTTCATAGACCTTGCTCACGCGGCCGGCATCAAGGTTGTCGCGTGGTACCTGCCCGGCCTCGACAGCCCGTCGCGTGACCTCCGCCGCTCGCTCGCGGCGATTCGTTTCCGGAGCCCGACGGGGCAGCGGTTCGACTCGTTCTCGCTCGACATCGAGGCCTCCATCGTGCGGCGCGTGGCGTTGCGCAACACGCGGCTGCTGAACCTCTCGGCCGCCATCCGCAAGGCCGTCGGCCCGACCTATGCCCTCGGCGCGATCATCCCGTCGCCTCGTGGAATGCAGCTCAACGCCGCCTACTGGCCGGGCTTTCCGTACGCCCAGCTGGCCAACGTCTACGACGTCTTCCTGCCGATGGGCTATTTCACGTTCCACACCCGCACGGCACGCGGCGCCTTCGATTTCACGATCCGCAACGTGACGATCGTCCGGCGCTCGACCGGGGACCCGTCAGTCCCCATCCACATGATCGGCGGTGTTTCCGACGCGGCGAGCACGGCTCAGGTGCGGAGTTTCGTCCAGGCGGCGCGCGCCTGCGGCGTCATGGGCGCCAGCATGTACGACTTCACGACGACGACCGCACCGCAGTGGTCGACGCTGACCCCGATCTCGCGGGCGCCGGCGCCGACCCGAGCCTGCGCCTAGCTGGCGTTGTCCGGAATCAGCGGTAAGCCGGTGGCGACGACGCGCCGGCCGCCCTCCTCGTAGACGACGTCCACCGAGTCGTTCTGCCGGTACGTGCCGGCGACGCCGAGGAACAGCGACAGCCAGCGCCAGAAGCCGAGGCGGCCCTCCGTGGCCAGCCGCCGGTCGAACACGAGCTCATCGCCCGCAACGTGGTAGTCCCTGCCGGCCTGCTGCCGGACGCCGTTGAGGTAGACCTCGAACCCACCGCCGACGCCTGACGGGAGCTTCACGCGCGTGCGCTCCACGAGCCGATCGTAGAATGCCCCGCGCGTGCCCCGGCGGTTCATCATCTTCGCGGCCGCGACGGCCGGGCTGGTCATCCTAGTGGGAGCCGGCTTCCTCTCGTGGATCGGCACATCACGCGGGCTCGTGCCGCTCAGGCCTGCCAGCCCGGGCGCCCGGGACATCCAGCATCTGTACGTCTTCATCGGCGCGTTCGCGAGCTTCATCTTCCTCGTCGTCACCGTGCCGCTCGCCGCGTTCCTCGTCCGCTTCCGCAGCGGCGGCCGGTCGCGTGAGGAGGAGGGCCCGCAGATCCGCGGCCACTCGAGCACCGAGCTGGCGTGGACGCTCGGGCCGGTGCTCATCCTGATCGCGATCGCGACGGTCACGTTCATCCTGCTGCCGGGGATCAACAACGCCCCGGCGGCGCAGAACGGGCTCGACGTGACGGTGGTCGGACGGCAGTTCTACTGGCAGTACAAGTATCCGAACGGGGTCATCGCGGTCGATCGCATGCGCGCGCCCGTCGGGCGCGTGGTCAACCTCACGATCGTCGCCCCGGTCTGGGACGTGAACCACAGCTGGTGGGTGCCGGAGCTGGGCGGCAAGCGAGACGCGATCCCCGGGATCGTCAACCACATGTGGTTCAAGGCGACGCGAACCGGGGTCTTCGACGGTCGCTGCGCCGAGCTGTGCGGCGTCTTTCACGCGCTCATGCTCACGGAGGTGGAGGTGATGCCAGCGGGTCAGTTCGATGCGTGGCTCGCCCGGCAGGCCGTCGCGCAGCGCCGTGGCGCCTCCTCGCTCGGACACGACGTCTTCGCCGGCGTCTGCGCGAAGTGCCACGGCGACCAGGGCCAGGGCGGGTACGCCCGCCCGATCGCGAACGACGCGCTGTTCAACGACCCGGCCGCGACCCGGCAGCTGCTCGTGAACGGGACGCGGCAGGGAACCGCCGTGATGCCCGAGGTCGGCCGCGGCTGGAGCTCGCGCGAGATGATCGCCGTGCTGCGCTACCTGCGCAGGAATCTGGCTCCGAAGACGGGGGGCACGGCGAGTGGCGGTTAGGACCGAGACCTACCCCGTGCCGTGGTACGAGGGCCGCTTCGCCCGCTGGCTCGTCACGACGGACCACAAGCGGATCGGGATCCTCTACCTCGGAACGGCCCTGTTCTTCTTCCTTGTCGGCGGCGTGCTCGCGCTCCTCATGCGCACGCAGCTCATTCACGCGAACGACCAGCTCTTCACGCGCAACACCTACAACGAGCTGTTCACGATGCACGGGACGACGATGATCTTCCTCGCGATCGTCCCGGTGTGGGCGGGCCTCGCGAACTACTTCGTGCCGCTGATGATCGGCGCGCGGGACATGGCGTTCCCCCGGCTGAACGCGTTGTCGTACTGGCTCTTCGTCGCCGGCGGGATCGTCCTCTACTCGAGCTGGTTCGCGAGCGGCGGCGCGCCGAAGGCGGGCTGGACGAGCTACGTGCCGCTTTCCGTGCAGATCCCCGGCTCCGGACAGGACCTGTGGATCCTGTCGCTGCACATCCTCAGCCTGTCGTCGCTCTTCGGGGCGATCAACTTCATGGTCACGATCCACAACATGCGCACGCGGGGCATGACATGGACGCGCATCCCGCTGTTCGTATGGGCCATCGAGATCTACGCGCTGCTGTTGATCCTGACGCTACCGACCCTCTCGGCGGGCCTGACGCTGATGCTGCTCGACCGCCAGGTCGGCACGCACTTCTTCGATCCCGCCGGCGGGGGCAACGCGATCCTCTACCAGCACGTCTTCTGGTTCTTCGGCCACCCGGAGGTCTACGTGATGATCCTGCCGGGCTTCGGGATCATCTCCGAGGTGATCCCGGTCTTCGCCCGCAAGCCGATCTTCGGCTACCGGGCGATCGCCCTGTCGACGGCCGCGATCGGGTTCCTGTCCATGCTCGTGTGGGCCCACCACATGTTCACGGTGGGCCTCCCGACCGGCCTGCAGATCTTCTTCATGGTCTCGTCGATGGCGATCGCCGTGCCGACCGGGATCAAGATCTTCAACTGGGTGGCAACGACGTGGCGCGGAAACATCCACTTCGACACGGCGATGCTCTATGCCCTCGGGTTCCTGGTCGTGTTCACGATCGGCGGCCTCTCGGGCATCTTCCTCGCCGTCTTCCCGTTCGACTGGCAGGCGCAGGACTCGTACTTCGTCGTCGCGCACCTGCACTACGTCCTCTTCGGGGGGTCGGTGTTCGCACTGATCGCGGGGTTGTTCTACTGGTGGCCGAAGATGTTCGGCCGCATGCTCGACGAGCAGCTCGGGAAGATCAGCTTCATCCTCGTGTTCATCGGCTTCAACGTCACCTTCCAGCCGCAGCACCTGCTCGGCCTGCTCGGCATGGCCAGGCGCGTCTACACGTATCCGAACGAGTCGCTGTGGAACACCTACAACCTCATCTCCACGCTCGGTTCGTACATCATGAGTGTCGGCCTGCTCCTGATCCTGATCAACATGCTCACCTATGGCCGGCGCGGAGCTCGCGCGCCTAACGATCCCTGGCTCGGCGACACGCTCGAGTGGTACACGACGTCGCCTCCGCCTCCGCACAACTTCGAAGAGGTGCCGTACGTCACGAGTGCCCGCCCGCTGCGGGACCTGCGACGGCAGCTGCGCGAGGAAGCGCGTGCCTGAAGTCGCGCACCTCCGACCCGGCGTTTCGCTACGCCTGACGGCGCTGGCGGCTGCGGCCGCGACGCTCATCGCCGTTCTGAGCGGCGCGCTCGGCCTGGGAACCGCCCACGAGATCCTCTCGGCGTTCGCCCTCCCGCCGATCCTGGCGCTCGTCGTCGCTGGGTGGATCGCGTACCGGACGATCCTTCCCTTCGCTGCCGCCGCGTTCGTCCTGTTCGGCGGCGCGGCACTGGTCACTCCGCCGGCGCCGCACGTCGCGCTCGCCAGTCTCGCGCTGGCGGCCACGCTGGTGACGCTCGCGGCCACATTCCGCGGCGACCCGGCGCCGGCCGGGCCGCTGCGCGACTATGTGACGCTGACGAAGCCGCGGATCATGACGCTGCTCCTGCTGACGGGCGCATGCGGGATGGTGGTCGGAGCCGGCGGCTGGCCGGGCACAGGGCTCTTCGTCGTGACGATGGCCGGTCTCGCCCTCGCCTGCGGTGGAGCCAGCGCCTTGAATCACTTCCTCGACCGCGACATCGACCGGCTGATGGGCGCACGCACGAGCTCACGCCCGGTGGCAGCTGGACGGGTTCCAGCTCCGTACGCCCTCGAGTTCGGCCTGGCCCTGTCCGCGTTCTCCTTCGTCTTGCTGGCCAGCGCCGTCAACGTCCTGACCGCCTGCCTGGCCCTCGTCGGGAACCTCTTCTACGTCCTCGTGTACACCCGCTGGTTGAAGCGCTCGACGCCGCAGAACATCGTCATCGGCGGCGCCGCGGGCGCCGTACCCCCGCTCGTCGGATGGGCGGCCGCGACAGGAGACCTCACCGTTCCGGCGCTGGCGCTCTTCGCGATCGTCTTCGTCTGGACGCCGCCGCACTTCTGGGCACTCGCCCTGTTGATCCGTCGCAGCTACGAGGCCGCCCGGGTACCGATGCTGCCCGTCGTCCGCGGCGAGCGGGAGACCGCGCGGCAGATCGTCCTCTACACCGTGCTGCTGCTACCGGTGACCGCGCTTCCATTCCTGCTCGGAACCGTCGGCACCGCCTATCTCGTGGCGGCTGCGCTCCTCGGTGGGGCGTTCCTCTGGCTTGCCTGGCGACTCTGGCGTGAGACCACGGCCGCCCGCGCGCGATTCCTGTTCCACTTCTCGCTGGCGTACCTGGCGCTTCTGTTCGTCGCCATGGCCCTCGATCCGCTCATCGCCTGATGCCCGAGCCCGTAGAGCCGACGCCCGAGCTCGCGCGGAAGAACGTCGTCTTCGGCTGGACCTTGTTCGTGATCGCCCTCGTGCTCTTCGGCGGCACGATCGCCGTCGCGTATATCTACCTAGCCGTCGACTAGGGGCTCGCAAGACCAGCCGCGCTCGAGGAGCTCGCGCGTCTCCTCGACCCCGACCCGCCACACCTCGAGAATCTCCTCGTCCGGCCGCTCGTACAGTCCACCGAAGGAGCCGTCGCCGAGTAGCTCGCGGACGCCGGCCGGGTCGAGCCGGTTCAGGACGTCCATGTCGACCATGGGCTTCTTGTCGGGCGGGAGCTCGACGCCGGGAAGCCGTGTCCACGGGAAGTTCTCCATCCAGGAGGCGTGCCTGCCCTCGAGGTCGATCCGGCGAACGGCGGCCATCGTCTTCGGCGCCATCCACCAGTCGTGGTGGAGCACCTGCGCGCCCGGATGAGCCGCCGCCCACTCCTGCCCTACGGTGCGTACCGGCGTGTTCCCCCCGTGGCCGTTGACGACCAGCACACGGCGGAAGCCCTGGTCGTGGAGCGCATCGAGGATGTCGCGGACGAGGGTCAGAAAGGTCTGCACCGGAAGCGACACCGTTCCCGGATAGGCGAGAAAGGAGGGCGCAACCCCGTACGGCAGCACCGGCAGCACCGGAACCCCGAGCGGCTCGGCCGCCTCGACGGCAACCCGCTCGGCGAGCCGGTTGTCGGTGGTGAGGGAGAGGTAGGCATGCTGCTCCGTCGACCCCATCGGCAGCACGATGCGGTCGTCCCCCCGGAGGTAGTCCTCGACCTGCATCCAGTTGAGATCGGCGATCCTCACGACGTGACTATGACCGACGGCATCTTCCTCGGGCGACCGGAGTCGGTCGGCGAGGGCACGCGGCTGGCGGTGAAGGACCTGTTCCACACCGCCGGGCTCACGACGACCTACGGATCGGTGATCTTCGCCGAGCACGTTCCGGCGGAGACGGCGGAGTCCGTCCGGCGGCTCGAGGCGGCCGGCTACGCGATCGCCGGCAAGACGAACATGCACGAGTTCGCGTACGGCGTCACGTCGGAGAACCCGCACTTCGGGTCCGTCCCGAACCCGCTGCGGGCCGGCCGGATCGCCGGCGGCTCCAGCGGCGGCTCGGCGGCCGCGGTCGCCGCCGGACTGGTCGACGCTGCGCTGGCAACGGACTCGGGCGGATCGATCCGGATCCCCGCGGCGTGCTGCGGTGTCGTCGGCTTCAAGCCTACTCACGGGCTCGTGCCGCTCGACGGTTGCTTCCCGCTGGCGCCAAGCTTCGACCACGGCGGGCCGATCGCTCGCTCGACCGCCTCCTGCGCGGCGATGATGGAGGCGCTCGTCCCCGCGTTCGAGCGGACGCAGATCGAGTCGCTCGAGGAGCTCTCCGTCGGTGTCGCCTGGCTCGAGGGTTGCGACCCGCTCGTCCGCGCGCGCGTAGAGGAGGCGGCGTCGCGCTTCCCGCACCGGCGCCCGCTCGACGTGCCACGCGGCGACGTTTCCGGCTCGGCGTTCATGCGGGAGGTGGCGGACGTCCACCGAGAGCTCTTCGCCGAGTACGCGGACCTGTACGGATCCGACGTGCGTCGAAAGGTCGAGCGTTGCCTCGCCGTCTCCGACGCCGAGTACGAGCGGGCGCTCGCCGAGCGCGCGGCGTTCCGGGAGCGCTTCGAGGAGGCGGTCGGGCACGTCGACCTTCTGCTGACGCCCACGCTCGCGCTCGTCGCACCGCCGCTCGGCGCCCGGGAAGACGACGTGCTCCGCGAGCGCATACTCGAGCGCACCTATCCGATCAACGTCGTCGGCTGGCCGGCGCTCGCGCTTCCTTGCGGCACCGCGGAGGACGGGCTACCGGCCTCGGTGCAGCTCGTCGGCAGGCCCGGTGCGGACGCGCTCGTCCTCGCGGCCGGCGAGCTGCTCGAGCGCGAGTTGGCCGCCTAGGACGGAGAGGCACTCGCCGCGCCTCGCGACCTCGTGCGGCGGCGCCAGTACCAGAAGCCGCCGTAGATCGCGGCGCCGACGAGCACCAGGCCGAGCAGGATCAGGCCGGCGAGCGTGAGGTCGCGCTTGGCCGCCTCGCCGAGCAGGTAGGCGGCCGTGGCCACGGCTGCCGCCCAGCAGATGCCGCCCGCCGCATTCCAGACGAAGAACCGCCGCCAGGGGTACTGGCTCGTCCCCGCCGCCCAGGCGATCACCACCCGCACGCCGGTGATGAAGCGCCCGAAGAAGATGGCCTTGCCCCCGTGCCTGCCGAAGAACTCCTCGGCCCGCTGCAGCAGCTCCTCGCGCTTCTTCCCGTGGACGAGCAGGCGCCGCACGCCCTTGCGGCCGAGCACGTAGCCGATGTTGTCGCCGACGATGGCCGCCGCGGAGGCGACCACGATCACGGCCCAGAGCGAGAGCTCCCCCTGCGAGGCGAGCACCCCTGCGGTGATCACGGCCGTCTCGCCCGGGACGGGCACGCCCGCCGACTCCGCAGCCACGAACACGAAGAGGAGCGGATACGCGAGCGATCCGGTAAGCGCGACCGCTAGCACGCCGGCGCGCTACTCGTGGGGAACGAGCACCAGCGGGCACGGCGCGTGATGCGAGACCTGCTGGCTCACGGAGCCGAGCAGCAGGCCGGTGAAGCCGCCGTGGCCGCGCGTGCCGAGCACGAGCAGGTCGGCGTCCTTCGCGACGTCGACGAGCACGCTCGCGGCCGGCCCTTCCACCGCCTGCGCCTCGATCTCGATCCCGCCGGCGTCGCCGCTGATCTTCTCGACCTCCTGCTGGACGAAGCGCTCGGCGTCGCGTCCCAGCGTGGCGTTGAAGTCCGGCGTGACGAGCATGGGGTCGAGGGAATCCGATGGAAGCGAGGGGTAATACGACCAGGCGTGCACGGCGACCAGCTTTGCGCCGCGAAGGCGCGCCTCGCGGACCGCCCAGTGGATCGCCTTCCGGCTCGGATCCGAGCCGTCGACGCCGACGACGATCTTCCCGGCCACGCTCCGATTCTCGCTCATCGCGCGGGCGGGCGGGGGAGGTTGACGACGCCGGCGAGCACGGAGAAGGCCGCGAAGACGAGCCAGGACAGGCCGGCTTGACCGTGCTCGAACGCGGCGCCGACGGCCGGAGACCCCACGACTGGCGTCACGTTGACGGCCAGAAGCTCGGCCGAGAGGCCGACGGTCGGCCTGCCGGGCACGAGGTCCTCCGACCGGATGTACGAGACGGCGTACGGAATCGAGAAGCCGATGCCCATCGCAATGATCGCGGGGACGGCGAGCGCCGGGCGATTGTCGACCGCAAGCAGGACGAATCCGGCGGCGGCGAGGAATGGACTCGCGAGCAACAGAAGCTGATGGTGGCGTCCGTCGACCTTGCCGCCGGCCGGCCGTGCCACCGTCGAGACCGCGAAGAGCACGAAGCCGAGCGCGCCGGCGGCGCTCGCGCTCATAGCGTCGTCCGCGGTCAGGTAATGGACGATCCACGCGCTGACGAGCAACGGCAGACCGGCGCATAGCACGAAAAGAAGCGCGACGCGCCAGTACCGCCACGTGACGAACGAGCGGACAAGGGCGCGCCCGGGTCGGCTGGCGACGGCAGGCGTGTCGGGAAGCCGGCCCGCGAAGCACGGCAACGCCGAGAAGCCGATCACCGTCGAGATGACGAAGTTCGCGCGCCAGCTGACACCGGCGTCGGCGAGAAGTCCTCCGAGCGCGAGCGCGACGGCGACGGCCACCGTGATCGCTCCGCCGTACACGCCGATGAGCGTCCCGCCGCCGACGGCTCGGCCGACGATCCCGCCCAGGACGAGCGCGAGCCCCACGCCGAGCCCGGTCACGACGCGACCGAGGAGGAGCACCCAGAACGCCGGCGCGACCGCCGACAAAACGCCGCCGAGCCCCATCAGCACCGGTGCGAGCCGGACCGTACTGCGGATGCCGAGGAAGCGCACGACGAAGGGAGCGCCGAAGCTCACGATCACGATGCCGGCGAAGAACACCGACGTGAGCAGCCCGATCGCCGTCAGGGAGACGTCGAACTCCGAACTGATGGCCCGCACCGGCGGGCCGACCACGCCGGCCGCGTACCCGGCGCCGGCGCCTATCAGGACCGTGCCGACCGCTGCACCCGGGTACTCCCGCGCGGACAATCAGCCGTGGAGCTTACGCAGCGAGCGGAGCGAGCTGACAGGCCGCCTCGGCGGCGGCCTCGTAGACGCGGTCGCGCTGCAGAAGATCGAGCTCGGCAGCCAGCAGGTCGCTCGGAGTCGGCTCGTCCCCGGCCGGTTCGGGCACGGGCGTCTCGCCGGCGGTCATGCGTTCGAGCGACTCCGCTTCCTCGTGCTTCAGCTCGAGATCGACATCGAGGCGTGAACGCAGCCACCCGGCGATGAGATACGCCTCGGCGGCCGGCCCCGTGACGGTCAGCTCGGTCGCCTCCGCGATCTCGGGCCAGAGTCGCGCCGCCGAGGCCCGCCAGCGCTCCGTGCGACGCCAGGCGATGTCCGAGCAGGCCGCACGACCGAAGACGGCGGCGGCTTCAGCGTACGCGCCCGGCACGTCCCGCCACTCGGCGGAGTTCACGATCAAGCGATCGACGAGCTCGAGGAGACGCTCAAAGCCTGCGCCGGAGAACGTCGGGCGGCCCCTCCAGCGCAGGAACACGGGGAGGTCGGCCATCAGCAGCGGCGCGGCGATGCTTGCCGGGTCGACGCAGCGATTGCCGCACAGCCAGAGCTCGATCACTTCGGCGGAAACGTGGCGCTCGAGGCCGGGCAGGCCGTACGCCTCGACGGTGACTCGCGCGTCGATGCGATCGGAGCCGGCATCGGGCCGCGGGTAGAGCACGATCGCCCGCGACGGGTGCCGAGCGCCAAGCCCGGAACGGGTCACTGCCGCCGCCTGCTCCCACTCCTGCGGCACCCAGGCGATGTGCGTCATGACGCTCGTACGCAGCTCGGCCGGGTCGCCGTCGTCGCGGTGACGAAGCTCTGCGAGCCGCGGCTCGATCATGCCGATCGAGACGTCTTCGCCCTCCCAGGATCCCAGCTGCTCGGCGTCCATGAGGCTAGTGCGTTCGCCAGGCGCGGCCGTCGCGTGACAGGACTTCGGCCGCGGCTGGCGGACCCCACGTGCCCGCGGGGTAGTTCGGAAAGTGCGGGCGGTCGCGCCGCCATGCCGCGACGACCGTGTCGACGAGCGCCCACTGCTCCTCGATCTCGTCACTGCGCGTGAACAGCGTGGCGTCGCCGAGCATCGCGTCGAGAATCAGGCGCTCGTAGGCCTCCGGCAGCCCGGTGCGGAAGGTGCCGCCGTACAGGAAGTCCATGTGCACCGTCCGGATCGCCATGCCCTGCCCCGGCACCTTGGCGCCGATCTCCAGCGAGACGCCCTCGTTCGGTTGCACGTGGATCACGAGCACGTTCGGCTGCAGCTCGTCGCCCGCGACCTCGGCGAACGGCGGGTGCGGCGCCCGCTTGAACTGGATCGCGATCGTCGTCTCCCGTCGCGGGAGCCGCTTGCCCGTACGGACGTAGATCGGCGTATCCGCCCAGCGCCAGTTGTCGACGAACAGCTTCGCCGCGATGTACGTCTCCGTCATTGAGTCCGGCGCCACGCCCGTTTCCTCGCGGTACCCGGGCACCTCGACCCCCTCGACATACCCCCGCCCGTACTGGCCGCGGATCACGTTCTTCGGGGACGGCGTGTGCATCGCGCGCAGCACCTTCACCTTCTCGTTACGGACGGAGTCCGCGGTGAAGTCGATCGGCGGCTCCATGGCCGTGTTCGCGACCAGCTGGAGCATGTGGTTCTGAAAGATGTCGCGGATCGCGCCTGATTGCTCGTAGAAGCCGGCGCGCCCCTCGATCCCGATCGACTCGCCGACCGTGATCTGGATGTGGTCGATGAACTGCCGGTTCCAGATCGGCTCGAAGATGCCGTTCGCGAATCTGAGCGCGGCGATGTTCTGCACCGTCTCCTTGCCCAGGTAATGGTCGATCCGGAAGATCTCGTCCTCCTTGAAGTGCCGGTGCAGGCGCCGGTTCAGCTCCCGGGCGGACGTGAGGTCGTGGCCGAACGGTTTCTCGATGATCAGGCGCGTCCAGCCCTCGGTGCCGCGGCGCTGGCCGAGCTCCCTGACGAGCGTGGCGATCACGTCGGGTGGGATCGCGAGGTAGTAGACGCGATTGCCGCGCGTGCCGCGCTCCTTGTCGAGCTCGCTGAGCGTGGCCGTCACCTGGTCCTCGCCCTCGTCGCTCGCGAACTCCGTCGACACGTACCGAATCCCGGCGGCGAACGGATTCCAGACGTCCTCGCGATACTCGTCGCGCCCGAACTGCTTCACGCCCGCCTGCATCCGCTCGCGGAACTCGTCGTCGGTCATCGCCGAGCGGGCGACGCCGACGACGGCGAACTGCTCCGGCAAGAGGCGTCGGTAGGCGAGCGAGTAGAGGGCGGGGAAGAGCTTCCGCCTGGTCAGGTCCCCCGACGCGCCGAAGATGACGAGCGCACACGGTTCCGGCGTCCTTGTGAGCCGAAGCCCTTCGAGCAGCGGATTTTCGACCGTCGCACCGTCGGGCGAAGCGTCCGCGACCTGCAGGCGGCGGGAGGTCTGAGTCGCCATCAGCAGCTGGCCGCCGGCATCACGCGACTCCTGCGAGCTGCGAGCGCTTGGCCCGGATGCCGTCGAGGAGCTCGCGGAACGACTCGGCGAACTTCTCCACGCCTTCGCGCTCGAGGGTTGCGGTGACGTCGTCGTAGTCGATGCCGGCCTGGGCCAGGTCGTCGAACAGGCGCTTCGCGTCGTCGATCCCCTGTTCGAGCGTCGGTGCGACGTTGCCGTGATCCTGGAACGCCTGGATCGTCTCCTCCGGCATCGTGTTGACGGTCGCGGGGCCGATCAGATCCTCGACGTACATGACATCGGAATACGCGGGGTTCTTCGTGGAGGTCGACGCCCAGAGGCAGCGCTGCTTGCTCGCGCCCCGGGCCGCGAGGGCATCCCAGCGCTCCCCGGCGAAGATCCGCTTGTAGTCCTGGTAGGCGAGCTTCGCATTCGCGACCGCGAGCTTTCCCTTCAGGTGATCGTGGCCCCCGATCGCGTCGAGGCGCTTGTCGGCCTCGGTGTCGACGCGAGAGACGAAGAAGCTTGCGACCGACGCGACGGGCGACGGATCACCGCCTGCCGCCACGAGGCGCTCCAGGCCGCGGATGTACGCCTCGGCGACCTCGCGGTAGCGCTCGAGCGAGAAGATCAGCGTGATGTTGATCGACTTGCCCTGGGCTATGGCGTCCTCGATTGCGCCCAGGCCGGGCTTCGTCCCTGGAATCTTGACGAACAGGTTCGGCCGGTCGACGTGTGCGTGCAGGCGCATCGCCTCGTCGTACTGGGCCTGCTGTTCGTAGGCCAGGTTCGGGTCGACCTCGATGGAGACGTAGCCGTCCTTCCCGTCGCCCGCGTCGTAGACGCTGCGAAGGACGTCGCAGGCGTCCGTGACGTCGGTCTCCGCCAGGCGCCAGAAGATCTCCTTCGGATCGTCGGACTCGTCGAGACATTCGCGAATCTGATCGTCGTAGTCGCTGCCGTGCGAGATCGCCTTCTGGAAGATGGTCGGATTCGAGGTCACGCCCACGACCGCGTCTTCGTCCATCAGCCGCGCGAGCCCGCCCGTGTGGATGAGCTCCCGGGAGACGAAGTCGATCCAGACGCTCTGGCCCTGCTCCGACAACTCGTGAAGCCGGCTCTTGGCCATTGCTTTCACCCTTTCGTCTGCTTGTCGCGATCTAACTTACACCGCCGTAGCCGACCTAGAATGGCCCTGACCCTCGTTGGTTGCAGTGACCCGGGGAACCATGGGGTTCCCCCACGCTAGAGATTGGGGACACGATGAACGAGCTCGAACGCTGGCACGAGATTGGGCAGCAGCTTCGCGTCGACGGCATCCGCGCGGCTGCGGTCACGAACAGTGGACATCCAACGTCGAGCATGTCGGCTGCGGATCTCATGGCCGTCCTGATCTCGAAGTACCTCCACTACGACTTCGACAATCCCGACAACCCCCACAACGATCACTTGGTGTTCTCCAAGGGACACGCCTCACCCCTCCTGTACTCGATCTACAAGGCCGTGGGCGCCGTCTCGGACGAAGAGCTCCTCACCTTCCGCGTCTTCGGCAGCCGCCTGCAAGGCCACCCGACCCCCGTGCTCCCGTGGGTGGACGTCGCTACCGGCTCGCTCGGGCAGGGCCTCCCGTACGGTGTCGGGATCGCGCTCGCCGGCAAGCGGTTGGACCGGCTCCCCTTCCGGACCTGGGTGCTGTGCGGAGACAGCGAGATCGCCGAGGGCTCGCAATGGGAGGCGTTCGAGCACGCCGCGTTCTACGAGCTCGACAACCTGACGGCGATCATTGACGTCAACCGGCTGGGCCAGCGCGGCGAGACGATGCACGGATGGGATCTCTTCTCGTACTCGGAGCGGGCGAAGGCGTTCGGCTGGCACGTGATCTCGATCGACGGCCATGACGTCGCCGAGATCGACCAGGCCTACGAGGAGGCCGTCGCGACGAAGGGCCGCCCGACGGTGATCGTCGCGAAGACGATCAAGGGCAAGGGCGTCAAGCGCGTCGAGAACAAGAACGGCTGGCACGGCAAGGCGCTCGACGATCCCGAGGGGGCGATCGAGGAGCTCGGCGGCATCCGGAATCTCGTCGTCGACGTCCACAAGCCGAGCGGCGAGGGCGAGCCGCACAGGTTCGAAGTTTCCGGGGCGCTCGAGCTGCCGACCTATGCGGTCGGCGGCGACAACGTGGCCACGCGAACTGCGTACGGCGACGCGGTGAAGGCGCTCGGCGCCGCTCGCGGCGACGTCGTCGTCCTCGACGGCGAGGTGAGCAACTCGACCTACGCCGAGTTCTTCGCCGAGGCGTTTCCGGAGCGCTACTTCGAGATGTACATCGCCGAGCAGCAGATGATCGCCACTGCGGTCGGGTTCCACGTGCGTCACTGGAATCCGTTTGCGTCGACGTTCGCTGCCTTCCTCAGCCGCGCCTACGACTTCATCCGCATGTCGGCGATCAGCCGCACGACGATGCACCTGTGCGGCTCGCACGCCGGCGTCTCGATCGGCGAGGACGGCCCGTCCCAGATGGGGCTCGAGGACCTCGCGATGCTGCGGGCTGTCGAAGGCAGCACCGTCGTCTACCCGTCCGACCCGAACCAGACCGCGAAGCTCGTCGCCGAGCTTGCCGACTGCCAGGGCATCACCTACATCCGCACGACACGCGGAGCGACTCCAGTGATCTACGGGCCGGAAGAGGAGTTCCCGATCGGTGGGAGCAAGGTCGTGCGCTCGTCCGACGACGACGCGTTGACGATCATCGGTGCCGGCATCACGCTCCACGAGGCCCTGAAGGCGGCAGATCTCCTCGCCGAGGAGGGCCTGAACGCTCGCGTGATCGACCTCTACTCCGTGAAGCCGATCGACGCCGAGACGTTGCGGGCAGCCGCGGAGGCGACGGACGGCCGGGTGATCACCGTCGAGGATCACTGGTCCGAGGGCGGCCTCGGCGAGGCCGTGCTCTCGGCGTTCGCCGACGCCGACGAGCGCCCGCGGGTCGTCATGCTCGCCGTTCGCGAGCTGCCCGGTTCGGGGAAGCCGGCGGAGCTCCTGAACGCGGCCGGAATCGACGCCGAGCACATCGCCGACGCAGCGCGGCGCCTCGTCGGTGCAGCCGTGACGGCATAGTGCCCCGTGGGGGAAACCAGGTTTCCCCCACGAACCCCCTTCTTAAAACACTTGACGCGCTTCCCGCGCGGTGCCTGCGCCGGGCAAAGCCCGGCTCCGCCGCCGCCGAAGGCGCCTCGGACCATCCGGGCGCGGCCGAGCCACGGGCCGCCCACGATCGCTTCCGGGACCGCTATTTCTGCTTGGGCCGAGCGCTGCTCGGCTGGGCACTCTTCGTCGGCCGCCCGGTCTAGGCGTTCCGAGCCGCCTGCCTGTTAGGTTCCCGCAGCCGGTGGACCTCCTGCTTCGCATCGCCCTCGGCTGGGCCGGGAGCCTGCTCGCGCTCTGGGTCGCGAGCCTGCTGATCGACAGCGTCAACTACTCGGGCTTTGGGCAGCTGGCGCTGGCTGCGGCGGTCTTCAGCCTCGTCAACCTCATCATCAAGCCGCTGGCAGAGCTCGTCAGCTGCGTGCTGATCATCCTCACGCTCGGCATCTTCCTCTTCTTCATCAACATGGCGATGCTCGCCCTGACCGCGTGGATCGTTCCAGGCTTCACGGTCGGTGGCTTCTGGTCGGTCGCGGGCGCGACGGTGATCATCTGGGCGGTCAACCTCTTCGTCAACTTCGCCGTCGACCGCATCTGGAAGCGCGAAGAGGGGAGCCACTAAGGCGGCACTACCCTTAGAGGCATGGCCGTCGTCATCGCCTCGAACCTGCGAAAAGAGCTCGCCGGCGCCGTCCTTTTCGACGGTGTGTCGTTCAGCGTCGAGCGCGGCGAGCGCCTGTCGCTCTCCGGCCCGAACGGCGCCGGCAAGACGACGCTTCTCCGCATCCTCGCCGGCGAGACCGAGCGGCACGGCGGCGAGCTGGCCCTGCAGAAGGGGACACGGATCGCCCTCCACGACCAGCGGCCGCCGCTCGCGCGGGGCCTGACGTTGCGGGAGTACGCGCTGTCGGGCGCCTCCGACCTCGTCGAGACCGAAGCCGAGCTCCAGCGTCTCGAGGAGCGGATGGCGGCCGGCGACCACGAGCCGGCGACGCTCCGCCGGTACTCCGACGCGCAGGCTCGTCTCGAGCATGCAGGTGGCTACGCGTGGCGGGAGCGGGCGGCGGCCGTGCTGCGCGGGCTCGGTTTCGCGGACCAGGATCTCGACCGGTCGCTCGACTCCTTCTCCGGCGGCGAGCTGACACGCGCCTCGCTCGGCCGCGCACTCGGCGGGGATCCGGACCTCCTCCTCCTCGACGAGCCGACGAACCACCTCGATGTCGCCAGCCTGGAGTGGCTCGAGCGCGAGCTGCAGTCCCTGGACGCCGCCGTGATCCTCGTGGCGCACGACCGCTGGTTCCTCGAAGCGACGACGACCGCGGTGCTGGAGCTCGACCACGGACGGTCGACCTACTTCGCCGGCCCGTGGCACGTCTGGCGCCGCGAGAAGGCGGCGCGTGCCGCGCATGCCGCAAAGACGGAGGAGCGCTACGCGGAGGACATCGCGCGGCTCGAGCGGTTCGTCGAACGGTTCCGCTACAAGAAGACGAAGGCCAAGCAAGCGCAGGCCAAGCTCACGCAGATCGCCCGCCTCGACAAGGAGCGCACGAAGGCGTCCGAGGAGCGCGTCCGCCTGACGCAGCGAAACAAACCGCTCGGGTTCGGGTTCCTGAAACCGGCCCGGAGCGGCCGCATCGTCGTGGAGACCGACGACCTCGCGGTCGCCGCAGGCGACCGCGTGCTTCTGCAGGACGTCGACTTCGCGCTCGAACGCGGGGAGCATGTCGCGCTCGTCGGGCCCAACGGCGCCGGCAAGACCACGCTGATCGAGACGCTGGTCGGAGAACGCGACCCGGCCGAGGGCCGCGCGAGGGTCGGCCACGGCGTCCAGACCGGCTACTTCTCCCAGCACGCCGTAGAGCTCGACGAGCGCGGCAGTGTTCTCGAGTGCGCGCAACGCGCGACCGGGCTGTCCCGGCCCGACGCGCAGGCGCTCCTCGGCCGCTTTCTGTTCAGCGGCTGGGACACGCATCAGAAGCCGGTTGCGATCCTGTCGGGCGGCGAGCGCCGTCGACTTGCGCTCGCGCTGCTCGT
>Ga0075434_100000500_pt1 | contig 29671 bp, 52 predicted proteins | sample RhiMethybrSRZTD3_FD_75298 | JGI IMG/M metagenome (GOLD analysis project Ga0075434, IMG submission 75298) | Populus rhizosphere microbial communities from Tennessee, USA - Rhizosphere MetaG P. TD hybrid SRZTD3 | ecosystem: Host-associated > Plants > Roots > Rhizosphere > Soil | place: USA... | reverse complement strand
CGGTACGCGAGCACTGGTGTAGGAACAGGGCTAACTCATCGTCGGTCGCCCCTCGCGCTATGGTGCGCTTGATGAGGTCTTTTTGGTCCGGGCTGAATACGTGGCCAGGACGGAATACTAAGGCGTCAGACATTGGGATTCCTCAAGAGCCTTCGCAGTCTCCGGTTCTAGGGGCAGCAGGAGCCCGTTAAACAAACGATAGACGTAGACGGCTCCGCAGTCGGCGCAGCGGCGTTTTAGGGCACTGGGGCCTTCCCTGGCGGTCCTACGGCTATTGCAGCGGCATGCGGGACCGTAATACTTCTCGTCGTTCACTTGGCCTCCCGTTCTTTCTTTTGCCGTTCGCATGCCTGGGCGAACCGTTCCGCAGCGTCGGCCTCTGCGATTGGCTCGCGGGCCTCGTCCTCCTTGAAGGCGCAGTCCTTACACAGTTCATTGTGGCCGGAAAGCATCACGAAGCCGCTGGTATCGGCTCCACATCGGGTGCATTGAAACGGATTCTCATTCGGTTCCATCTGTCGGTCCCTCTCCCGCTGAATCGATGTCCATGGGTTCGTCCAGGATGGGGTCGTTGTTGAGCACGTTCAGAAGGTTCTGGAGGTGCCCAGGCAATTCAGACGGCGCATAGACTATGTCTGAGATAAGTTCGGCTCTCAGAGGCTCCTGGGCGCACTCTAGGGCGCGTCTAGCATCGTACATGGCCTGGTTCGCCAGCCCGTAGTTGAGGATGGCCCGTTCTAGGCTACGGATCGCGTGCATGTGCCATTCTCGGGGGGTCATTTGGGCCACTCTCCACGCTCCGCCTGTTGCGCCATAAGTTGCAAGCATCCGGCGAATCTAAGGCGCTCCATGGTATCGAGTGGTGCTCCTATCGTTATTCGCTTGAGCATCTTAATAACGAAATCCACCTGATCTACTGTCGGATCTTTGCGCTCTTTCATCAGCGCCTCGCCAGCAATTTAAGCACGTCCGCGACGTACTGAGCGCGTTCCTGGGCGAACTTATCGTCGCCGTAGTCCACCGCTTGCATGGCTTCCTGTAGCGCGTAGGCACAGGAGAGGCGCATGTCCTCGACGCTCATGTCTTTCATGGCGATGGCTTCGCGCAGGGTTTCTAGTTGTGCGGTTGTCATTTTGTGGCCTCCCGTGCACGATCAGCGTCACGGTTAACGATATCTCGTAGAGCCCGTTCGGCAGTCTCCGCCACCTGAGCGTCCCTAGAAAGGCGATAGACGCCCTCAACCGAGTCTAGGTAGCGGGATAAAATCCCCTGGGCTTCGTACAGGATTCCAGCCTCGGCATCAGTGAAGATCGCCTTCACAGGGAACCTCCATCAAAGTAGCCTTGTGGGTTACTGCAATCGTCCGCCGAATAGCAGGGGACCGCCTCAGACTCCGGCTCCCACACAGCGGCCAGCAACAGCAGGGCTAGGAGAAGCCAGCGGATGAGTCTCACGGCTTCAACCCCTGCCGCGCGTCGTGGCCTAGACATTGATCGCAAGCGATGGCCGCTCTGCGCTTCGGCTTGCCGCAATCGCAATGGATGCCGGTCTCGTCACGTCCCCGCGCTTCGTGGAATGCGGCGCAAGGGGCGCACATGGGGATTCCGACGATTCCGGTCACATGATCCGAACCTGTCACGGTGACGCAGGCCGGATGCACGTTCCCAGAAGCATCCCGCACCGTCACGAGACGGTCGGCGCTCTTCCAGCACTGCGGAGCCTTGCCGTGGATCGCGCCAGCCCACTCGTGGCGAGGGGCTTCCTCTGAATAGAGCGCATCCTTGGCACAATCGTAGTCCCGACACTCGCACCGCGTTCCTGGCTTCATCTGTTCCATGATTGGACCTCCGTTGCTGCGGGTTACTTGGCGAACCTCCATTGGGCCGTCTTCATCCACTCCACGGAACCCGTGGCAGTCGCAATCCTCCACGGTACATGGGCCACCGGCCATCTCTACAGCCATTCCATGGTCCAGCCATTCATGGCCACAGAAACATAGGAAGTCTCCGGTGCCCTTCACTGTGAAACCCACCATGACTTCCCTTCACCATATGCGCCAGCCCACCACTTCAATTGAGACTTGCCACACGACAAGCAATGTCTGTAATCCCTGTCTGGAGGGGTGTGCGAATACTGCCATCGGTGGAGTTGTAGCCAGCACCTAATCCGCACTCGCCGTTCTCCAGTTCCATGCCATGTGGCCGTTCTCACGCAACCACCGGGCGCATTTGGAGCAAACCCGCACAGCATAAACGCGCTTCTTAGAGTCGGGAGACATGCCGTAAATCTCGATTGTCTCCGATGGCACGCGCTCACATCGCCACATCTCCGGGCCATCCCCAGGACCGTTGCAAGTCTCATCAGTCGCCATCTTGAACCTCCGTGTTAGTGCCTTACCTCTACCCTACACTGAGTATGATAGCGCAATCATCGGCGTGTGTCAAGGGATAGTTAGAAGAAAAGGAAAGAAAACTAGGAAGGCTGCTTCTTGTTACTCTGCTTCCCTTTACGGCGGGTAGTCCATCCCTTGTGCGCTGCCCTACGCATCAGTTCCTGTCGCTCTTCAGGACTAAGCTTGCCCCATCTAACCTTCGCCAACTCACTAGCAGCCGCTGAATTAATCCCCATCTGCGCTCCCAAGAGGCCTCGCTGTCCACTCGATCGGATACTTCCGACGCTGCCAAGTCCTTACCAGAGCCGTCAACAGAGTGCTAGGCACCGCATCGTGGCTAGCCGCCCAACTCTGCAACGACCGCCACTCCTCAGGCAACAACCTCAATGTCACGTAACATGGCTTCAGCCTACTATTAAGCGCCGCCCTCACACTCCGTGAATCAGCACTGTCCATGCTACCCTTCGGTACCTCAGTGACAGGGCCTAACCTATACTGAGCTTGTCTCACAGAGTCTCTCTTCATCCATACAGGGGACCGTGACTGGGACGCAGGGACCTTGACCGTATGTGTTCTGCAACTCTTCGCTAGCAGGGGCGTCACCCCCTCGGGGGGTATACCCTACTCCCTATGCTCTTGGAGTGGATTACCTACACGTACCTTAGCTTTTCGTTTCAGATGCTAGCGTTAGCTGAGCAGGGACCCGTAGTGGGAATCACGAGTCCCCGCCAAAGGGCGTTACTTCGCTCCCTTGACATGGAGGTTGCGCTACGAGTAGAGTGTGTGTCAAGGGGAGATTTGGTGGAGCAGGGCGCCTTCGGGTGCTTCGAAGAGAAAGGTAGTACATCGGCTCCCATCCAAGCCCCCCGCCCAGCCTCGACTCTTTTTAGCAGTTTGTTGTAGAATGTCAAGTGGAATCTTTGGGGGTGAGCCATGCTGAAGTACATTAGTTTGAGGTGGCCTGGTCGGTGTGCGTTGTGTGCTAGGAAGATGACTAAGGGGAGTCAGGCGATCTTTTTGTTCAAGGAGAGGAAGGTGGCCTGCCTTGATTGCGAAGGGTTGGTGAAGGAGCGGGAGGCTGCTAAGGTACCGGAGAAGCGGTTGTGGTCCGATCTGAATAGGGGGGTTGGTCCAGGCCCCGCCGTTAGGATCAAATGACTAAAGACACCGACGCCTTCCGAAAGAACCGGGTGCTTACCACCCTTGAGTCTCTGGCCGTACGCCTAGAGGTGGTGGTAGTGTACCTGGAGCGGAAGGCGGCCGTCCTAGAGGAAGCGCCGCCGTCAGAGGGCGACCCCATGTACACCCTTTCTGAGGCGGACAAGAAGCAGGAGGAGGCGTTGACGGAGCAGATGAATCAACGCTTCTGGGAGGCCGAGCAGCTAGCGGAGAGGGTGAACAGCGGGAAGGTCAGTCCCGAAGAGCACGAGGCCTACATGAATCGGTGGAAGAATGGACCTGGCTAAGCGCCCCGTGGATGTGGTCGAGTTCCAGCCAGAGGCCTTCGAGCGGTTGGCCACAGCGTTCGCATCGGGCCGCCTCAGGAACAGAGCGGAGGTAAAAGCGGTCGCCAAGGCCTTAGGGATGGCCGAGGACCAGGTAGAGAACTGGCGCGGCAATATCCGTATGGGCAAGCGGGTAGCAGAGATACTCAAGACCCACGCTGTCATGGCGGTCGCTGAGGCCCTACCGGCCCAGAAGGACAAGGCGGTCGAGGAAAGGGATACCCCAGCCTTCATGGCTTTGGCCAAGATCGGTGCCATGATCCAGGCTTCCGGAGTTCAGGTGAACGTCGCGGTAGACGCCCGGAGGCAGGGGGGGGACCCCGAGCATACGGTGGCCTTCATCAACACGTTCAGGGAGAGGCAGAAAGCGGGCCTTTTGAGGCGGCTGGCCGAGGCCGAGGTAGTCCAGGAATGCCCGAAAGACGATTCGCCTGCGTAGACTGTGCTGTCACCTACCGACCGTCAGATCCATCCATTCCCATCCACATCACTGGCACCGCGTCTGTCTGGACAGGCTACTGGTTCCCCGTGAAGAACCGCTGCGACCTGTGTAGTCTCGCCAGGGGGCTAAACGATTGGGCCGAATTCATGCTCTCTCAGAAGAAGACCTAAATCTCCTCTCTGAGTACGACTACAGGGCCAAAAACTTCCCCTGGACCATCTATCCCCTGACCGCAGTTCCCGCAATCCTCCCCTGGCACCAGTCCTCTGCGGACGTTCGGGTCCTGGCCGGGCCCAACCGAGGCGGGAAGACCACAGCGGGAGCCTTCGAGATCGCCTGCTATGCCACCGGCTTCAATCCCATCCGAAACGAGCACTACAAGACCCCGAACACTACCTGGGCCGTCTGCCTTTCGATCAAGGACCAGGGCCCGATCCTCATGCAGAAGCTCTCCGAGATGCTTCCCATGAAGGAAGACGGCACCCCAAACTGGCGCTACTGGAAGCAGGAAGGCAAGATTGAGCTTGGACCGCCCTACTTCTCACGTATCTACATCAAGGGCCAGCAGGACGGCCGCGAAGCCTTCTACGGCGAGGGTGTCACCGCCATATGGATCGACGAGGGCAAAGAAGGGGAGACCGGGAAGGAAAACTTCAACGAAATGCTGATCCGAGAGATTCCGGGGCAGCCTTTGAAGATTCTGGTCACCTTGACGCCCCTAAATGGTGCCGATTGGCTCTATAACCGCCTCTGGAACGAGCAGTCCCCGGAGTTCATACGGGGTACCTACCGCTGTAATTTCAGCGCTGAAGACACCCTGATCGAAAACGGCGGCTTCTGGTCCCGGAAACAGATAGAAAGCCGTGGCGAACGGTACGATGAGCTAGAACGCGATGCCCGACTGTTCGGGAAGTTCACACCGTTCAGCCATCGTATGTTTTTCAGCGCCGGTAAGCTAATCCGGGCCATGGAGTTATGCGCTAAACCCAAGAAAGTTCGACCAGAACTGAAAGGATTCAGCCATGGAGAACTCGTCGAAGACCCAGAAGGTCCGGGGCAGTTGTACCGGCCACGAGAAACAGGCCACACATATCTTGGCATCTGGGACCCGGCATCCGGCAACGGTGGAGGAGATTACTCAGCCTTCGTGGTCCTGGACCGTGCCGATCTGGCCACAGTTTTCCAGTGCAAACGAAACGACATGGACCCCGAGTGGTTCTACCGCACCGTTGTCCTCCCCGTCTGCAACGCCTACGGAGGATGCCTCCTAGCCATCGAGGTCAATGGGGAGGGTGGGGCGGCGGCGGTCGGCGCTGCGATGGAATATACCAATCTCTACTACTCAAAGGCCTGGGACAAGCAGACGGCCACCATCACGGACAAGGTAGGATGGCGCACCACCGAGCCGACACGCCGCCTCATCATAGATAGCCTATCCAGGGCCCTCAGAGAGGCCCGCTGGACCCCCACGCAGGAGCTTCTAGAAGAGATGTCGCATATGGTGGTCAAGGTGTCGAAGGACAGCGGACGTAAGCGTGTGGAACATTCGGACGGCTTCCACGATGACATAGCATTCGCCCACGGCATCGGGTACGCCATCCACTACTCAGAGCCGGTCTATGAGACCCCTAACTGGTCCGCCCTACAGGTGAGCTATCGCCGGGAAGGGAACGACGCCCTGACGCCTAACCGCCGCTTCGTTGGCAGCCTCTCGGGGAACGAAATCAATGCGGACGCCTACGAAGGGTGGAAGAACAGCGGTAAAGAACTCCCTCTGACGTAATTGCGCTATCAGAAACAAGTTGACGGCTTGTGTCTAGAAGTACACGCTGCGCGTCGTGGCGGCCTATCCCGATCCTCAGCACCCGTCCGATATGGCGGGAGAACCAGATCAGGTAAAGCCCGACAAGGATTTACCCGGTTATCGCTACGCTCGCGCCCTCTCAGAGCAGGCAAGAGGGGCCGCCAACCGCTACACCACCACCTTCAGAAAAAATTGGGATTACCTTCTAGGCAAGGACCATCATCAGATTCCCGCCACCGCCCAGGCCATTCTTCAGGACGACTGGCGAACTAAGTCCATCGACAACCTCCTATTTGCAGCGGTAGACAACAAGGCCGCCGTCATCGGTAAGGGCGACCTAGCCATCCACATCGAAGACCTCGAAGACAAGACCACCTACTACGACCGGCTCCTAATCAAGGAAACGCTGCTCCAGGAGGCCGAACGTCTCAAGTGGCGCAGGATCAGGGACGACCTATTCCTACAAGGGTCAGCCACCGGGGTAGGAATCGTCATGTCATCGGTGAAGCCCGACCAACTCACCGGCCAGATGCTGATTCAGTCGAAGGTCATTCGCTCCGAGGAAGTCTTCGTAGACCCGGACCAGGACAACCTCCACGACTGCGGCTACATGGTCTGGGAAGCCATCCTGCCAATGCCCGTGCTCCGGCAGATGTTCGAGTCCAAAGCAAAGGAAGTGAAGCCGGAGATACAGCCCGTCTCGAACCAGGCGGTCGGAATCACATACTCCACCGCAGGGGACGCCAACCTAATCTACGGCAACAGCGGCGAATTCCTGATCGACAGCCAGTCGAAGTTGAAGGCTAGGAAGGCTCGCACCTGCTTCGTCTGGATCAACGATGTGGATTCGATCATCGAAGAACTCCAGGAGACGGTGATCCAAGAGGACCATCCCGGATACCGATGCACGGACTGCGGCCTCTATCACGAGACGGACGCGCTGGAGGCGGATTCTACAGACTGCCCAGGCTGTGGCGCTCCACTGATAGAGGCTCAGATACCGGCCAAGATCAAGAAAGAGACGGTGATTCGGAGGGCTTATCCCTATGGGAGACTCATCGTCTATTCTGGGGACACGCTACTTTTTGACGGGCAGAACCCCTTGGATATCGAGGGTTGCTTTCCCTTCGCCGCATACCATCACTACAGAGTACCTGGCTGCTTCTACGGTTGGTCTGACGTTGCCCTCCTATGGTCTAACCAGGAGTGCCGAGATGTCACCATCGGACAGGGAGTGGATTATGTTCGTCTGGCCGTCAACAGCCCCATCGAATATCCCATAGGTGCGGACGCCTACGGAAGACTCGGAAACGCCCCAGGCCAACCATTGCCGGTACGCCGCGACCTCTGCGGGCTCGCCCGCCGCATGGAGCCAGCGGGATTCAACCTCGCCGTCTGGCAAGCAGTCCTCGATGCGAACAATCACAGTTTCCAGACAGTCTCCGGATACACCGACCTAGTAGCAGGCTTCGTAGGCAACCCGCCGCCGTCAGGTGTAGCCGTAGAGGCCACCACCCAATCCAACGCTGGCCGTGTGGACGCCCATGTCCGCCGCATGGAAGACGCCCTCTCCGACTGGCTCTCCCAGGTCTACCAGTTGGGGCACCAGCACTACGCAGACGTTCGGAACGTACAGGTAGAGTTCCCGAACAGTGAACGGCGCGGCATCGAGATCGAGTGGCAGAAGCTGCCGAAGAACATCAAGATTCGGGTGTCCATCAACTCCCAAGAGGTAGTTGCCGACAAGAACCGTGGCCAGAACATCGCCAAGCTCGCCGAGGCTGGCCTTATCCCGAAGAAGCTGGAGATCATCCTGCCCGCTATCGGGATGAAGCCGGGAGAGATCAGGGAGATCATGGATGCTATCAAGCTGGAGGAGGAGATGAAGGCAATGGCTCCGCCGCCGCCTCCTGAAATGGGAGCCCCGCCTATGGAAACGCCACCGCTAGAACTAACGGGAGGTATGTGATGCCGTGGAAGGAAGGCGTCAAGGTAGAGGATGTCCATACGTTCCGAGCCATCGTGAAGGCTGCCCGAGACCTCGAGGAGAAGGTTGAAGGCGAAACGATGACTCCGCAAGAGGCCTTGAAAGAACTGGAGAAGTTCATGGGAGCGAACGGATTCCAGGCTAAGAAGAAGGAGGACAAGTAATGGCTTCTTTCTCCATGAACATGGGGGTTCCGGCCCCGCCCAGAGACGCAGACCTTCTGGGCTACGACAACGTAACCCAATACTCGAACAACGTCAGCGATGCCGTCCCGGTTAAGCACGATTTCCCGACTCCGTTGGTCGGTGCCAGCGTGGAAACCTCCAACACCGTTCGGGTGCAGATCGGCTCTTCGGCCCATGACCTGGGAGGCCTGAAATGAGCCCCGGCAAGGACCTCCCAATCAATACCGACAGCATGGTTCAAGGGCTTGGCTACATCAGTCTGCCTTCCCCTACGGACGACGCTTGCAGCACGGCAGGGGCCGATACGTCAGAGATCACGGGGAATCCGGGCAGCATGGCCTCGTCGCTGACTCCCGTTTCCTTGGCTACCAAGACCGTGGATGCCCCTGGTATGGGGGCACGGCAGATGTCATCGCTTCACAAGGACGGATGGCTGAACTACGACAAGCCGCATGTGGCTGAAACGCCTGAAGACTAACTAGGAGGAACGATGGCTTTCGAGGAAGAACCACAGGAAGAAACACCGGCACCGCCTGCACCGCCCGAGCCTCCGCCCGTAGACATAAACGCGGCGATTGAGGCCGTATCGCAGCACTACGGTTGGGACCCCAGAGCCGCCGACTTCGAGATCAGGGAGATCGGGCAGCGCAAGGCCCGGCTGGAACAGAAAGAGAGAGAACTCCAAGCCCTTGAGGAGAAGGTCCGGCGTTCCAATGCCTTCGAGACCCCTCCAGGCTACGAGCAGGACCCCACATTTCGCACTGTGGCCCAACTAGCGCAGGAAATGAGGGAAGACCGGGAGGAACGTCGCAGAGAGCGCGAGGAGTCGCAAAGAATCAGCAGGCTGACTCAGGACTTGAACACCGGCTACGACTCGCTCATGGCAAGAGTGCCAAACAAGGTGGACCGGGCTGCGTTTTTCAACTCCATGCTCGAAGTCTACCCAGATCAGGCGCTCCTAGAGCGGGTTGGGATCGACCGAGCCGTTAGCGTGGTCTACCGGTACATGTCCGCACAGCCTGGGTATTCAAACGGGAACGCACCGCCGTCTAGAAACCGCCGAGATCAACAGGTGGTCATTCCTAGCGGCATAACTGGAGGGGCAGGGCCACCGGACGCGGGGGACGACACAGGACCTCAAAGGTCCGGGGAAACTTTGGAGGCTTACTCTCAGCGCCTTGGAAGGGTTCTCCAGGAGAGAGGGATCAGGGGAATCTCAGAAGGTGCCAAGGTAAGGTCCGAATAGGAGAGTTAGTTGGCTCTTACAGTAACCACCCAAACTACCGCCGCAAAACTGCTGTCCGAAATCTGGGCCTCGCAGCCTGAATACGCGGTCAATAACACCCGAGGCTTCACGAAGTCGATCTGGGATACCGGGGAGACCTACTTCGGGCCCGGCTTCAAGGTTCATATCCCCATCGTGACGGCCATGTCGGCCACCGCGTTGGGTGCCGCCATGTCGGCCAGCATCGCGAACACGGCGGTCCAGACGGATACGGAGAAGGCCATCACTCCCACGGTGACCTACGCCGCGCTCTACCTTCTGGAGGACGTGATCCTCACCACGGCCTACGACACGGTTCGTACCTACACGCCTGGTCTGGCCGAGGCTCTCTACCAGCAAATCGACATCGACCTTCTGTCCCTCTATGCGGGCTTCACGTCCACGGACATCACGGACGCGGCGGGCTTCACGGAGGCTTCGTTCCAGCAGGTCGTGTCGTCCATCCTCTCCGCTGGCGGGGACAAGGTACAGTTGGGACAGCTTGACGGCTGGTACCATCCTTTGAAGTGGAAGGAAATCGCCTCCATCGGAAACATCGTCAACGCTAGCGTTCGTGGCGAAGACAACAGCAGCGCGAAGACGGGCAACATCGGCACATCCTACGGCGTGAACTTCAACTTCACGAAGAACGTCCAGACCTCCACCACGCTTCGGAATCTGGTGGTGTCGAAGAAGTCCATGATCCTTGTTCGGAAGAACCGACCCAAGATCGAGATGGAGCGTTCCGACCTCGTTACCAAGGTCGTCGCCTCCACGATGTACGCCGGTTCGGTACTCCACCAGGCCACCGGTGGGATGCACCGAATCACCACCACCACGTAACAGAGGGGGATACCAAAATGGAGACGCCGAAGTCCCAGACCCAGTACGACCCGAATCTGACACCGTTCAACTCTCCGGCGTCTCGTTTTGCGTATCTTGAGATCGACAAGCAGATCGTCAAGGTGAACGTGGACTCGAAGGTGGTCGTTCCCATGGAGGACAATCCGTATCCTGGGACACCGATGAGATTGCCACCGGAACTGATGGCAGTAGACCAACCCTACATTCGTACCTGTGGAAGGGCGACTACAACCAACAAGGGCTGTCTCGCGGCAGAGGGCGGAGGTTGTAGCATCCTTTCCAGGTACGGAAGGGTTGGATGGGTGAATGTGATCGTGGAGAAGGACAACAAGGTGGATTCAGCGCCTTGCCATAACGTGTTCTGCGGCGTGTCGTCGATGGGGCGGCCTACTACCCAGAGCCAGATGCTGCTCAAGGGATGGCGCATCCTGACGGACCGGACCACGATCCCCGAGAACGTCCTGAACCCGGCAACGAATCAGTTGGAGGTCAGATACACGGAAGTTCCGAATCTGGCCCCGTTCTATGAGGATGGCAAGGTCGGTAGGTTCGCTGAGAAGGCCGCTGAGGAACCCAAGAGACGAGGTAGGCCGAAGGGATCGAAGAATGCCAATCGAGAAGAAGTGGTTTCCCCCGGAAGCTAGGCTCCAGAAGGACGGAAGCACCAAGATCGTTCGGCCCTGGGAGATAACTGCCACCGGGAAGGAAGTCCACGAACTGGACGACGCCTTCAAGGATTCTGGCCCAGAGATGATGCAGGAGGGCTGGAAAGAGTGGAACTCGGTGGGCGAGACGACCATCACGAAGCCTGACGGGTCCACGGACGTTGTGCGGGCTGACAAGGAACACCTCTACAGGAACATGCCTGGATTCTGCGAGCGCGCAGTGCGCCCCACGTTTACGGTCAATGTCCCATGGGAAGGCTCGATGCGTAGGGATGGCCTTTCCTATACCAAGATTCTCTATAAGGACGGTGAGCGAGTCGTCCTGGAGGCAAAATAAGTGGCTACTACGATCAACTCTGAAACCAGCCATTCCGCTGGGGGAATGAACTTCAAGCATCTGAAGCTCACCGCTGGCGCGGCAGACACTACCTGTACCTACACCTTCGGCGCTCCGTTCCCCACCCTTCTGGGCGCGTTCATGCCTTTGAAGACTACCGGCACCCAGGGTGGCGTCGGCGGGGCATATGTCGAGGCTACGGGAGTAGTGACCATCGGGCCGGTGGCGAACAACGATGTGATCCGAGTCACGCTGGTTTATTAGCCATGAAGAAGGCGCTTGCAGCACTCGTGATCCTAGGCTCGATTCTGGCAGCCGGTCTAGCCGACTCTCAGACCTCCGAGTTTCGTACCATCATCCTTTCTGGTACCGCCGACACAATCATCGACTCCAGCCTGACCACAAGCCTCATGGCTGGTCGCCGCCTCTATGTGAACGGCGTCTACTGGTTCTACGACAACGCCGCGAACACCAACCAAATCTTCGTGGACATCGTGAGGGGCCAATCTGCCCTGGCGACCTCTGGTGCTGGCCGGGTATTCCGCTACTCGGAGGCCATGACCGCGGCGGGTATCAAGGGGTTGGCGCTGATCCCGAACATCACCACGGGGCCCGACTCGACCATCTACTTCGTCATCAGCGCCGCATCGTCGGACAGCATCTACCTCGCGGTCAACTGCAAGCTGGTGAACTGATGAGCCTACAGACAGACGCGGAGAGCGTGCAGGAGCTATGCAGAAAGATTATCGAGGCGGAAATCCGTCGCGGCGAGATCACAGCGACAGCAGATCATAGAACGATCTATCTAGATACGGCCAAGGAAATGCCCGTCTCTCTCACGAGCCAATGGGTCCAGGCGGCGCTGGCGGTGGAAAACACCTGGACCGGAGCGGTCAAGGCGATCACTTCGCTTTGGCCCGGGTGATAGATGGCAGTAGGTGTAGATCAGGCTGGCGGCCCAGGAACCGATATCACCTATGAGGACAATGCCTCCTCTGCCAACGGCCTCTACTACACCTTTGCCGAAGTGTTCGCTTCCCCGTTCGGAGCGGAATTTACCGGACTAGGAACGTCTCCTGAGTCGTATCGGGCACTGGTTTCATTGGTTAATGGGGATGGAGGCGGAACCGCTACCACTACGCTAAAAGAAACCAATGCCACCCTCACATGCGACTTGGGCAAGCCGCTCAATATCAGCCCTATCGGTAGTGCCAACCGAACGATGCAGTTCGGTGAGAAGATTCTTGGTCCCAATGGCAAGCCTTCAGGGAAGAACGGATGCCGCCTGGTATTCGAGAACTCCTCAATCTCGTGGGCAGGGATCGTTAAGGCATACGCTACCCAGATTCGGTGTAGCGGTACGTTCAATTACTTCCCTGGTACGGCTGGACTGCCTGGGGAGTTCGTTGACGTGATCATCGACACCGGAGGCTCTATAGGGCTTGGCCTTCCAGCCACAGGGAAAGTAGACCTTCTCTTCAACGTGGACATTTCGCTCTATGGCGGTGGTACCACGGTAGTAGCCAATATAAACTCGAATTACGCCGAGCGAATCACGATCTTCGGCACTGGGCAGCGCCTCATATCTACTCCGAACGCCGTACGGGTCCGCGACCTCATTCTAGGCGGCACCCCAACCGTTGCTGACGTTAACATTTCAAGCGCCGTCAACGAATGGGACATCGCAGAGCCTATTTGGTCCGGAAACGCCCCACAAGCGAACAGCAACCTTGCGAACTCTGCCTACATCAACGAATGGTGGCGGTGGTTGCCTGTGACTCAAGAGGAGAGAACCGGAGCCTTCATAGCATCGGTTCCGCTCAAGGTGCTCGATGTGGATGGAACGGAAGTCCTCCCGCTGACCTATACGGACGTTAACGGGATGATTTCCTACGGAGCGTCGGACCTAATTACGCAGAATTGCCTCAAGGTGAGGCGCGGAAAGCGAACCTCCAGCGTTTGGGCATGGCAGAAACGCGGACCGTTCCGTGTGCGCGTGAACCTGGATGGTGCAACACTCGGGCAGTATCCCGGCTATGAGAAGTACTTCGACTTTGAATATACCTCTCAGACCGGAGGCGACCAGTATAGGCCGCTCTTTCCGGTTCTCTGGCTGCGAGGCCCAGGCATTCCGACTCTGTGGCAGGAGATCGTAGCGCCATGAGCCCCACCACCTGGACCGAACTAGTTGCGCCGGACCCAGACTTCATCGAGATAGATGCCAACCAGAGTAACAGCGGGAATCTGGTGGACTTCATCTTCGGGTGCTTCGCCTGGGAGCAGCCAGACATACAGGGCAACGTGAACGACTATACCGAACTGTCGGTTGCTGCCGCTTCCTACACCGAACTTAGCGTGACTGCGGCTACCTGGACTGAGGTTACCGCCTAATGGCCTCGCCATCTATCCGAGCCATGGCTGACGGAGAAAGCAACGCGATTAAGTACCCGTCTACCACAGCCGGGCTACAGGCGGCTATAGATTCGCTCGGCGGGAACAAGGGGAAGGTATTTGTTGGCCCAGGCACGCTCAATACAACGACCGCCATCTGGCTTCATTCTGGATGTCATCTCCAAGGGTCGGGAATCGGTATCACGGTCATCAAGCGGTCCACGATGGCCAACGGTGACGCCACGCAAAGCGGGTGCGTCCTGGGAACCTCTCCCTATGGGTCTAACGGCACCATAAACACTAGCGGCACGACAGGCACCGACATCACCATCACAGAACTTACGGTGGACGGCAACTACTCGGCCTTTGGCGCTGTCACTCAGAGCAACTTGGTCCCTGCAGGGGTCCGCATTACCTACCACGATGGTGTCCGCATCGAGAGCGTAGAGGCCGTGAATTGCCTGGGCGACGGCTTCCGTCTCGACCAGTGCCGGAACGCCACCCTATCGAACGTCGAGTGCGACACGGTAGGCCAGTGGTCCGTGGTAGCGGCCCGTAACGGTGTGAACTTCATCGGAGACTATGCCGCTGCCGGTAATTGGGGCTACAACCACACCCTACAGGGCGCGTCCATGAAGAACGTGGGCGACGAGGCCATCCAGGCATCCAACATCACCCTGCTGACGATCATCGACGTTTCGGTTGACGGTTGCGACTTCGTGTTCGAGGTAAGCCCGGCCAGCGGGACCACGGCGGGCACCTTCTCCGACTGGACTATCAGCGGAGTAACGGCCATCAATGTGCTGGACTACTTCATCACATTTGCTGTTGGCCAGGGCACTGGATATACGATCAACGATGTCACCATATCCGACTGCTCCATTTCCGGGCACTCGACCCTCCACGATGGGGGGGTGCTGGCCTTCCCTTCGGCGGCCAACTTCTACGTGAACCGGCTGTCTATCGCTAACTGCCAGTTCCGTCAGATCAATACCAAGGACACATCATTCCATCACTGGGTAGACTTCCAGTCCCCGGACGGAACCGGCTTCACAGCGGTCCGAATCCACGGCTGCTCCTTCTACGGGAAGTCTGGAAGCGTTCGCACGGGCACGGACAACGGCATCCATTTCCGGGGCCAACTCAGCGACTGCCAGATCAGCGATTGCATCCTGAAGGACGTGCCTGGCACCGGTATCCGTCTGAACGACACCACCGCCTCGGTACAGACCCTCAGGGACATTCTTGTCTCGAACGTAATGGTAGATGGGGCCAACGACTATGGCATCCGTGTGACCGCTGCTGGTGGCTCTGGGACGCTGACGCATCTTCACTTACTGAACTGTATCGTGAAGGACTCGAATAAACAGACCAGCGGCGCGGGTATCCAACTCTACTGCGATCAGGCCGGGGCGACCGTATCCAACGTCTATATCCGTGGATGCCGAGTCTACAAGACGGCTGGCGCAACGCTTACCTACGGGCTAGATATGGCCAGAAGTGCTGGAACCATGTCCAGCATTACCGTAGAGAATTGCGACTTCGACAACACTCAGACAGGCTGGATCACTGGCGGCTCCGGGGTTACAAACATTCGCTTCCTGGACGCTCCAACTAAGGGCGCAGATGTTGCCACCGCGACAACGGCAGTCCTGGGGCGCGGAGACCTCTTCTCCTTCACCGGTACGACTCAGGTAGACGCGATAACCCCGTTCGTCTCTTTTGACCGACGCCCAATCACCATCGTTGCTGCGGGCCTCTTTGTGATGTCCACGGGGCTTGGCAATCTCACACTGGGCTCCCTCTGGCAGCCATATGTCGGAAACACCATCACGCTCCGCTATGACGGGACCAATTGGATCGAGGTATGCCGAAGTCTCGTCCAGGCTCAGGCGTTTACGCCTACCCGTTCAGCCGAAGTCAATATGGACGCGAACGTGACCCTGAGCGGTGCTCAGTGGAGCCGAGTTGGCAGAGTAGTGACTGTTAGCGGGCGCTTTACTGCAGATCCGACAGCCGCAGCAGCCGCCAGTTTCGAGATGACGCTCCCGGTAGCCTCTAACATAGGCGCAGCGGAGGACGTAGCTGGGGTGGCCTTCTGTGGCGCTGGCGTGAACCAGGGCGCTGAGGTTATCGGTGTGGCAGCGAACGACACCGCTAAAGTGCAATGGATCGCGGTTGATCTGGCCTCTAGGACGTGGAGTTACATCTACAGCTACGAGGTGATCTAGTGACCACGGCAGAAATGATGACAGCGGTACGCGACCACTTCGGTGAGGACTCGACCACCGCCACACAGGTATCTCCGACGCAGATTCTAGCCTTCCTGAACCGGGCCCAGGTGGAACTGTGCGCCGACTCGAACGTCCTGGTCAGCGGCTGGACTACCTCCACCGTAGCGGCCCAGCAGATGTACACGGTGCCTCCCGAGTACACTTCGGTCGAGGACATGAAGATTTACCAGACGAACGGGACGAAGATTTGGCTTCTGAAGACCGAACTGTCCTCCACCGACCCGACGCTGACCCAGGGCGTTCCTTGTAGGTTCGCCGTCTGGGGCGCGAACAGTAGCGGAGACAATTCGCTGGTGTTCCTCTTGGACCCGATCCCTTCGACCAGCGGTTCGAGCGACCTCGTTTGCTACGGGCGGCAGTTGCCGAAGACGATGGTAAGCGGCGGGCAGGGGCCGGAAGTGAGGCTCCGCTGGCAGTACGCCGTGGTCAACGGAGCGGTGGCGATGGTCTATGCGCGGCTCGCGGCAGGGGATACGTCTCTGATTCCGCTTCTGGATCGCGCCGAGGCGAAATGGAAGGCGGACAAGGCCGAGGCTGAATCCCAGGTCTATGTGGACTTGAAGGCTCCGCAGTCGATCAGGGACACCATGGGATATACGAGTGCCTACCGATTCTGAGATTCATTGCATGCCGCTTAAGAGGGTGACCGATGGGCCACTTTTTGGCTCCCCGGTCGGCACCCTCTCGTCGCTTACGAATATGAGACTCCTGAGTGACGGTTACGCCGAGGCTCGGGGCGGCTTCGACAAGATGAAGAACTCCATCGGCACCGCAACCGCCGCTATCGCTGCTGGTGGATTCTCAGACGCTATCCAACTATCCACCTCCTACGGTTGGGTCAGGGACTTCGATTCGGCTGCTGCCGCTGGCTCTCAATACTCGGCTAACCGACAACTATCCGAGGGCGGCTGGACCTGTTTCGGCATGGGAAGCACTGTGGCTACGAACGCCATGTACTGGGGCGCTGACCAGCCATTCTCTCGGATCATGCTATCCCTCTCTCAGGCGTTGAACTCGGCCACATTCGTTGTGGTCTATGAATACTGGAATGGCGGCTCCTGGGCCGCTCTCACCACGGCGGAGACTATAGATTTCACCGTTCTAAGAACGCCTCAGTTTGCTTCCTGGGCCGTTCCCTCCGGATGGCTGAGTACGACAGTTGGAGACGCCGGAACAGGCAATGTCCGGAAGTTCTGGATGAGGATTCGGATTAGTTCTATCACGGGGCTTGTGACATCTCCTCTGGGAGGCCTAGCTATCGGATTCTGGGGCGGTATGCGAGAAATCTATGCTGCCACCCAGGACTGGCTCACCGGGGCCAGCACGGGCACGCTCAAGCGCCAAGGCGAGAACTCAGTGACTCAGGAATGGTTCAGTCTCTCAACATCCCTATTCTCGGGCTATGCCTCTCCCGCTAGGCTGATCGAATACAGGGGTCGGTTGATCCTGGTCAACGGGAAGGATACTAAGCGATTCGATGGAGCCAACTTCAAGGACTTGGGTATCCAGTCCGGTGGCTCCACGCTGACCCTGACGGCAGCCGCTGGAGGGGTCCTTGGGGCGGGTGTATGGCGCTACTACTATGCATGGGGAGAGGGCCCCTGCCAGAACACTTCGGCCTATGCTGACAGACAGGATGCGCTCTCGCTCTATGGTCCTGGACAGGCGACCTACATTGGAGAGGTCACCACGATTGCAGCCCAGAGGGTGGCGATCCAACTCACGGTAGGCAGAATTCCGACCGGTGCTTCGGCGCTCTACCTATACCGAACGGACGACCTGACTAATGTGGACGCCGGAGACAAGCCGAACCATCCCGCGTTTCTGATCCAGAGTTTCAGGGTTCAAATAGGCCCGGCGCTGGCTGGCCGTGATGTCGAATCACTGCTGCTAGGTATCAGCACCTACTATGACGACAACAAGGCGAAGGCCTTCCCGCAGCAGGAGGCCTTGACCTATGATGTTTCGCCGGTGTCGCGCTGCAACTACGCGCTGATCTACCAGAACCGGCTCATGTTGGGGGATACGGAAACCTGGTATATCTCCGATCCTTTCACGCCTGACAAGTTCTCCACCAAGAGCACCACCGGATATATACGCCTCGCACGGGCTACTGGCGGGAGGCATATGGGAGGGCTGGAGTTCGCGGACCAAGCGGTTCTCTATACCGAGGATCAGACCTGGGGCTTGACGAATGTTGACCTCGACGTACCGCAACTCTACCCGATTCATCCAGGCGTTGGCTGCGTGGCTCCAGATGCGGCGGCGGCGGGGGATGGAAGGCTAATCTGGCCCTCTAGGAACGGCTTCTATATGTGGGACGGAGGCCGGAAGGAGCCGGTCAAGATTTCCTCCGACATGGATCAGACGTTCCAGTATCTGAGCTACGAGACGATAGGCGGCTCCAAGGCTGTTCTCATAAACCGGGTCTACAAGATTCGGCTGGCGGCTCCTGATGGAACGCCTGGCCTCTGTTGGGAATACAGCCTGGACTCTGGCCAATGGAACAAGTCCAGCCCTACCGGCTTCGCGTCCACGCTATTTCCCCTGGCTGCGGTCCATGCGCCGATTGAGAATATCGTCCCAGGCACGCTTCACGGGCTTTGGGGGAAGGGTCATTACGATGCTGGCGGGACGGACTACTTCCTCTATCTGGACGACCTGACGGCGCTGGATAACACAACGCCATTCACATGCTCGGCCACGATGCATTTTCAGCTTCCGGCAAACTCCACGCTCACGCCGTCCCAGGTGCTTTGCTACTACCAGGCGGCGGACGGTTGGGGCACTCCAACCCTGGCCAATGCGGTAGCCAATCCAGTAGGAAGCAGCGCCGGGACGCTGACGGCGGACACGCCGAACACCGGTTCCGATTACTCTCTGCTCCAGGGCACCTATTCCTCGGTAGGGGCGACTTCGGATATACAGGCCACATTCTCGGTTGCAAGCACCAACGGAACGGCCATGATACAGAGGTTCTTCGGCGGAGTCTTGAAGGGTAAGCCTGGACCCATGAGACGGAGGCTGGCGTGATTCCTGACATTGCGCGGCGGCTGATAACCTCTAAGAACACGGCTCTGTCAACGATCAGGCTCCAGCCGGGGAGCTGGCAGAGGCCGGGGTCCTATTCGAGCACCAGGACAAACAACCGGGAGCGGCGATGCTCGGTTTCCTTTGGTGCCGCCAATTCTCCGACCGTGATCTACCACGGGTTGGGCTTCGCTCCATCGTTCTACGCTGCGATAGGGAACGTAGCTTGCCGCATCTACAATGACTTCCCGCTGCCAGCGACAAGCCGAGTCCTGGTACTGAAATGCGATACGGCAAATGTTTCAGCCGACATCCTCGTGAGGTGACAGATGCCAAGATCAGCCGAAGACTACGGAATCCCTGACCTTAGCGACGAGACGCTAAGACTCCTAGCGTCGAACGCCAAGCTGTATGGGGAGAAGTCCAAGTTTGCCTCTCGGGAGTTGGCCGCACGACAGGGAGTGCTCAATGAATCCAATTCCTATAGGGCCGCTCTGGAGTCTGCCGCATACGGTGACGCTGGGGCGCAGTACGGGGCTGGGCTGAAACAGGTCACGAACTACCTGGCGGGCGCGGGCCCTCTGGCGGATTCGGGCGCTGCGACAGCGTTACGCCGGGGACTCTACAGCGACGTATATGGAAAGGCTCGGAGCCGCATCGGGCAGGGATACGCCGACTACCTAGGGCGGGCATTGGCAAGCAAGAGGAACTTCCGCTACCAGGCTGCCATGCAGGAATTAGCCAACAAGAAGAAGAAGGGTGGCGTTCTCGGGGCTATCGGCGGGGCCATCGGATCAGTAGGCGGGGCCCTTCTAGGAAGGCCGAGCCAGCCACAGACGGCAGCCCCTTACCAGGCGAACGACGCCTATTACGGATAGACCATGGACCATGGATATGCGCCATACCACGAGACGGCTTTCAAGGCGGCGCTGAGACTTGCTGGCGCGGCTGCACAGGGAGCGGCTTCCGGCGAAGGGCGTAGTTTCATCGGGGGCTTGGGTACCGGATTCGGCCAGTCGATGCAGAGGGCGGACGCCGCTAGGATTGCTGCCGAGCAGTACGCCTTGAAGCAAGAGGAGCGGCAGCGGCAGGCCGAGAAGGACACCCTGAATCAGCAGTTCATCCAGGCTGAGATCGAGAAGATGAAGAAGCCAGAGAAGCCGCCGAAGCCCGAGAAGGTGGACCCATGGAATCTGCCGCCAGACGAGCAGAAGCGGTACTACGACCATTTGCAGGCCGTGGAGGCCGCTAAGAACCGTGGCAAGCCCGCCAAGGAAGGACACCAGAAGCCAGCGGCCCCAAAGCCACAACATCCAAGGGCGGCGGTGATGAAGCGGGTGGACGCCATCAATGGAGCGGAGGTTAACGATCCAGCACAGAGAGCGGTCCTTCAACGAATCCTAGCCAATCCTCCGACGCCAGAGGAAGGTGCTGCGGCCGCCGCAAAACTCCGCGTTCCTGGGACTACCGCTTACAGGAGATAAATGCCGAGCGACCTGGAGAAGGCCTACCCTGAGTACTCCGAGACCGCTCGCCTAGAGAAGCCTCTAAGCGATTTGGAGAAGGCCTACTCCGGGATGGTGGTAAAGGGCAAGAAGGCCGCTGGCGCTGCCCTCAGTAAGGGCGCTGACGTTGTTGGCGGCGCTGCCGACTTCCTTGGTTCCGTCATGGAGACGCCGAAAGCGGCCCTGATTCATGCCGTCGCTGGAACCAAGACCCCGGTTTCTTTCAGCCCCACCGCTGACGTGGATCAGATCAGGGAGTACATAGACAGGATGAAGGCCGAGGGCTTCGATCCTAAGATCAGCCCGGAACTGGTGTCCTTCCTGACCGACTTCCCGGTGGCCGGAGCCATGAACAAGATTGGCAGATACGGTGTGCTTCCTATCGCCAGGGCAATCGGTGAGCCTCTTCGTAAACTACCCATTGCCAGAGACATCGCGGAGTTCGTTAAGACGGGCTCCAGCCTTCCGGCCAAATACCGTCAGCCAGCGCAGGACATCATGCGAACCGCTGAGGGCCAGGCGTCCCTATCAGCGGCGAAGCGCCAGGCCTCTCTGGGACCGTATCTGAAACTCTCCCAGGCCGAACAGGACGCCGTACAGGCTGCTATCGAACGTCGAGGCATCCAAGACCTACCCGATGGCTTAAAGCCCGCTGCAAGGGCTCTGGAGGCCGAATACGGCCAGCGTGTTGCCGCTCGTAGCGCCGTTGGTGGCAAGCCTCACGAGTTGGGCTCTCACCTGACGCCGGAGCAACAGGCGAATCTTCCAGCCTTCACGGACCGGCCCATGACTTCCCAGATGCGCCAGGAGGCCGGAATCAAGGGTTACGGCGAGGCTAGGGCCTTGGGTACTGGTGGCCTCAAGTACAGGACCGAGGCCGGTAGGGCCATGACTACCGATGAGATCAACAAGATGCTGGAGGCGCAGGGTAAGCAGCGGCTTGATCCTGTGGTAAAGGCTGCCATGGATATGGGCTCTGCAAACGACTCCAGAGTGATGAAACTCCGCATCGTTAACGACCTGACCAAGCGGTTCGGGGTGCCTACCACTAAGCCCGGCGAGGCTGTGCTGCGCCATGAGGGTATCGGTGCCGGGGTCACGAAGGGGCAGCGGCAGTTCCTTGGCAACCGGAAGTTGCCGCCAGAACTGGACGCCTTGGTGGCCCGCCTGAACCGGAGGCTGGAGCCGGAGCAGTACGGCGACTTCCTGAACGTGTCGAAGAAGATCAACGACAACTTCAAGAAGTGGGCGGTCTTTAGCCCTGGTTTCACGTCCAGGAACTGGCAGAACAACGTCTTCCAGTTGGCCATGTTCGAGGACATCGGCCCGAAGGAGTTGGGCCTTATCAAGCAAGTAGCCAAGCCCTCGCCTCAGTTGGTGTCCGAAGCCATCAGTATGGGCGTTCTAGGCGGAGGCCAGACGGCGCAGGAAGTTACCGGAAAGATGGGCCCGGTGTTCCGGTTCGCCAGGGGTGCCAATCAGTTTGGGGAGGACAAGGCCCGTCTCTGGCTATACCTGATTCGGAAGGCCAAAGGCGACAGTCCGTTGAAGGCGGCGTCCCGTGTGGACGACATTCTGTTCAACTACTCGTCTAGGCTGGCCAGCCCTACCAGGAAGAAGATCGGGCGGCATTTCGTACCGTTTGTGAACTGGTCAACATTCATCCCAGGGCTTACCGCTAGGGCCGTGATGGAGCGTCCCGGCTCTGTGGCGCTGGCCGGAAACATGAGGGCCAGGCAGAACCGGAAGATGGGCTACGACGACGAGCGACTAGCCTCGGAGTTCGGCCCGTGGAATCTCCCTCAGGGCGTAGTGGCCAACAAAGAAAGCCAGGGGCTAATTCCTCAGTTCGTCGGGCAATACTCGGTTAACGAGTTGGTTCCCTCGGGGATAGAGGACGCCACGAACAAGTTGGCGGAGAAGCTCTACCCTCAGTACGGGACGCTCATAGGGCTTGGTGCCGGTCGAAACACCTTCAAGGGACAATCGTTCTGGTACGACCCGGAGAGCAAACAGCACGAACGGTTCGCCACGGCTCCATCGGCTCTACGTGTGATCTTCAATGTTCCAGGAGGCCCAGAGTTCGCTAAGGCTCACGGCATCTCAATTGACCCGGTAACCAAGAAGGTCATTGCCCCCGCTCGTCTGGCCTATGTGCTCGGCAAGTTCCCGCAGGCCCGTCTAGCCAATATAGCGGCTGACTGGATCGCCGGAGTCAAGGGGAAGGAAGCCACGGCACAGTCATTCGGATTGGGGGTCAGAACGGTGGACAAGTACGAGCCCCGCCGTTCGCCCGGTGGGAGCCACCGTTGAACCTCAGCGTGTGTGAGACATGGGGGAAGGGTGTATGGGAACGGAGTGAACATCGCAGACTGGAGCACCCTAGTAGCATTGGGCGGATCGCCACTCGCCATGGTAGTGCTCACGTTCTTCGTCTGGAAGATGACCGGCGAGATTAAAGAGCTTCGGGCGGCGCATAAGGAATTGAATGACTCGATCCACAATAACGGGTTTGTGAAGAAGGACGAGTTGCGCGACCTAAAACATGACATGGAATCGGCGGTAGATCGACACGATAGGGAGATAGCGGCGGTCAGAGTACGGAGCCATGCATTAGCAAACGACCTGACCAAGCTGATGCTAAAAGACGATGGGTGACCTAAGCGACAATTTCAGCAGCGAGGAGTTCCGCTGCAAGTGCGGCTGCGGCATCTGCAACGTCTCGGCCACCCTACTAACGGCGCTGGAGCGGCTACGGCATCAATTGGGGAGACCGATCCACATCAACAGCGGGTGCCGCTGTCCTCCGCACAATCAGGCCATGGGTGGAGTCGCGGATTCGGCGCACGTAACCACGGAGACGGAGCCATGCGAGGCGGCGGACATTAAAACCACATCTGGCCACGAGACGTTTGCCATGCTGGACCAGATATTTTTATACAACCTATTCAACCGCATCGGGATAGGGAAGACTCTGCTTCATGTGGACGTTGACGTGACTAAGCCGCCGCAGACCGTGTGGCTCTACTCCGACAAGTAGGAGGCTGAATGGACTCCATTCTCGCGTTCTTGAACAATCAGCAGGTGGCGCTGGTGTGTGCCATGCTGGTGCCGTTCCTCTACAAGTACCTTCCCGTGACTCGGAATCTCTCGAACGGGTTCTGTACGTTGCTGGCTGCGGCATCGGCATGGGCTGCCAATGTGTTCGCTCCGCCTGCCCACGCAGCGATCTTCGGCGGGGCGCTGGCATCCTTCGGGACCATCTTCATTCCGTTCGTGGACGCCCTGATTACGAAGCTATTCCATGACCACATCTTCAATCCCGCGTATAAGGCGATGGGGTTGAAGCCGCCCTCACCGACTCAGTAGTGCGCGAGTGATAGCGAATGTCTTTCGTTAACGATTCAGCATATAAATTGGCGCAAGAAGCGGCGTTCCGCAGGTGGTACGACCAGGTAGCAACTCTAAGAGGTCTATCTCCTAATCCGAACGATCCGCTTCATTTCTACGATTACAGGGCAGCCTTTGCCGCCGGTGCAAGACCTGATGCCTATGGTCATATGCCATCGCAATACAAGACCATAGGCCACCCTAGGTTGATCCTGGACGGTGTAGATACTAGAAACGGGCTAAAGGCGTCGCCCGCATTAATACGGCAGAATCAGGCTATATACGATCTCACTGTTAGAAAGTACGGGCGCGAGTGACAGCGGCGGCACCTACGGCCTGACCGGGCCGTCCTCAAGCCGTGTGACCGACCCTCGCGCCAATAATTCGGGGGACCCCGGCGTCCTTGCTAGGGTCCCCCTTCTCGTGGCTGGCGGCTCCACCCCGGAGCCTTAGCGGAGAGTACCCCTAGTGCTCCCGCTAATTCCGGCCACTTAGTTAATGGGGGTGGACACGCCGGATACAGTGGAGTCCGGCACAAGGGAAGCGGTCGGGCTTTCTCTGCCAGTCGCGCCTCCGCCACCCCCAATTCATCGGACAACCCTCAGAACCTTGTCAGGATACAGGGCCTTGAATAGTCGCATCTTTATGATGCCCACCTCGGTGTCCATGCCTTTCACTTCCACGTAGTCTATCCGACCGTCCGCGTACTCCACCCTGAAATCAACGATGTACTTACAGACATGAACGCCGTTCACCTCTATGGGAAAAGGTATCTGCCGGTCCCAGGCGACAACGCGGTCTTGCGGAGCCTGCGCGGTGCGTAAGGTATCGAGCAGCACAGCGTGGTTCTTCTCCAGCTTCGAGTGGTAGAGGACTCCGTTGTATAGGCGCTCCGATGCTGCCGCTACGCCGAACTTGTTGCGTCTCATTAGCCTCCCGTTACCAGAAACCATCGGCGGCAGCCCCGGTATCTTCATCGTAGGGCGCTTCTCGGTATGATGGCCTTGGCGACTCCAGGGCCAGACCATCGCAGGGTACACTCGCTGTTGCCGAGCCGAGCCATGTAATTCAGGTGAAGATCGTGAAGCCCCGCCGTCAGCGTCATGCTCTTGCTTCGTTCCTGTAGCGGGGACACCGCATAGGCGTTGATGCTATAAGTCCAGTCTATGTAGAACTGGATGCCGTCCTCCGATGTGACGTAGAAGGTCCAAGCCCCAGCGGTAGGTATCGCTATCTTACCATCCCATTCCACGCTGAACGAATCGGCTGGAACGTCGATCCAAGGGGAGCCGGTTCCCCACATGAAGGCAATCGACGTATCCCGCCTGGATGCTATGAAGTGGTCACGATTCATCCCCCGATAGTAGCGTCCAGTGATGCCGGTGCTGGCCGTGTCCGGTGGCGGCTGAACGACAGCGGCCACAGCGGGGGAAGCCCACGTAGCGGAAAGGTAGCCACAGGACTTGTTGCCCGCACCGTCCACGCTCCACACCTGAATCCAGCCGACCCCGCCAAGGCTGTCCGGTAGCGTCAGGACGTTCGAGTTATGCGTGAATACGACCGAATCGCGTCTTGCGACCCATAGCGGCTTGAGCGGAGGTTGGCGACGGACAAGGGAATCGGCTCGGCAGCGATAGAAGTGAATCAGGTAGTGGTCGAAGTCGGGCGCACCGTCGGCGCTGCCGCATCCGGTCGAGTCGCTGGTCAGCGGCGGGCTCAGGTCGTAGGTTCCAGCGTAGGCCGGAGCCGCGAGCAGGAGGCAGAGGAGCACCCACGTGCGGGTCATGGCCGGGGGCCGAGGACCGTTATGGGCTTGACCGGGTGCACGATTCGCCCGACCCGATAGAAGCGAACCGGGCCGAAGCGCACGGCATTGATGTTCTTTGTGTCCGAGAGCGTCGCCGTAGTGATGTTCGGCGGGTCAGCCGCCTTCCGATAGTCCTCTAGGAATCGTCGCATTGCCCACAGCACCCTACGCCCCCTCTCGCTTGGGTCCGTGCTCGAACGGTCCGCCGGGGATTCGCTCGACCGGGATTCCACCGGCTTCTGCGAGTCGAACCATGCCATCCGTGCCACGTCCACGACCGAACGCGATCACAAGTTCCGGCTTATAGGTCAGCATCTGCTTGTTCCGAAGTGGACCAGCCGCCTTGCCGTGGGTGTCCCAATCGGCGGGACACGGAATCACGCGCACCTTATGGTCCCGCGCCCAATCGTCGGCCATCCTATCGGCTCCGATCGCGCAGCATCCGTGAACGATCTCATCCGGGGCAAGCCGCGCAAGGTGCCGCTTGACCGAATCGTAGTCGCGCCAGTTACGGGAGCCGCACACAAGAAGCCTCACGCCCCCGCCCCCTCTCCTGTGCGGCCTTCGAGGAGCGCGATGACTTGATAGATGGCCGTCTCAGGCTTGTACGCGCTTCTGTCGTAGACCTTTCGGAGCATGTCGCATGCCTCCCGCACCCGTTCCTCCAGCGCAGCGTGGGCGGCGCGTAGGGCAGCAATGTCGCGCAACTGGTCGGCGTACTGGTCGGACTCCGCCAGCACGGCGCGGGCTGCGTCGTCGAGTGCATCGTTGTTCAATTCCGCGAATGCGCTATTGTCCCATGCCTTCGCCAGCGCCCGCAGGAAATCCCGCTCGGCCTGGGTGTAGGGGAGCGGGCTAGGCATGGGGCCGCTTCCTTCCGGTCCCGCTTTGCGATGTGTAGTTCGTATTGATTCCACCCTCGCGCTTCGGCCGCATAGGAATCACTCGTCCGTGCGGATGCTCCATCACGGCTCCACAATTACGGCATTCGGGCGGCGGGAACGGGCCGACGATGTGAAGCACCGTGTACTGCTCGACCGGCCCGCCGCAGATCGAGCACTCTCCGATAACGTGCTTGTCACTCATGCTTGAACGCCCCTTCCTGACTTTTCTTCTTGAGGTAGTGCCGCCGCATGATAGATCGCGTTCAAGTCCTGCTTGTACAGGTCGCGCTCGCCTCGCACGCGCAGAACCTCCTCCTTCAACGCGGCGGTCTCTGCGGCACACGCATCCAGTTCCGCCTCGATGGCTAGACGAATGCGATCCAGGTGGTCCAGAAGCACGTCGTCCCGATCTGGATAATAGGCTTGATCGCCCATGAAATCCTCGCGGCCGAGCGCATACGCTTCTGCCAATGCAATCGCATCGCGTGCTGTCATGGCGTGGGGGCCTCCAGGGCCATGAGTGCGTAGCGGCCTATGTGCTCGGCGTACGCGGGGGGGATGGCTTCGCGTGCCTCATGGACCGTCATCCAGTCGCATTTCATGCCATCGCGGTATTGTGCCTCTGTTTGTTTGCTTCCGTGATCGTGAGAAAGGTCTGTTCGTCTATGGAAGCATGGGTGGCCAAGAAGCGGCATCTCGAACGATGTCTCGAAATAACGATGCCGTCTCACCGGAAGGCCGACCATCGAGCCACAGATCATTGATGGGTTACGTAACAGGCGTCTCGCCTCTTGGACATTTTCGATTACGTAGTGTGAACCGTGCAACATGGCTTGAACCGCTCCGATCAGGTCTGGATGAGATGATCGGTCACCGGTCCACGCGGTAGCGCGACTGTACGCTTGGCACGGCGGGCTCGCCCAAATCAGATCGAAGTCCTCCAGCCTCACCGGGGGCTTCAAGGCATCGCCCTGGATGAACCGGAACGGATACCTTGGCTGCCGCTTGATGTCGATGCCCGTCACGTCAAACCCTGCACAGTAGAGGCCCATCGCCGCACCGCCAGCGCCGCAGAACAAGTCCAACGCACGCGGCCTCATGGGCGCTTCCTCCGCATCGCAGCTGTCGCCCTGTTGTTGCGCCACACCTGCCAAGAGATGACGCCACCCTCTATCTTGAACTTGATCGTATGGACTAGGCCGCAATCGCAACACGCCATCTTGTAGATTGTCCCGGACCGACCAATCTTGACAACCTCGCCAGCCTTGCGTGTTTTGTAGGCAGTCACGGACGCATCCTGCCGCCACACTTCGCACACGTGTAGATTGAAGTGCTCGATTGCGGTTGAGCGCACTGGCATGGATATGCGGCCCATCTCACATTGTCAGCCGGTGGGGCCGTCGCGGTCATCTTTGCGTGCGCGGCCAGCGAAAGGAAGGCATCCCGAATATCCTCGATCGACTTCTCGGCCTTGTGCCTCGCGCAGACGTGAACGTCCACCGTTAGATCGTGCGGCATGAACACCTTTACAGTATCCTCCGCAGCCGATCCGCTGACCCCCAAGTACGTGCAATACAGGCACTGACCTTCCATCACTCCTCCTCCACGATCAGCCGCACGGTGCGGGTTTCGCCGGGCTTGAGGCGCAGACCCGCGCGGTGCAGCATGTCGTAGTCGTAGATCACACCAGGCCGCTTTGCGTATCGCATCCGACAATCGTTCCCCGAGATCGTCAACTCGCGGCAAACCTTCACGCGCACCCCGCGCTTCTTCTTGGGCGGGCGGGTCATTCGTGGATCTCCTTCGCTAGCTTCTGGCGTACTTCCTCGGCGATGGCTTCGGCGTCGAACATTGTGGTGGCCTCAACCTTTGTGCTCAGGGTGCCCCCACGCTTCACGGCGATCCTTGGTCTGTTTTCTCGCGTCACTCGCTCCGCGTCAATGCCAGCCTCTTTCAGGCGTGCTATTTCTCTGTCGATTCTATCGGGCGCGGGCTCCTCTGGCGTCGGAGGTCCAAGTTCTTCCGCCTTTGGGGCCGCGCCTTGAGCCGCCTTGCGGGGCGGGTCCATATACGGCACCACCTTAATCCATTCTCTGCGGTGCTTCGATACCATCGCCGCCGCTTGCTGCACGGTGAATCCTTCGTGGGCTACGGCTTCCTCGATGGCTTCGTGCGCCCATTTGCATTGTCGGTACCGCCGTCCCAGATGCTTCTCCTGCGTTGACTGATACACGCCGCAGTCGGATTGGCACTCGGGGCATTTCTCTGGCCTAGCTATGCTGTCCTTGGTCATCTGTGCGTGCGCTATGGAGGCTTCGAGCAGTGGTGTTAGGTCGTCGCTGATAACCTCTGCGTCTGTGGGTACGCTGGTAGGACGGTCCTGCGCCATTTCGTCCGATGTGTATAGGCCGCTTAGTTCCTGGGGGAACGCCTTGCGTAGTGCCAGGGCCTCGGCGCATTTAGCTAGCATCACCTCGGGCATCTTAGGCCAGAGCCCCATGGGTACGCCGTCCTTGTTTCGTTGGCAGTAAGAGTCCCACTTGGCGACACCCCATGCCGGAGCAACGAAGCCTTTCCGCCAGACTCCGATTCTTGCCGCTGCCGGGGGCTTGGACGACAGCCACACATTGAGCCATAGGCCATCTTCGCCGCACCATTCGGGGCCTACCTGACCCGCATACTCTGCGCTGCGTTGGGCGACAAGTCGGAAGCCGTCGATTGAGGTCTGGACGGCCATAACCTCGCGCTTCTCGCGGCTATCCCACCGCTTGATGGCGTAGATTTGCCTGGCGAAGGGGTCAAGGCCGGTACGCGAGCACTGGTGTAGGAACAGGGCTAACTCATCGTCGGTCGCCCCTCGCGCTATGGTGCGCTTGATGAGGTCTTTTTGGTCCGGGCTGAATACGTGGCCAGGACGGAATACTA
>Ga0075434_100000498_pt1 | contig 29724 bp, 26 predicted proteins | sample RhiMethybrSRZTD3_FD_75298 | JGI IMG/M metagenome (GOLD analysis project Ga0075434, IMG submission 75298) | Populus rhizosphere microbial communities from Tennessee, USA - Rhizosphere MetaG P. TD hybrid SRZTD3 | ecosystem: Host-associated > Plants > Roots > Rhizosphere > Soil | place: USA... | reverse complement strand
GGGTCTGCGCCCGCTGGAGCTGGGAGCGAATCGCCGACAGCCTGATCTCGGGGACGCTCCCCACTAGACTTCGCTGACCTGATCGGAGGTTGACGATGACGACCGTTGCCTGGAAGACCATCGAGCACAACTGGCCCGTGTACGCAGCCGACGGCGAGCAGGTCGGCAAGGTGTTCCTCGTCGTGGGTGACGAGAACGAGGACTTCTTCGATGGCCTTGCCATCACCTATCACGGCGGCCCCTTCGTCTTCCACAACTACGAGGATCGACCACATTACGTGCCAGCCGACCAGGTCGCCTCGATCGACCCGGGCCGCGTGACGCTCTCGATCTCGGCCGAGGAGGCGGCGCACCTTCCGCTTCACGATCCACCGGAGAGCGCGACCATCGAGCCGGAGTCCGCAAGTAGGCTCGAACGAGCCGAGAGCTGGTTCGAGCACGAGACCAGACAGGATCGAACCGAGTAGAAAGCCTGCCGCCGGGCGGCGGCTCGGGTATCGTGCCGCCCCGGATGGGAGAGTCGCCCAAGATCACCGACCCGCTGGCGGCGCTCGAGAACGCGCGCGTCCAGTTCGAGCAGGCCGAGGACTTCACCATCGCGGTCGAGGAGGAGTTCGCGATCCTCGAACCGGGCACGCTGGAGATGACGCCCGGCTTCGAGCGCTTCGACGTGGCCGCCCGCGAGCACCCGACGCTGCGAGAGATGGTGGCGGGGGAGTTGATCCGCAGCGAGGTCGAGGTCAGGACCGGCAAGTGCGGCAGCTTCGCGGAAGCTGCTGCCGTCATGGCACAGCGGCGGGCCGACCTGCTCGATCTGGCCAACGACCTCGGCTACCGCCTGTGCGCCGCCGGCACCCATCCGTACTCGCGCTGGGAGGACCAGCAGGTGATCGACACGCCGCACTACGCGATCGTCGAGTCGACGCTGCGCTACGTGGCCTGGCGCAACAACACGTTCGGCCTGCACGTGCACGTCGGCATCAACGGCGCCGACCGCGCGATCGCCGTCAACAGCGCGCTTCGCTCGGTGCTGCCGGAGTTGCTCGCCTTCTCCGGCAGCTCGCCCTGGCTGGAGGGGCGCCACACGCACCTGCACTCCACCCGCACCGAGATCTTCACCAAGTTCTTCCCGCGCTGCGGCATCCCCGACAGCTTCTCGGGCTGGGATCAGTACGCGGAGTTCGTCCGCTTCCTGATCGACACGCGCTCGATCCGCGAGCACACGGAGATCTGGTGGAGCGTGCGCCCGCACCAGGCCTATCCCACCGTTGAGACCCGGATCTGCGACGGGCAGCCCGAGTTCGCGCGCTCCGTGGCGCTATCGGGCCTGATGGTGGCGCTGACCGCCGACTTCGCGCGTCGCTTCGACGCCGGCGAGCCGCTGCCGGCCTACCCCGGCCGCGACCTCGAGGAGAACATGTGGCGGGCGATCCGCTGGGGCATGTCGGGGGAGCTGATCGACCTGGCTGCGCGCCGCTCGATCCCGGCGCTGGAGCGGCTCGAGCAGGTGCTCGACCAGGTCGCTGACACCGCCACCGATCTGGGAATCGCGCGCTACCTGCCGCCGCTGCGCGAACCGACCCTGTCGCAGCGCATGGACGAGCTGATGGAGGATGGCGCCGACCCGCGCGAGCTGTGGCCGGACGTGGTCGAGCGTAACCAGCGGTCGGTCGGGGAATGGCTGTCGGACAGGGAGGGAGCGCTATGAGCGACACGGGCGCACAGGGGCCGGAGCCGGGCGGCGCCGAGCAGGAGTTGCGGATGCCGACGGTGCCGGAGCTGGTGCTGTCGACGGCGCAGTTGGCGATCTCGCTGGCCGCCGACGAGATCGCGCGCAAGGGCGATCTCGAGCAGGCGCAGCTCGCGATCGATACAGCGGACGCGCTGATGCCGGTGGTGGCGCGACTGCTGCCGCCCGAGCATCTGCGCCAGTTCCGCCGCGCACTCTCCGAACTGCAGCTGGCCTACGCCGAGGCCAGCGCGCCCGCCGCCGGGCCGGCGGCCAGACCGGAGCCTGAGAAGCCGCCCAAGGACACGCAACCGGCGGTCGAGACGCCGCCGCGACCGCCCATCTGGACGCCGGGAGGAGACGTATGAGCAGCGCCGAGATCGGGGTGTTCGGAGGGTCGGGGTTCTACTCGTTCCTCGACGACGCCGAGGACGTGGTGGTGGACACGCCGTACGGCCCCACCTCGGATCGCTTCGTGATCGGCGACGTGGGCGGCAAGCGGGTGGCGTTCATGCCCCGCCACGGTCGCACCCACGGCCTGCCGCCGCACGCGATCCCCTACCGGGCCAACCTGTGGGCGATGAAGGAGCTGGGCGTGCGCCGGGTGATCGGGCCGTGCGCGTCGGGCAGCCTGTCCAAGGATCTGCCGCCGGGCACGTTCGTGGTCTGCGACCAGTTCGTCGACCGCACCAGCGGCCGCGCCGACACGTTTTACGACGGGCCCGTGACCACGCACGTCTCGGCCGCCGACCCGTACTGCTCGGAGCTGCGGCAGATCCTGCTCGATACCGGCCGCTCGCAGGGACTCGACATCCGCGACGGCGGCACCGTGGTGGTGATCCAGGGCCCGCGCTTCTCGACCCGGTCGGAAAGCCGCTGGTTCAGCCAGATGGGGTGGGGCGTGATCAACATGACGGCCTACCCCGAGGGCTGGCTGGCCCGCGAACTGGAGCTCTGCTACGCCAACGTCTCGCTGATCACCGACTACGACGTGGGGCTGGAGGACGACCCGGACGTGGAACCTGTCAGCCATGAGTCCGTGGTCAAGGTGTTCACCGAGAACAACGAGAAGCTGCGGCGGTTGCTGTTCGAGGCGATCCCGAAGATCGGCCCGCAGCCCCAGGACACCTGCGCGACGGCGCTCACCGGAGCCCGATTCTAGAAATCCGGCAGGGCCGCAGCCGGGCGTCACAACCTCCCGGGTAACCCGCCTGTTCAAGCCGCGACCGCTGATACAATCGCGCGGTTGTCATCGACCCCCTAAGGAGCTTGCCACGTGAGTTCACTGGTTGACCATGCCGTCCTGATCGCCCTCGTGTGTGGCGCCGCGGCGGTTGTATACGGGCTCGGATTGACCCGCTGGGTGCTGGCGCAGCCGCAGGGATCCGACCGCATGCGCGAGATTGCCGCGGCGATCCAGGAGGGGGCGGCAGCCTATCTGCGCCGCCAGTACACGACCATCGCAGGCGTGGCCGTGGTGGTGGCGGTCGCGATCGCCGTGGCCGGCCACTGGACCGGCGACCTGGGCGTGAAGGTGGCGATCGGGTTCGTGATCGGCGCGGTGCTGTCAGGGATCACGGGGTTCATTGGCATGAACGTGGCCGTGCGCGCGAACGTCCGCACCGCCGAGGCCGCGAAGAGCGGCATGGCGCCGGCGCTGTCGGTGGCGTTCAAGGGCGGTACGGTGACGGGCATTCTGGTCGTCGGCCTGGGCCTGCTGGGTGTGGCCGGCTACTACGGCGTCCTGCGCGTGATGGACTACAGCGATCAGACGGCGACCAAGGCGCTGGTCGGCCTGGCCTTCGGTGGCTCGCTGATCTCCGTGTTCGCCCGGCTGGGCGGCGGCATCTTCACCAAGGGCGCAGACGTGGGCGCCGACCTGGTGGGCAAGATCGAGGCCGGCATCCCCGAGGACGACCCGCGCAACCCGGCCGTGATCGCCGACAACGTCGGTGACAACGTCGGCGACGACGCCGGCATGGCGGCCGACCTGTTCGAGACCTACGCGGTAACCATCGTCGCGGCCATGTTCCTGGGCGCTCTCAGCGGCATCCACGCGGCGGTTGTGCTGCCGCTGCTGCTGGGTGCGCTGGCGATCCCGGCGTCGATCGTGGGCACGCTGCTGGTGCGGCTGCCGAAGAGCGGTAGCATCATGGCGGCGCTCTACACCGGCGTATTCGTCTCGGCCGCGCTGTCGGCCCTGATCTACATCCCGGTGATCCACTCGGTGGCCGGCGACCTGCCGCACGGCTGGGGCCGGATCTACCTGTGCGCCCTGATCGGCCTCGTCATCACAGCGCTGCTGGTGGGCATCACCGAGTACTACACGGGCACCCGGTTCAACCCGGTCAAACGGATCGCCCAGCAGTCCACCACCGGCCACGCGACCAACATCATCGCCGGCCTGGCGGTGGGCATGCAGGCCACTGCCCTGCCGGTGATCGTGCTGGTCGTGGGCACGCTCGGCTCCTACAAGCTGGCCGGCATCTACGGCATCGCGACCGCGGTCACGGCCATGCTCTCGATGGCGGGGATGGTGGTCGCGCTGGACGCCTTCGGCCCGGTCACCGACAACGCCGGCGGCATCGCTGAGATGGCCGACCTGCCGCACGAGGTGCGCGACAACGTCACCGACCCGCTGGACGCGGTCGGCAACACCACCAAGGCCGTCACCAAGGGCTATGCGATCGGCTCCGCCGGTCTGGCAGCGCTGGTGCTGTTCCAGAGCTACAACGACGAGCTGGCCAAGCAGGTGGGCCACCCGATCGTGTTTCGGATCAACGACCCGTGGGTGCTGGCCGGCCTGCTGATCGGCGGCCTGATGCCGTTCCTGTTCGCCTCGCTGGCGATGGACGCCGTCGGCCGTGCCGGCAGCCAGGTGGTCGAGGAGGTGCGCCGCCAGTTCCGGGAGATCCCGGGGATCATGGAGGGCACCGCCAAGCCTGATTACGCGCGCTGCGTCGACCTGGTCACCAAGACCGCGATCCGCGAGATGCAGCTGCCGGCGCTGATCCCGGTGGCCGTGCCGATCGTGGTCGGCCTGATCTCCTACCAGGCGCTGGGCGGGCTGCTGGTGGGCACGATCGTGACCGGGCTGTTCCTCGCCATCTCGATGACCTCCGGCGGCGGGGCGTGGGATAACGCCAAGAAGCTGATCGAGGACGGCGCGCACGGCGGCAAGGGCTCGCCGGCGCACGCTGCGTCGATCACCGGCGACACGGTCGGCGATCCCTACAAGGACACGGCCGGACCGGCGATCAATCCGATGATCAAGATCACCAACATCGTGGCGATTTTGATCATCCCGCTGCTCACGCGCTGACCGGGTCGGGGTCAACGCGACGATCGGGATCTGGAACCAGCCTGACCGCGCCCTTCCGTGTGCGCGGTCAGGCTGAAGCCAGACCGCCGCGCGCTGTATAACAGCGCGGTGCCCGTGAAGCGCCGCCAAGCCGGGGGTCTGCACCGAGTCCTCGGGACGGCGGCGCTGTTCTCGACGGCCTACGGCAACGTCGGCTCGTCGATCTACTACGCGCTGGGGCTGGTCACCGCCTACGCGCTGGGCCTGACCCCGGTCTCGTTCTTCATCTCGGGCATCATCTTCTTCTTCACGGCCGTCACCTACGCGGAGGCCACGGCCCGGTTCCCCGAGGCCGGCGGCTCCTCCTCGTTCACCCGCCACGCCTTCAACGAGGCGGTCTCGTTCTTCGCCGGATGGGCCCAGATGCTGAACTACACGGTCACGATCGCGATATCAGCGATCTTCGTTCCACACTACCTGGCCAAGTTCTGGCCGGGCGGGCACCTGGACACGCACCCCAACGACATCTACGGCGGCGCGGTCGTGGTGCTGCTGCTGGTGGCGCTGAACATCGTGGGCGTGAAGGAGGCGGCCGGCCTCAACATCTTCCTGGCGCTGGCCGACCTGGGCACGCAGGCGCTGCTGGTCACGATCGGCCTGATCACGGTGTTCTCGCCGCACGTGTTGCAGGCCAACGTCGACCTGGGCATCTCGCCCAGCTGGCAGGATTTCGTGATCTCGATCCCGGTGGCGATGGTTGCCTACACCGGCATCGAGACGATCTCCAACATGGCGGAGGAGGCGATCGACCCGCCCCGGCACGTGCCGCGCTCGATCATGTACGTGGTGGTCGCGGTGTTCGCGATCTACGCGTTCCTGCCGTCGGTGGCGCTCTCGGCGCTGCCCGTGCACGCAGCCAGCGCCCACGACGTCGCCAACGTCTCCAAGTACCAGTGCACCGCCCAGCATGGGTTGCAGGTGGGTGATCGCACGTCCGACCTGGCCTGCCGCTTTGCGGGAGATCCGGTGGCCGGCGTGGTCGACCACCTGGGGCTGCCCGATACGGTCACCAGCGGCCTGGCCTTCTACGTGGCGATCCTGGCCGCGACGATCCTGATCATCGCCACCAACGCCGGCATCATCGGGGTGTCGCGGCTGACCTACTCGATGGGCCAGCACCGGCAGCTGCCAGAGGCGATCCGGCGCGTGCACCCGACCTACAACACGCCGTACGTCGCGATCATCCTCTACAGCCTGATCGCGATCCTGCTGATGATCCCGAACGGCGCCGTCAGCTTCCTCGGCAACCTGTACGCGTTCGGGGCGATGCTGTCGTTCACGCTGGCCCACGCGTCGGTGGTCTGGATGAGACACACGATGCCCGATGAGGACGTGCCCTGGCGTGGGCCCACCTCGTTCTGGTTAGGCGGGTACGACGTGCCCACGTTCGCGATCCTGGGCGGGATCGGCACCTTCCTCTCGTGGCTGGTGACGGTGTTCCTGCACATCTCCGACTACGTCGCCCCGGTCGGCATGATCTGGCTGCTGCTGGGGATGGTCGTCTACTACACCTACCGGCGCTCGCAGCACCTGCCGCTGACGCAGACGGTGCTGGCGCCGCACGCGCTGACCGGCCCGGCGCTGGAGGTGGAGTACCGCTCGATCCTGATGCCGATCTCCTCGGCGCGGGTGGACGACGTGATGACGGCGACCGCGCTGCGGCTTGCCGCCGAATCGAACGCCACGCTGGTGGTGATGTACCCGATCGAGGTGCCGCTGAACGTCACGATGTCGGCGCCGCTGGACGAGGAGGTGGCCGACGCGGAGTACCAGCTGCGGCAGGCCGCGGCGCTCGCGCGCGAGTACGGCGTGGACGTGATCACCCGCATCGTGCGCACCCGCAACATCGGCCAGGCGATCGTCGAGGAGGCCGAGCGCCGGCGCAGCGAGATCATCGTGCTGGGAGCGCGCGACCGGCACAAGCCGGGCCAGCGCGTGTTCGGGCCGCGCGTCGACTACGTGCTGCGAAACGCCCACTGCCGGGTGATGGTGGGCGCGGAGCCGGCGCCCACCTGATGCTGCGCGTGAACCAGCTGCTGGCGGTCGCCTTCGTGGTGCTGGGGGTGGCGCTGGCCGTCGTCACCACCGTCCACGGCGGCGGGCAGGTGGGCTACCTGGAGGCCGCGGTGTTCCTGCTGCTGGGCATCCTGCGTCTGCGGGCGACGCGCGGGTGACCGGTCATCTAATCTGAGCCGCAGTGGCACGCAAGATCCCCGTTCTCGGCAGATTCCTGGGCGCGCCGGCGCTGTACGCGATGGCCTACGGCGAGATCGGCAGCTCGCTCTACTACGCGCTTGGCATCACCGCGGTCTACGCCCTGTCGCTGACGCCGGCGGTGTTCCTGGCGGCCGGCCTGATCTTCGCGCTGACGGCCGCCGCCTACGCCGAGGGCGCGGCCACGATCCCCGAGCCGGGCGGCGCGTCGACGTTCGCCCGCCGCGCGTTCAACGACCTGGTGGGATTCATCGCCGGCTGGGCGACGGTGCTCGACTACGTGATCTCGATCTCGCTGGCGGCGCTGTTCCTGCCCCACTACGTGCTGGGAGCGATCGGGCAGGACACGCTCTCAGCCGACCAGAGCGAGCTGCTCGCGGTGTTGCTGATCCTCGTGATCACGGCCGCCCGCATCGCCCGCCGAACGAACGTGTACATGGCGACGGTGGTGCTGGCCGTGCTCGACCTGGTGGTGCAGGCCGGGCTGGGGCTGATGGGTCTGATGCTGCTGTTCGACTGGACGGCGCTCACCAACAACATCGACCTGGGCACGAAGCCGACCTGGAACTCGCTGGCATTCGCGCTGCCGATCGCCATGATCGGGTTCACCGGGCTGGAGAAGGTGACCGGGCTGGTGGGCCTGGCCAAGCGGCCGGAGAAGTCGGTGCCCGACAGCATTCGCTCGTCGGTGTTCACGGTGATCCTGGTCTATGCGGCGGTGGCCACGGCGGCCATCTCGGCCTTTCCCTCGCACCGTGCCCCGTCGGCGCCGGCCGGCTACGCGAGCGAGCTGACCACGCGCTGGCTGGACGCGCCGATGCTGGGGCTGGCGACCGCCGTCGGCAACGAGTTCGGCAGCACCGCCGCCACCGCGGCCCGGTTCATCGTGGGCGTGACCGCCTCGCTGATCCTGCTGCTTGCGATTACCACCAGCTTCTCGGGGGCGGGGCGGCTGTCGGTGGCGATGGGGGAGCGGCTGGAGCTGCCGGGACGGTTCGCGAAGCGGAACCGCCGGTCGCTGCAGCCGACCTTCGCGCTGCTGGGGGTGGGGCTGCTGGCCTCGGCGTCGGTGATCGTGGCGGCGCTGTTCCAGGGCGAGGAAATCCTGTCCCTTGCCTCGATCTACAGCTTCGGCATCCTGATCGCCTTCGGGCTGGCGAATGCCTCGATCGTGTGGCTGCGGATCACCGAGCCGGACATGCCGCGCCCGTTCATGATGCACGGCAACGTCTGGATCCGGGGCCGGCTGATCCCGGTGACGGCGGTGGCCGGCGCGGTCACCGCGTTCGCCGCCTGGGTGATCGCGCTCGGCACCCATCCCGGCGCCCGCGATGTCGGAGTGCTGTGGATGATCGTCGGCCTGGGCGTCTACACGATGGTGCGCGTGCGCGCGGGCATCCCGCTGATGGAGCGCTACGAGCCGGGAGCACCGCCGCCGGAGGAGGCCGTCGAGCTGCCCAGCGGGCCGATCGTGGTGCCGCTGGAGGAACCGGACGAGCTGGCAGAGGAGGTGATGGCGACCGCCTGCCGGCTGGCGGCCGAGACGGGCGCGCCGGTGGTCGCGGTCAGCGCCATCTACGTGCCGGTGCAGGATCCGCTCGACACCGAGCTGCCCGAACGCGAGCGGGCGGTGGCACAGGTGCAGGAGATGGCGCGCTCGCTGGCGGCGGACTACGGTATCGAGTTCCGGGGGGTGGTGGTGCGCACGCGCAACCCGGGCCGGGCGATCGTCGACGCGGTCATCGACCAGGGCGCCACGCTGATCGTGATCGGGTCGCCGGAGAAGCGGCGGCTGGCGGTGAACCGCCAGGAGGCCTTCTTCGGCCGCACCGTCGACTTCGTCCTGCGCAAGGCGCCCTGCCGCGTGATCGTGACGCACTTCCCCTCGGAGGAGGCGGTCGAGGCGGCACACGCGGTGCCCGTGCCGTAGGGAGACGGCCGGTCGTCAGGTCGCGTCGGCGTGCCGCTCGAGCACTGGCAGCATCACCGGTGCGGTGCGGCTGAAGTCCTTTGCCGCCACGCCGTCGGCGGCGGCCCGCACGTCGCCCTCGGCGGCGCGGTGGGTGAGGATCACGATGTGTACGCCGGCCTCGCCGGGGTGCTGGACGACCTGCGCCACCGAAACGTCATGGTCGGCCAGCTGCTGGGCCACCTGCGCCAGCACGCCCGGCGTGTCATCGACGGTGAAGCGCAGGTAGCAGGGGCTCTGCAGCCGCCCGGGCGGGAACCGGCCGACGTCCCGGTAGTGCACGTCGTGCTGCAGGAAGCCCGTGCCCTGCGTACCGATCACCGCGACCACGTCGCCGATCACGGCCGTGGCCGTCTCCTCGCCGCCGGCGCCGGGCCCCTCCAGGATCACCTCGCGAATCGAGCTGCCCTGCAGCATCACCGCGTTGAAGGCGCCGTCCACGGCCGCGAGCGGGTGGTTCCCCGCCAGCAGGCAGGGATGCACCCGCGCCGCCACCTCGCCACCCGACCGCCAGGCCGATGCGATCAGCTTGACCGCGTATCCGAGCTCGGCGGCGTGCTCCACGTCGGCCAGGTCGAGCAGGTTGATGCCGACGTGATCGACCTCCTCCAGCCGCATCCGCGTGTGGAACGCGATTGACGCCAGGATGGCGATCTTGGCGGCGGCATCGGCGCCGGTCACGTCCTCGGTGGGGTCGGCCTCCGCGTAGCCCAGCGCCTGCGCCTCGGCCAGCGCCTGGACGTAGGGAGCACCGCTCTGGATCATGCGAGTCAGGATGAAGTTCGTGGTGCCGTTGACGATGCCGTCGATCCGGTGCACGTTCGTAACGATCATCGACTCACGCAGCACCTTCACGACCGGGATCGCGGCGCAGACGCTGGCCTCGAACCGCAGCTGCACGCCGTTTCGCTCGGCTGCGCCGAACAGCTCGTCGCCGTGCTGGGACAGCAGCTGCTTGTTCGCCGACACCACCGACTTACCGGCCCCGAGCAGCGCCAGCACGTACTCGCGTGTGGGGTCGATGCCGCCCATCACCTCCGCCACGACGCTGATGGTGGGATCGTCGCGCAGCCGTGCGAAGTCGGTCGTGAGCACGCCCTCCGGCGCGTCGGCGTGGCGGGCGGGATCGCGCACCAGCGCCGCGACCACCTCGACCGGCTGGCCGGTGACCCGCTCGATCGACTCGGCGCTGTCCCGCAGCAGCCGGTGCACGGCGGAGCCGACGGTGCCGTATCCGAGCAGTCCGATTGTGATGGGTGAGGTGCCGGTCACGACCGCGGCACGATACCGAAAACCGGCGCAGCCAAGCGGTCGCACCCACCTGCGGGACCTAGTACGCTAACTGTATGAAGCTTCTGATCGTTGGCTGCGGGCGGGTCGGCTCGTCGATTGCCCGGAACATGTCCGATGACGGGCATGACGTGTCCGTGATCGACGAGGACCCCGAGGCGCTTCAGCGCCTGCCCGAGTCATGGCCGGGACGCTTCGTGCACGGCCACGGCCTCGACACCGAGGTGCTGGTCGAGGGCGGCATCGGCACCGCCGATGCCTGTGTGGTCTGCACCGACGGCGACAACACCAACATCGTGATCGCGCAGATCGCGCGCAAGCGGTTCGACTGCCCGTGCGTGGTCACGCGCGTGCTCGACCCGGCGCGGGCCGCGTTCTACGACACGCTGGGGCTGCAGACGGTGTGCCCGACGTCGCGCTCGATCGACATCATGACCGAGGCCATCTGCGCGACTCCAGGCCGCATGACGGATGACACCTAACCGATGTACATCCTGATCGTGGGCGGCGGGAAGGTGGGCAGCAACCTCACCTCCACGCTGATGAAGATGGGGCATGAGGTGACGCTGGTCGAGGGCGATCGCGACCGCTACGCGCTGCTCGAGGAGAAGTTCGAGCACGTGGTGCGGCCGGGAGATGCCACCGAGCTGTTCGTGCTGGAGCGGGCCGGGGTGGAGCGGGCCGATCTGGTGGTGGCGGTGACCGGCGACGACGAGGACAACATCATCGTCTGCCAGGTGGCCAAAGAGAAGTACGGCGTGCCCAAGGTGATCGCGCGCGTCAACGACCCGCGCAACCAGCCGCACTTCGACATGGTGGGGATCACGCTGACCGTCTCGGCCACGGCCACGATCCTGGCCCTGATCGAGCACCAGCTGCCGCAGCACGAGCTGGTCACCCTGATCGACCTGAAGCGCGAGAATCTCGAGATCGTCGAGTTCGCGATCGGCTCGGGATCGCCGGCGGCAGGCAAGTACGTGCGCGAGCTGAACCTTCCGAACCGCTCACGTCTGATCTCGGTCACCCGCGACGGCCGCGCCGAGATCGCCATCGGCGAGACGCAGCTGGCACCGGGCGATCTGGTGATGGCGATCCTCGAGCCCGACGTCGAGGACGAGCTCAAGCAACAGTTGATGCCCGCCTAGCCCTGGAAGCTCTGTGACCGCCGGTCTGATCGAGCGCTACCGCGACCGGCTTCCGGTCACCGATGTAACGCCGGTGGTGTCGCTGGGGGAGGGCTCGACGCCGCTGGTGGCGGCGCCGCGGCTTTCGGCGCTGACCGGCCTGGACGTGCACCTCAAGTACGAGGGGCTGAATCCGACCGGCTCGTTCAAGGACCGGGGGATGACGATGGCCGTCTCCAAGGCGCTCGAGGAGGGAGCGACCCACGCAGTCTGCGCCTCGACCGGTAACACGTCGGCCTCGGCCGCCGCCTACTGTGGCCGCGCCGGCATCAGGCTGGCGGTGGTGCTCCCGGAGGGTGCCATCGCCCGCGGAAAGCTGGCTCAGGCCCAGATCTGCGGCGCCCGCGTGATCGCCGTGCAGGGCAGCTTCGACGACGCGCTGCGGCTGGTGCGAGAGCTGGTCGACCGCCGCCCGATGGCACTGCTGAACTCGATCAACCCCTACCGGCTGGAGGGGCAGAAGACCGCCGCCTTCGAGGTGATCGAGCAGCTGGGCGGTGCGCCGGACTGGCTGGCGCTGCCGGTCGGAAACGGCGGAAACATCACCGCCTACTGGAAGGGATTCGGTGAGTCGGGAGTGGCTCCCCGGATGCTGGCGGGCCAGGCGGCGGGAGCGGCGCCGCTGGTGACGCGGGCGCCGGTGCCGAATCCGACCACGGTCGCGACCGCGATCCGGATCGGGAACCCGGCTCGGCTCGATCAGGCGCTGGAGGCGGTCGAGCAGTCGCACGGCGGCATCCGTGCCATCCCCGACGAGGGCATCCTGGCCGCCTACCGGCTGCTGGCGCAGGAGGAGGGCGTGTTCTGCGAGCCGGCCTCGGCGGCCTCCGTGGCGGCGCTGCTGGAGGCGGCTCGCGATGGGCTGGTGGAACCGGGCGCGCGCGTGGTGTGCGTGCTCACCGGCCACGGGCTGAAGGATCCCGACACGGCCGGCCAGGAGGGCGCCGAGATCATGCGCTGCCCGCCGGCGGTGGAGCGGCTCGAGGAGCTGGCGTTCGCCGAGGAGCCGGCGCTTGTCTGATGCACTGGTCGTCAGCGCGCCCGCCTCCTCGGCCAATCTGGGCCCCGGCTTCGACTGCATGGCGCTGGCGCTGGACATCCGAAACCGGGTCGAGATCAGCGCGGCCGCGGGGGCGGCGACGCAGGTGACGGTCGCCGGGGAGGGGGCGGGTGAGGCTCCGGCCGGACTGGACAACCTGTTCCTGCGCGCGTTCGTGGCCGCCGGCGGCGATCCGGCCGGGCTCTGCTTCGCCATGCATAACGAGGTGCCGTTCGCGCGCGGCCTGGGCTCGAGCGCGGCCACGATCGTGGCCGGCCTGGTGGCGGCCGACGCCTGGCACGACCGGCCGCCGCGCGACCTGCTGGGGCTGGCGACCGAGCTGGAGGGTCACCCCGACAACGTCGCTGCGGCGCTGAACGGCGGTCTCACGCTGGCCTGGACCGGCGCCGGCGGGGTGTCCGCGATCGGCTTCGGCGTCCCGGAGGCCCGTTTCGTGACGGTGGTGCCCGAGCAGCGGCTGTCGACCGCCCAGGCGCGTGCGGCGCTGCCAGATCAGGTACCGCATGCCGACGCCGTGCACAACGCCGCGCGGGCGGCCCTGCTGGTTGCCGCGCTGGGGTCGGGAGATGCCGACCTGCTCCGCGACGCGCTTGACGACCGGCTGCATGAGCCCTACCGGGCGCCGCTGGCGCCGCTGCTGTCGGCGGTGCGTGAGCGCGTTGCCGGCGACCACGCCGTGCTGGGGGCGACTCTGTCGGGCGCCGGCCCCAGCGTGCTCGTGTGGTGCCTGCCCGGCTCGGAGCAGGACGTGGCCGATCGACTTTCCGGGCTCAGTGGTGCGTTGGTGCGCGTCGTCGCAGTGGCCGAGCAGGGCGCACGGATCGACTGATCAGCCGGCGACGAGCGCGGGCAGCTCGTGAGGCGTCTCGGCCAGGTAGCTGGGCAGCACGGCCAACAGGTCGTCGCGTGATCCACCCGTCCAGACGGCGGCGGCGGTGGCTGCGCCGGCGTGCTTGGCCTCCGCGATCACGTGTGGCGAGGCCGACACCACCAGCGCCGCCTGGGGCTCCAGCCCCAGCTCGGCGATCAGGTTGACGGGACCGGCGTGGCTGGCCTCGACCCGCTCCAGCTCGAACCTCCGCGACAGCCCCAGGAAGTGGCTTACGATCGCGCCCACCTCGGCCGGGCCGGGTGACCAGGCGGCGATCCGCACGCCGGCCGCCGACATCTGGCGCACCGCGCCGTTCAGCGCCGGGTCGGGGCGCACGTAGACCGGGATGTGCTCCTCGTAGAAGCGGGCCAGCTCCAGCCGCCAGCTGGACACCTCGCCCCCGGCCCATGCCTCCAACTGCGGAAGCGCCACGCAGCGGTCGTCGGACACCGTGGCGGGATCAAGCGGGGTGACCCGGCCCAGCTTGCGGGCCAGGTGCTCCACGGCGTCGCGCCACAGGCGATCTCCGGGCGCGAGCGCGTCCTCCGCAAAGATGACCGCATCCACGGGCCGCAGGGTAGTCCCCGGCGGCCATCCGTCACGGCAGTCGTGACAGGTTCGTCACGGCTTCGGCGACGATCGGGTCTGGATCCGTGACGGCGCCCGGGATCACCATGAGGCGGTCAACCCGCTCCGCCCCGAAAGGACCCCGGCTCCGTGAAACGTCTGCTCCTGATGCTCTGCTCCGCCGCCGCGCTGGCCGCGCCGCTTGTGATCGCGCCGCCCGCGCTAGCCGGCACTTACCACATGGCCATGGACACCTCCAAGAGCACCGATGGCTGGACGCTGAGCCACGACGGCGGCTTCTGGGGCTGCTCGTTCACCAGCCGGCCGGGTCCCTGCGCCGACGCCGACGTGCCGGCGCCGACCTCCCTGCGCCTGTTCGCCCGTGGCGACGTCAAGGCCGGAGGCCTGGCCTTCTGGTCATGGGAGACGCCTCCCACCGTCTCGATCGCCTCCGGTTCGGTCACGGTCAACTACGCGACCACGGCCGATACCCGCGTCTTCATGAAGGCGCGCCTGCGCAACTTCGCCTACGCGTCGCAGCCGCAGCTGCACACCGCCTCCGACGACGGCACCGCCGGTTGGAAGATCCCGGCCGGAACCAGCAACGTTGGCCTGTTCCTGACCAGCCTCGCCGACCACTCCTTCAGCAACAAGTGGTCGAACACGCTGCGGGTGGTGTCGTTGGACGCCGTGCTCCGCGACGACATCGCGCCGGTCGCGACCGTGACCGGCCCGCTGGCCTCCGGGCAGTGGCTGAACCAGGCGCAGGCCGTCTGCGCCACCGTGTCGGCGTCCGACGCCGGCTCCGGCGTGGCCTCGTCCCAGCTGCGCGACAACGTGGCCGCGGTGCTCGACTCGCACGCGCTGGCCATCGCCGCCGTGGCTCAGCCCGGCGACCCCAGCTACATGCACGACCTCTGCTTGACTCCGTCGCACCTGACTGACGGCAGCCATGACCTCGTTGTGCGTGTGGCCGACGCCGCCGGCGAGGCCGTTGAGGTGCCCTTCACCACCCGTGTCGACAGTCACGCACCCACCGCGATCGCGACGGCACCGGCCGACACCACGCAGCGGCAGCCGGTGGTCAGCTTCTCCGTCGACCCAGGCCCCAGCGGCCTGTCCGACTTCCAGGCGTGGGTGGACGGCCAGCCGATGGCGGTCAGCGGCGCGGATGCGTTCTACCAGCCCCAGGCCGACCTTGCTTTCGGCGCCCACACGGTCACCTGGACCGCCACCGACCAGGCCGGCAACCACCGAGACGGGTTCTGGACGTTCCGGGTGGTGGATGCCCTGCCGCCGGTGCTGAGCGGCGCGGCGCCGCTGGCCGGCAGCGGGGGCGAGCTGCGCCGCCCGCCGCTTGCCTTCACGCTTGCCGACGACGGCAGCGGCATCGATCCGGCGACGCTGCACGTGCTGCTCGACGGGTCGGACGTGGCGCCGTTCGGCACGCTGATCGATGGCCACTTCGGCTACGTCCCGGCGGCCGACCTCGCGTACGGCCACCATACGGTCAGCGTTTCCGTGTCCGACCGCTACGGCAACGCGATGGTGCCGCAGCAGTGGGGCTTCGACGTGATCGACGCGACGCCGCCGGCGCTGGGTGACGTGCGTCCCGATGACGGATCCGCAGGCGCCGACCGCACCCCGGCGATCTCGTTCGCCGTCTCCGATGCGGGCACCGGGCTGGATCCCGCTTCGATCTCGCTGACCGTGGACGGCCGCGACGTGACCGCCCGCGCGGTGCTGGCGGGCGGCCGCTTCGCCTATGTACCCGCGGAACCGCTCGGCTATGGCAGCCACAGCGTCTCCGCGCGTGCCGCCGACCGATCCGGGAACGTGTCCATGCCGCTCACGTGGTCGTTCCAGGTGCGTGACGAGACGCCGCCCGTGATCGCCCAGCGCAGCCCGCTGCCGGGATCGACGGTGGTGGGGGCGACCCCGATCGGTTTTGCGGTCAGCGACGACGGCACCGGCATCGACGACGACACGCTGCGGGTGACCGTCGACGGCTCCGACGTCACGTCCTGGGGCAGCTTCGGCTCCGGCCGCTTTGTCTACGCGCCCGGGAATCTCGGCGCGGGCGTGCACACGATCGCCGTCACAGTGGCAGACATGTCCGGCAACGTGGCCGGCCCGGTCATGTGGCAGTTCGCCGTGGCCGACCCGGCGCGGGTGGCCGTGTCGGCGCTGTCCCTCCCGTCGCGCATCACGGCCGGCGGCTCGGCGCGGCTGCGCTACCGGGCCACCGCCAACGGCAGTCCGCTGGTCGGCACCAGCCTGCGGCTGGAGAGCCGCCCGGCCGGGCAGGCCGGGTTCACCGACGCGGGTGTGCGGGTGACCGACGCAGGTGGCGATGCATCGTGGACGCTGCATCCCCGCGTCACCACCGAGTACCGCGTGGTGGTCGTGGAGAGCGAGGCCGAGAGCGACGTCCGCACCGTCGTCGTGGGGCAGCGCGTGAGCCTGTCGGCGGCGCGGTCGCGGGTGCACCGCGGCGGCACGATCCATCTGTCCGGCAGCGTTCAGCCGGCCCGCGCGGGCGCAGCCGTGCGGGTGCAGCTGCTGACCAGGCGGGGATGGGTGACGGTCTCCAGGCCGCACCTCAGCGCCCGTTCGCGGTTCACGGCGACGCTGCTGCCGCGCGTGAGCGGCCGCTACGTGTTCCGGGTGGTCGCGGCCGCCACGGCGGCCAATGCGACCGGCACCAGCCGCAGCGTGACGGTGCGGGTGGGTTAGATGGTTGATTCCGCGAGCTGCGTGACTCTGGAGCGGGTGCTTGCGCCCATAACCCACGAGTCCCGCGGAATCCACCATCGAGCGGTGCACCGGTCGGGCGTCGGGGACGCGCCCGCCCGGTGCTCCCGGGGCGCCAACTAGAATCCCTTTGTGTCCCTCGCTTCAGCCGCCGCAGCACCCGAAACGAGCGCCGGCTGATGGCGGCGCCCGCGGCCACGCTGGAGGCACTGAACCCGCAGCAGCGCGAGGCGGTGCTCTGCACGGAAGGCCCGCTGCTGGTGGTGGCGGGGGCTGGCTCCGGCAAGACGCGCGTGCTGACGCACCGGATCGCGCACCTGATCGACCAGGAGCTGGCCTCGCCCACCGAGGTGCTTGCGATCACGTTTACCAACCGCGCCGCGACCGAGATGAAGGAGCGCGTGCAGCAGCTGGTGGGCGGCCGCATCGCCGCCCGCATGTGGGTGATGACGTTCCACTCCGCCTGCGGCCGCATGCTGCGCCGCGACGCCGAGCTGATCGGGTACCGGTCGAACTTCACGATCTACGACCAGGCCGACCAGGTGCGGCTGGTGAAGAACTGCATCGAGGACCTCGGGAAGGATCCGAAGCGGTTCGTGCCGCGGGCCGTGCACGGCGCCATCTCCCACGCCAAGGACCGGCTGCTGACCGCCGAGCTGTACCGGGAGCAGGTGGGGGGGTTCTTCGAGGAGGCGGTGGCCTCGGTCTACGACCTCTACGAGCGGCGGCTGTCGGAGGCAAACGCGATGGACTTCGACGACCTGATCATGAAGACCGTGCTGCTGCTCGAGCGGGTGCCTGAGGCGCGGCGCCACTGGCAGCAGGCCTTCCGCTACGTGATGGTCGACGAGTACCAGGACACCAACCACGCCCAGTTCAAGCTGGTCTCGATCCTGGCCGAGAAGCACCGCAACCTGGCGGTGGTGGGCGACCAGGATCAGTCGATCTACGCCTTCCGCGGCGCCGACATCCGCAACATCAGCGAGTTCGAGCAGGACTTCCCGAACGCCGTCGTGATCGCGCTCGAGCAGAACTACCGCTCGACCCAGACGATCCTGGACGCCGCGAACAGCGTGATCGAACACAATCGTGACCGCAAGCCGAAGCGGCTGTGGTCGGACCTCGGCGCGGGCGACGTGGTGCGGGTGGTCGAGGCCGAGGACGAGCACGCCGAGGCCCGGTACGTGGCCGGCCGCATCCAGTCGGCGCTTGACGACGGCGCCAATCCCAGCGAGATCGCGGTCTTCTACCGCATGAACGCTCAATCGCGGGTGCTGGAGGATCTGCTCACCCGCCAGGGCATCGACTACCGGGTGGTTGGCGGCCCAAAGTTCTACGAGCGGGCCGAGGTGAAGGACCTGATCGCCTACCTGCAGGTGCTGGACAACCCGTCCGACGAGGTGTCGCTGCGGCGGATCGTAAACCAGCCCCGGCGCGGCATCGGCAACACCTCGCTGGACCGGCTGAGCGCGCATTCGCGCGCGCTGGGCGTGACGCTATGGGACGCCATGCTGGACGTGGAGGGCGCGCCGCTGGGCGCGGCCGCAGCCTCCAGCGTGACCCGTTTCCGGGAGCTGATCGAGGAGCTCCGCGACGGCGCCGATGCCGCCCCGGTGGGCGACCTGATGGAGCGGGTGCTGCTGGAGAGCGGCTACGCCGAGATGCTCGAGGCGGAGCGCACGATCGAGTCGCAGGGGCGGCTCGAGAACCTGCGCGAGCTGGTGGGCGTCGCCCGCGAGTTCGACCAGCGCGGCGAGCAGGTGGAGGAGTCGTCGCGGATGTCCGCGTTCCTGCAGGAGATCTCGCTGTACACCGATCAGGACGCCATCGACGAGGACCGTGGCCGGGTGACGCTGATGACGCTGCACAACGCCAAGGGGCTGGAGTTCCCGGTCGTGTTCATGATCGGCCTCGAGGAGGGGTTGTTCCCGCACCAGCGCTCGCTGGACGAAGGAAACGAGGGCGAGGAGCGCCGGCTCTGCTACGTGGGCATGACCCGCGCGCGGCGCACGCTCACGCTCACCTACGCCCGCGCCCGCACTATCTTCGGCGCGCGCGGATTCAACCGCTCGTCACGGTTCCTGGAGGAGCTTCCGTCGGAGGGCATCGAGTGGGAGCGGCAGGCGCCGGCCTGGTCGGCGTCCGGGGCAGGCGGTACCACCGTCACCGGCACGCCGCGGCGGGCGTTCGATGCGCCGGAGCTGCCGCGGATCGACCTCTCGCTGGGCGACGAGGTGGCGCACGCCACCCTAGGTGAGGGCGTGGTCACCGCGCTGTCCGGGGACGGCACTGTCACGGTGCGTTTCCGCGAGGACCGCTCCGAGCGCCGTCTGGTGCTGGGCTACGCGCCGCTGACCAAGATCTGAGCCGGCTCAGCCGATCCGCACGGCGCCGTCATAGTGCCGGTCGTACCAGCCGTGCCCCATCGCCGAGGCGTGGATGCGCTCGCCGGTGCGCGGCGCGTGTAGGAACCAGCCGTGGCCCAGGAATATGCCGACGTGGCCGAGGTGGTGGAAGAACACCAGGTCGCCGCGGCGCAGGTGGCTGCGGCTGATGTGCCTGCCGGCGTGCCACTGGTCGTAGGTGACACGGGGCACCGACACGCCCAGCTGCGCGAACGAGTACTGGACGAGGCCGGAGCAGTCAAAGCCGCGGCTGGGCGACTCGCCGCCCCAGCGGTAGCGGACGCCCACGTAGCGCTTGGCTACGCGCACCAGCCGTGCCCCCAGCGTCGCGTGGTGGGACGAGTGCCGCTTCCCGCTCCCGCCACGCGACGCCCGGTGCAGTGCCAGCAGCGTCTGCGGCCCGACCTCGCCGTCCACCACCAGGTGGTGCCGGCGCTGGAACCGCCGCACTGCCAGCCATGTCCGGCGGTCGTACAGGCTGTTGACCCGGATGTGCAGCATCCGCTGGACACGGGCCACGGCAGGCCTGCGGTCCCCCAACCGCAGGATGCCGTCGCCGTGAGCGCGCCGTGACCGTGCCGCCGTGTGACGGTGCCGAAGCAAAGCGTTCCAGGTTTGCGGGCCCACCTGGCCGTCTACCAGCAGGTGGTGCCCGCGCTGGAACTGCTTCACGGCGCGCCGCGTGTGCCGCCCGAAGATGCCGTCAACCGGCAGCTTCAGGAGGTGTTGCAGCGTCCCCACGAGAGGGCCGTGGTCGCCCATGCGCAACAGCCGCACGTGCTGGCCGTGGATCCGAGTCGCGTTCGCCGGTGTGGCGGCGACCATCGGGATGGCCACGGGAACAACGCACGCCAGTGCGAAGAGCGCCCATCGAGTCTGGTGTTTCATGTTGACTGACCCATCGTGCCCTGTGCCTCGTTCTAGGCCGGGATTGCAAATGGGCGATGATCTGATCGTAAGGATTTGGCAAGCGACGAATTATGGGCGTCGTTTGCGTTTCGCCTGCCATGGGGAGGGCTGCAGATGCCATTCTGCACGCGGCCCGACCATCAGCGCGGCCGGCGCAGCCACGATCAGGGTCAGCAGGCCAAACGCGACGAACGCCCAGCGCTCGGAGACCACCGTTGCCAACGCCCCGCCGCAGATGGTGCCCGCGGCCTGCCCGGTGGCGCTGAGCGCGATCAGGAACGAGATCACGCCGGCTCGCTCGCCCGGCTCGGTGCCGCGGACGACGCGCGTGCGGTTGAGCACCAGCGCGAACCCGTTGAACACGCCCAAGAGCGTGAATCCGAACGCCGCCAGCACGAGGTCGGGCGCGGCGCCGACGATCATGGCGCAGCCACCGATCCCGGCCAGGGCCAGCGGGTAGGCGGCCCGCCCGAAACGGCGCGATCCGGCCACCAGACTGCCCGCAACCAGGCCCAGCGCATCGAGGCCCAGCAGCAGCCCGACCACCGTCGCCGAGGCGTGGAACGTGCCGCGCAGCAGCGGCACCTGCACCGCCAGCACCACGCCGATCACGAAGGTGGCGATCGTCCAGCCGATCGCGATCTGAAGCAGCACCGGCGAGCCTTGGATGCGGGCCAGCGTGGTGCGCGCAAACCCTCTGGCCAGGCCGATCTCGGCCCTATCTGGAGCGGCCGGGCGTCCGGCGCCGGCCAGCGCTCCGCAGCTGGAGATCAGGATTGCGGAGACCAGGAACGAGGCGCTGTTCAGGCCCAGCGCCAGGTCGGCGCCGACGGTTGCGACCAGAAAGCCGCCGACCAGCTCGCCCAGAAAGGTCATGGTGTGGTCGACGGAGCCGAGCGCGCCGTTTGCGGCCTCGAGATCGTCGTCGGCCACCAGCATCGGCACGGCGGCCGTCGCCAGCGGCCGGAACACGCCGACCCCGACGCCTCCCAGCGCGGCCAGGGCGACCACCGCCCACGGCGTCGAGATCAGCGCCAGCGCCGCGAACACGGCAGCGCTGCCGATGTCGCAGATCACCAGGCTGCGCCGCACGCGCAGCCGATTCAGCCGGTCCCCGACCAGGAAGCCGATCAGCACCACCGGCGTGAACTCGGCGAACAGCAGCGCGGACACCCAGCCCGGTGAGCCGGTCATGTCGAACATCCGGATGGCCAGGGCGATCGCGGCCATCCAGGTGCCCAGCACGCTGATGGCAGTCGCCAGCCAGAACCGCCGGAACTCGCCTCCACCCGGGCCAACCAGCGCACGCATGAGCGATCTCGAGTTCGGGGAACTCACGGGGGCAGCATCCTACCGACCGCCTCGGCGTGGGTCGCTATCCGATTTCGGCCGGTCTGCAGGGACCACGGGAGCCTCGCAGCAGGCTCGAGTCCGCCCACCTTGTAGAATCCGGATCCCACCCGAATGGTCGAGCCGGTTTGGCTCAACCATGCGGCCGGGGCGGTTAGCTCAGTTGGGAGAGCACCAGCTCGACAAGCTGGGGGTCACTGGTTCGAGCCCAGTACCGCCCACCTCACGAAAACGGCATAACCAGGCGGCTCTACGCGAGTGGGGCCGCCTGGCGAAGCCGCCGAGGCTCGCCGGTTCGCCTAATACCGGGTGCGCGCCGAGACCTTTGAGGCGCAACGTGTAGCTCATGTGGTCTCGTACGTTGGGGGCAGCATGTTGCGCACACCTTTGATCGTCGTGGTGGGCGAGCGCTACTTCGCCTGGACGCTCATGACCAGGCGGGTGGTGGGTCCAATGGTGATGCGAACCGCCTTGGGGTGGATGGGGGTGCGAGTCCCGACTCTTAGGGTGTAGCGCCCTACGGGGAGCGTGATAGAGAATCGACCGCGTCCGTCGGTTTGCACCGTTCGGATTATGCGTCCGTTGGAGAGAACGCGGAAGGCGGTGTGCGGGGTCGGGCGCGAGCACAATGAGAGCAGGCAGGCCGGGCCTCCGATTGTTGCGAGCGTGCCGCGCATCCGGCCCGTCTCGGTTGTGGCCACTGACGATGCTGGGCTCGACGCTTGCGGAGCCGTTGAGACCGTTGACGTGCCGAAGCAGCCAGCGGTGATCGCCAGGATAAGAAGCGCTGTAGCGAGGCCCGCGGTTCGCCGCATATGAATCTGACGTTGAACGGTGCCGTCCAGTTCCGCTCACCATCCCTGCACGCGCGATGACCCTTGACGCCGTCACAGGCATCAGCTCATGTGACATTCGCGTACGTTGGGGCACCGTGGAGTGTTGTTCCTAGACGAGCTGCCCGACCTCCCCGGGCCGCTTTGAGGCGCTGCGCGGCGGTTCTCCTTGCGCCACGCGACCGCGGCCGGTCTGGTTGGGTTCCCACGCTCACTAGGCCGGCCGCTTTCGCTGCATGAGAGGCGGCAGTACCCCTCTCGCAAAGAGCCTTTGCCGCACACTCATAAGCGCGCCCGATCCGCCGCCAGGCAGGTCAAGTGCGGGCGCGCATGTAGGCTTGGGGTTCCCGTGGCCAGGAGGCTGTAAACGGCATTGCGCCGCCGCGCCGGCGGCGTGGCCTTGAGCACGTTTTGAGCACACCCCACGGGTTATCGGGCGGTATCAGCGGGTACGAGTACCGCGCCGATTCCGCCTAACCATGCCGCTTGGTGTCGCCCCGTGCTCGCTCGTGCTCGCGTTGGATTAGCTCGACAAGCTGGGGGTCACTGGTTCGAGCCCAGTACCGCCCATTCCTCCCGAACCCGCACAATCGAGCGGGTTCCGGGCCTATGCTTCCCTCGTCGGCAGCCTCGAAGACGCTAACGCCGCCACGAGCGCGGTCGCAACCAATCGAAGCTCGCGGCTATCGAATGGCCGGGCGCGTTTTCAAGAATCCTTACAGGAAGCTCATCCCACCCTTCTCAACGTCGTGCAGTCTGAAGAGGACGGTCTGACGAACGGCACTGGAGGACTGCTCCACCGAGGTGCAGCTTGCCGTGCCCAAGAACCACGAGGGGTGCAGCATTCATGATGACATCGGGTCGCAGCGGAGCAGCTAGATGGGTATGGCGGACGGCAATCCTGGCCGCGCTGATCGCCGCCATGGCCGCGCTTGCCACGCCCGCATCGGCGCGGCGCGTGCTGCCGTCGACGCGATCCGGGATCCATCAGTTCACGGGGATCCAGGCGCGTATAAGCCACAACTTCACTGCCTCCGAGCTGACCACAATCGGTCGCACCTCCGACATCGTCAGCGGGCTCGCCGTGCAAATCCACCGGTACGGCCCACGCATGCGGCACGCCAATCGGCGGCTGCGCATGTTCGTCTACGTCAACGGCATGTTCGCGCAGTCTGACCAGGGCAGCGCATTCCCGAACGGCTGGTACCTGCACGACGCCGGCGGGCACAAGATCACCTCCGGCACCCACGGCAACTTCCTGATGAACCCGTTCTCGCGCAAGCGCTCACACGGCGTCAGGGGATGGGCGGCCTACGTCACCCACAAGTGCGTGGTGAAGCGGCGAGAGGCCCGGTTCGCGCGGGGCTGCTACCTCGACCAGATGTCGTCGGCCGGGAACACCGAGTTCGTGTCGGCGCGGCCGATCAATCCGCGCACCCATCGCCTGTTCACGATGCGGGGCTTCATGGACGCGGTCAACCGGGTCGGCAACGCCGCCGCCCGTCGGATGCCAATCATCGCCAACTCCTACGAATCGGGCAAGCGCTACTACAAGAACTCCACGCGGCGTGTCAACCGCTCGAACATGCGCGCCTTCGAGGCCGAGCACTGGCTGGGCGCGACCCAGCCGCGTGACGCCCACACTCTCAAGACCTGGAAGCAGAACGTCCAGATGCTGATCTCGGCCCAGCGACACCACAAGGGCGTATTGGTCGGCTTCGGCGCCATGGCGACCAACCTCCCGCAGTGGCAGGCATACGTCGTCGCCAGCATGCTGCTGGGCAACAACGGCCACGTGTGGGTGCACTTCGACGCGCCCGGCAATGGCCCGGCATCGTGGCAGCTGAACACGCCGCTGATGCGGGCGCACATCGGGCGGCCGCTGCGGACCGCGCGGAGGGTGCGCGGCTACCTCAAGCGCGGCGTCTACCGGCGGCCGTTCAGCAAGGGGTTGGTGATCGTCAACCCGACCTCCAGGACCGTCGTGGTTCACCTGCGACGACCGGCGCGGCTGACGACCACCGGCCAGCAGGTTACGCAGGTGACGGCAACGCCGTTCTCGGGCTATGTGCTGACGCGCTGAGGCAGCGCTACGCGCACGGCGAACTGTTATTAGTGCGTAAAGTGTCAATGTCGTCACCCGGATGGGTGACGGTGGATCCTCACTCGACGCCTACCGTGAGCGCGGAGGTGCAGAGACGCGGAGGTGCAGAGAGTGGGGATCGGTACGTACGTCCTGGGCGTCGTCGGCGCCTTGACCGTTGCAAGCTGCGTGGCGTTCGGCATCGGCCTGACACTCCACCGTCGTGGTGATCCGCGCAGAATCTCCGGGCACAAGCCCGGCGGGCGCGTGCTCTCGCCAACAGCTTCGAGTGGGCTCTGGAGCGAACCGTACGCCAGGGTTGGCCCTCCCGGTAACCCCGCTCGGCCAGGCGAGCGTGAGGCCCGCCGCCGGCGGCCGCTCACCGCCGATCAGCAGGCGACACGCGACGCGTGGGCGCGGTGGCGAGCCGAGCAGGGCCGCTAACCCGAAAAACGCCGCCGAGATCGCACGCCAGGCGGGCATCCCACCAACCCACCAGACGGCCGGGGGGAGGGATTCCGCCGGTGGGCTGGCTATTCCGAAGCGTAGTCGCGGTCACTCGCTCGAACACGTGGGCCGCCTGACCGATTTCTGTCGCCGCGCGGATCTCCGTGCGATGATGCGAGCCTTGTGGCTGAGGCATCCGAAATCCGTGTGCTGGTGGTCGATGACCACACGGCAACCCGTTCCGGGATCAAGGCCATCCTCGATTCCGAGATCGGTATCACCGTCGTCGGGGAGGCCACCAACATCGAGTCGGCCGTGAGCATGGCCGACCGCCGCAAGCCGGACGTCGTGGTGATGGACCTGCAGCTGGACGGCGACATGGGCGGCGGGTTCGCGGCCACGCGCCGGGTGCTGGACGCCGACCCAGACGTGGGCGTGATGATGTTCACGGCCTTCGGCGAGCATCACCTGCTGACCGACGGGCTGGAGGCAGGCGCCCGCGGCTTCATGGTCAAGGACGCCACCCCGGCCGAGATGGTGCGGGGTGTGCGGATCGTCGCCGAGGGCGGCGCCTACCTCGACCCGTCACTCAGCGCCGACCTGCTGCGCGGCCGCGGGATCGGCCAGATCCCGGGCCTGTCTGCCCGCGAGCGTGAGATCCTGGCGATGCTGGCTGACGGCGAGTCGAACCGCGAGATCGCGGCCAAGCTCTACCTCTCCACCGAGACCGTCCGCACCCATGTGCGCAACGCGATGCGCAAGCTCGACGCGGACACCCGCACGCAGGCGGTGGCGCTCGCGATCCGGCAGCGGCTGATCGGCTGACTACCATGTAATCAGGCGACCAGGAGATATCGGTGGGCAAGGCTTCACGAGTCCGCGACCAGCGCGCTCAGCAGCAGAAACGACAGCAGCAGCGCAACCTGTGGCTGGCGACCGGCGGGTTGGTGCTAGCGATCATCGCGATGGCCGCGGTGCTGAATCGCCTCAACCAGGCGCCCTCCGCGCCCGGGCCCGCCAAGCCCACCGCCGCCGACCTGAACGCGCCCAAATCGCTGCGCGTGGCGGCCGCCAAGGTTGGGTTTCATCCGCAGCTGATACCGGGCGTGGGGCAGATCGAGGACAAGAGCGCGTCCGACTCGCCCGCACCCAACAACACCACCCTGCTCAAGCCCGGCACCGTGGCGCCCGCGTTCTCGTTGAAGACGCCGGAGGGTGACACCGTCTCACTCAGCGACTACGCCGGCAAGGCGCTCCTGATCGAGTTCTTCGCCACCTCCTGCCCGCATTGCCAGGCCGAGGCGCCGCACCTGCACGGCCTGTACAACATGCTGGACACGTCCCGCGAGCAGATGGTCTCGATCAACGCCGACAGCGAGGGGGCGCCGAGCGTCTACGCGTTCCACCGCTACTTCGGGCTCCAGTACCCGGCCCTGCTCGACCTCGGCCCGCAGGTCGGCAGCTGGCACTCGCCCCAGAATCCCGGGCCGATTACCAACGCCTACCACATTCAGGGCTATCCCACGTTCTACGTGATCGCCCCGGACGGCACCGTGCGCTGGGCGTCCGACAACGAGCAGCCGACGGCCAAGCTGAAGCAGGAGCTCGACCAGGCGGCCGCTGGTGCGTGAGCGCGAGCTGCTGCCCTGGGTGGGGTTGGCGGTACGGCTCACGGCGGCGGGCATCTGGCTGTTCGCCGGCATTACCAAACTCGCCGATCTGGACGGGTTCCGGGCGCAGGTCGACGCCTATCAGGTGCTGCCGCACGCCCTGGTGTCGCCCTTCAGCTACGGCCTGCCGTTGGTCGAGGTCGCGATCGGCGGCTACCTGTTGGTGGGCGCGATGGTGCGGCCGACCGCGATCCTGGCATGCGTGCTGATGGTGATCTTCCTGGTGGCCGAGGCGCAGGCCTGGGCGCGCGGGCTGTCGATCGACTGCGGCTGCTTCGGCACCACGGTGCAGACACAGGTCGGGGCCGCCACCATCCTGCGCGACATCGCGCTGGGTGTGCCGTCCGCGCTGATGGCCTGGCGGCCGGCCCGCAAGCTGTCGGTCGACGCAAGCCTGCTCGGGCGCGAGGACGCCTTCGCGCCAGGCCGAGGCGCGGGCGTCGAGGCTGCCTAAGCCGCCCAGCGCTCGAAGGCGCGGGTGAACGCGCCCAGCAGCGCTGCGTGCAGATCCTCGGGAGTGGCCAGGCGCAGGCGCCGAGCCCAGCGGCCGCGCTCGGCCGCGCGCTCGCCCAGCCAGGCGCTGTCGAGGGAGCGGGCGGTGGCCCGACCGGCCTCCGAACGAGCCTCGATCGCCGCGCGGATGCGGGGGCCCTCGGAGGATCGCTGCTCCAGCCGGCGCAGGTCGCGAAGGCAGTCGCTGCAGGGGCGCGTGACGACGGCGCCATCGACCGGTCCCTCGCAGGCCCCGCAGACGGGGCATCCGTATGCGGCCAGCCGCACGCGGTGCGACGCGGTGGTCGAACCGTCGGCCAGCAACACCCACACGGTGCCTGCGCCCGCCTCCACCTCGGTGCCGCGCACGGCTACCGGGTCGCCGTCGTAGGGCCAGGTGCGCACGCGATCGCCGGCCCGCAGGCCGGTGTGCTTGCAGACCGCGGCCGCGGGCGGCTCCGGGTCGGGTTGTGAGACGGGCTGAGCCGGCACGGTGCGCCCGCCCATGGCGGGCTGTGGCCACTCGCGGCCGCTCGCGATCCAGGCCTGCACCGTGTCGCGGGCGTCGTTCAGCGCCCGTGTCAGCACGGTCGCGGCCTCGCTGCGCTGTTCGGACACGGCGTGCAGGTCTGGGTGCGCGCGCGTGACGCGGCGCTTCCAGGCCGCCGCGAGCTCGTCCGGATCGACCGGCGGTTGCAGCCCCAACAGCCACAGCGCGCGGGCGCAGTCGGTCGTCCTCGGTGCTCGTCGTCTCATGCTCTCAGGGTAGCTCCCGCACCAGCACCAGCTCGTCGCGAATGGGGATGCCGTACGCGCCCACCGGCGGGATCTGCGGCTTCATGCGGCGGGACTCGTCGACGGCCTCCGGCCGAAGCTCGGCCAGCACGAAGCCGCGGCGCTGGTAGAAGCGCAGCGCGTCCAGGTTGTCGTTGGTCGTGATCAGCCGCACCCGCCGGCAGCCGGCCGCGGCGGCCGCCTCGCATGTCGCCTCCAGCAGCGCCGTGCCGACGCCCTCGCCCTGGACGACGCTGTCGATCGAGACCACCTCGCAAGCGTCTGCCTCGATCAGGTAGGTGACGACGCCGGCGACCGCGCCGTCCGCGGAGACGGCCGCGAAGCCGGGCAGGTCGTCGAGCCGGTGAAGCCGCCCGCCGCCGGCCGCCAGCGGGACGCCCCAGCGCTCGGTCATGAAGCCGGTCAGCCATGGCCGGTCGTCGTCCGTCAGCGAACGCACGGTAACGGACATCTCAGATCGGCCAGTAGCGCCGCATCGATCCGCGGGCGGCGGCGATGCCGGCGTCGCCGCGGGTCTCGTCGTCGGGCAGGTAGCCCATCGGGTCCTCGAGCAGCGGGCCGGTGGCAAGCACGCCTTCGAGCGTGGCGTGCATGCACAGGGCGGAGTAGGAGCGGCCGTAGCCGCCCTCCTGGATCAGCGCCAGGCGGCCGTCGCAGTGACGGTCGGCCAGCTCCCGCGCCAGCTCGCCCAGCCCCCGGAACCCGTTCATGGTCAGGCACTGGCGGCCGTTGGGGTCGAACTGGCTGGCATCCTGGCCGGCCGCGATCAGGATCAGACCCGGCCGGAAGTGGTCGAGGATCGGGAACACCACCCGTTGCATGGCCGATGCGTAGGCCCTGTCGCCACTGCCATAGGCCAGCTCGATATTGACGTTGTGCCCGGCGCCGTCGCCGATCCCGGCCTCGAGCGTCGATCCGGTCTGCGGGTGCGCCGGCCCCCAGGAGCCGTGCGGCATGTGCAGCGAACAGCTGAGCACGTCGCCGCGGTCATAGAAGCACTCCTGGGTGCCGTTGCCGTGGTGGACGTCCCAGTCGATGATCGCCACCCGCTCGACCCCGCGCCGAAGCGCCGTCTCGGCCGCCAGCGCCGTGTTCGAGAACATGCAGTAGCCGTCGGTGCGGTCCGGCTGCGCATGGTGGCCAGGAGGGCGCACCAGCGCGTAGCTCTTGAGGCAGTCTCCGTCCAGCACCGCCTCCACGGCGGCGATCGCGGTACCGGCCGACGACAGCGCGGCCGGCCAGGTGCCGGCGGAGACGACCGTGTGGCCGCCCAGCAGCCCGCCGCCCGCCTGGCAGAACTCGCGCACCTGCTCCACGTAGGCGGGGTCGTGCAGCATTTCCAGCTCGGGCATCGTCGCGTGGCGGCCGTCCCGCCACGCCAGCCGGGGCGCGATCGGCCCCTCGCGCAGGCAGGAGCGGATGTTCCGGATCCGCACGTCGTTTTCGGGGTGCAGCTCCGACACCTCGATCAGCGGCGAGGGCGGGCTCTCGAACACGCCTGACCCCGTATCGTGGAGCAGCGCGTCGTCATGCCAGAACACGAGCAGGTCGGGGTCGGCCATCGGCGGGCGCGACATTACCCGGTCGCAGGCACCTCTGCACAGCCAGCCCCGGGACTACCATCATCGGGCCATGGCCCGCGTTGCCACAGCCCTGCTGGCGCCGATCTCGGTGGCCGCGGCGCGCATCCGCCGCAGGCCGCAACGCGGCCTGCTGGCGGCTCTCGGCATCGCCGCCGCGA
>Ga0075434_100000497_pt1 | contig 29733 bp, 73 predicted proteins | sample RhiMethybrSRZTD3_FD_75298 | JGI IMG/M metagenome (GOLD analysis project Ga0075434, IMG submission 75298) | Populus rhizosphere microbial communities from Tennessee, USA - Rhizosphere MetaG P. TD hybrid SRZTD3 | ecosystem: Host-associated > Plants > Roots > Rhizosphere > Soil | place: USA... | reverse complement strand
CGTCGACTGGGATGCGATCGAGACCGCTGCGAAGGGGGCTGGGCTTGGCGTCGGGTCGTGCGCGCTCGCCGAGTTCCTGCGCGCGATCCGCAAGCAGCCGTTGCCCCAGGTCGCGGCGATGACGGGCGGACCGGTGCCGGACCTCGTGGCGCAGGGTCAGGCGGCACTCGCCCGGGTCAGTGGCGGGGCGAACGTGAAGCTGGCGGACGGGACTGTGCTGACGTCCGCCGTGCCCTAGGTCCAGTCATCGATGAATCTCGAGTCGACCACGCGCAGGGCTCCGCTCTCGTCGCGATAAGGATTGACTGGCGGACCTCCGTCGAGGTCGTCATCGTCGAGCAGTATCACCTCGTGGCCATCGGCGAACCTTCTGATCCGACGGATCACCTCGCAGAGATACGGCGTATCCGGCTCACACCCGAGCCCCGTTCGCAGCACCTTGAGCAAGGGACCGAGGAACAAGTCGACCACGACCGGTGACCCCCAGTGGCGTATCCCCGCCCGCCATTCCCGGGCAGCGGCGTACGCCTTGCCGAGATCGAACAGCGTGTGATTGTCCTCTCTCGCGAGGTAGTAGACCGTTCCCATCGTCAGTTCCTCAGTTCAGCCTCACATCATCCGGCGCCGGCACTGCCCACAGGATCTTCGGCCCGTCGAAGCACCGCATGCAGATGATCCCGTCAGGCTCGCGGCGGCAGTTCTGCATCGGGTGCATGGGGCTCTTGCAGCGGGCGCAGCGGTGGCGGCCGCTCACGACGATCCACCGTACCCGCTGTCCTGCCAGCCGTCCTTCGAGATCTCGGACTTCGTGGCCATGAGCACCTCGACCGCGTGCTCCATCGAGCGGCACTGCGGACCGACGTCGCGCGCCGTCTTGATGCAGTTGATATGCTGGCCGCCGTAGCACGGCTCGTGGATCTCGAACACCGGGTGCCAGTGGCCACCGATCAGGTCGACGCCGCCGACTGCGAAGCGCCTCATCGCCACGGCTCACCATCCTCCACGTCCTGAATCTCGCACCTGACCCGGTTCGCCTCGGACTGCTTCGAGGCGGAGATCTTGGCCTTCAGGTGCAGGCTCCACAGTTCACGTGCGGCGGCGAGCTGGACCGGGGCGAGCGCGTCTCGCTCCACGCTGTGGGTCAGGTCTCTTGGCCTGTCGACGCGATCATTGAATGAGCGCACCGCGTGATCGCATGCGTCGAAGGTCGGGAATGACATGCCGAGGCCGGTCTCGCCGCTGGTCGAGCGCCAGCGGATCCGCCATCCGATCGGCTTGTCGCGCTGCATCGCCTGGAACCGCTCGAGGCACTCCTTGCCGGTCAGGCCGTCGTACTTTGTGGACTCGATCGTGTCGATCGGGTTGTGCGGGGCGTCGACCTTCATCCACGGCGTCTCGATCGTGGGCGGTTGCCTCTCCACCGCGCACTTCCTGCAGTCCGCATCGCACGGACCGGAGAGCCCAGAGCCGCCGGGTCCGTGTTTGAGGTGGCCGAGGCTGGCGGATAGGGTGGGGCGCTCCTCTGACCAACCGACGAGGCCACCCTGCGCTTCGAGGAGCGCCTTGATCTCCGCGTCGGTGGCATGCGGCGTCGGGTTGTGGGCGATGGGGACCACCGTCAGGGCCGGCCGTGAGTGTGCGGCGCATCGCCACGTGCCGATCTCGTGCTGCTCGGTTGTTCTCTCCGGGCACTGCTTGCCGTGCGCGATTCCTTGGCATCGGTGGCTGGTGAGTTTGAGCGGCTCCTCGACCTTCTGCTCCGGGCGCGGGATGCGCTTCGCTGGGTCGGTGACACGCAGGAAGGTCAGGCTCTCGTGCCGTCGTTGTCCCGGGAATGGACAAGGCTCGTACGCGAACCACTTCTCCGAGACTGACGTAACACGGATGCTGGCAGTGGCTGCCGAGACGGACTCGACGTCGCCCCAGTACTCTGAGCCCCATCCCAGATCAGCCTTGACGCGATCGCCGACCACGAAGCACCGCTCCCGGTGCGCGGCGAGCGCTGCGTCGATGTTCGCCTGGGCCGCCGCTTCCGACAGGCCGCAGAGGGCGACCGGCAAGAGCGCGTCGCACCGGGCACACTTGTGGTGGATGGTGGCGGTCGATGGCCCGGTCCCGTAGTCGACGCCGATGACGATCAGCGGTTCCGGGAACTCCTTGCGCATCGCCTCGCGGAACTTGTTCAGGTTGCGCTGGTAGGCCTCGGCCATCTCGGGCTTCACTTCGTCGTCGTGCATGGTTCTCCTGTCGATGGTAGCAGTTTGCTCAGCCAGTCGACCAGCGTCGAGTCATCCGAGCTTCGGTCCGCGATCCAGTTGATGGCCTCGCGCAGTGCCGACCGCATCCGCTCAAGATCCCGGTCCTGCTGCTCGATGACGAGGTGTTGCTCGCCGCAGCAGGTGCGGATGGCGGCCTCGGACTTGGCCGCGGCGTCGAGTGAGCGGTCCGCGAAGTCCAATTCGCCCCCAAGGCGCGTGACCTCGGCGACCAGGTCGGCGATGCGCGAGTCCACCTCGTCCAGCGCCTCGGAATAGCCGGTAAGCAGGCGTGTCAGGCCACGTGGTCCGCTCAGCCAATCAACCGCAGCCTGCGTCGCAGGGCCACGTTGTAGCAGGCGATCTCGGACAGCCGCGACCACAGCGCGAGCGAGAGGTGATCGCGAGCGACAGCGATGAGAGCGCGGGCGTCGGTGGTCATGGGGCGACCCCGAGCAGCCGCTCCAGGTCCTGTCTGCTCTCGTTGATGCAGGCATCGAGACGGCCGATTCCGACCAGCTTGGCGTCGTCTCCGGTGCGACTCCACTCAGCGCGCAGCTTTGCGCAAGCGCGCGACGCCGAGCTCCACGCCAGCGCCGCTCGCGCGATCGCCACGAGCTGAAGCACCACAGCCGCATCGACCGGTACACTGCTCGAATTGCCGTCGTCCAGCTCGCCGCGCGCGTTGCGCTCGAGTTCGTCGAGCTGAGAGATGGTGATGGTCATGGGGCTTTCTCGACATTGGCAGCACCGAGCCGCTGTTGACATGCCCTGCACTCGACGCTGGTGATCGGGATCCGCGTGTCCCACGCTACATCCCTACCGCACAGCGACTGCGGCTTCGGCGTGTAGTGTCCGCCCAGATTGACCGGACGGCGACCGATCCTGCGGATGTGGTGGCTGTATCCCGGGTAGGTCTCGCATGCCACGAACTTCTCATCGCTCATCCCATCCATCCTTCTGCGTGGGGCGGGTGGTGGTCATTGGGTTCACCGCCTCGATGGCGGCGAGAGCGTCGAGAATCGCGCCCAGTCCACCGTCGTAATCACGCCACTGTTTGCACGCCTCCACCAGCCGGACCAGCGCGTCAGCGTGGTTGGCGAGGGCGATGATTCCCGGCATGTCGCCGTCGTAGTTTCCAACATCGTCTCCGCACACCATGACCTCGCGATCGCCGGCATACGCGCATGGTGTCTCATCATCCAGTACCCACGGCCGATCTGTCATCGCTCCGATGATACGGCGGAGCTCGGCTGCATCACTCATCGCCTACTGCTCCAATCGGAGAATGCGTTGGCGGCGCACTGGAGAAGCGTTGAGCAGTCGATCTTGTGGCGGCGAGCCTTGGCGGCCAGGACGGCAGCCCGCGCGCCTCGGTTTCCGGTGTATCGTTCAGCGCGGATGTCAGCGCCGCTGGACCTCGCCGCAGCCTTGGCGTACTCCAGTGCCGCGCGCTCCAGGCGGTTGACGGGATGCTCGCCGGTGGTGACACCGGGGACATCCTCGCCCGCGCCGTCCGGTTGTCGTCGGTCGTGGGAGTCCTGCTCGAGAACAGCGAGTGATCGTTCCTTGGTCATAGCCATCGCCTCCTGCCCATGACACCGATGGCCCGCCTGGTCCGACGCAGCTCCTGCAGGCGGAACGTGCCGTCGACGGTCAGGTCGCCCTTCTTCTCTAGCTTCGCGAGATCGCTGATCTCCGCATCGATCTGGTTCGCCGTCATGCCTCCGATATCGATCATCTTCCTCGGTGTCCTTTCGAGTTCCTTCGCTGCTGGTTCGCCATGAGCTTGCTGTCGCGGAACTCCACGACGACGTTTCCGCTCGGAAGCAATTCCCACTTTTCAACATTCATTCCGCGAGACGTCAGAGCGCGTGACCAGATCCTCAGCAGATGCACCCGCTCCCATGCGTGTGCGATTGCGGTCAGCGGTTCCCGTCTGCGCTTCATGGCTTCTTCGTCCCGGCGAACAGCCCTGGAACGACATCGCGCAGATCTGGTGCGTCTGGTCCGAACGACCGCAGCGCGATCGACCCGTCGCGGTTCGTCTTGATGGTTACGCCGGACCGCAGCGGCTTGCGCTTGCTGCGCGGCTTCGGTTTTGTCTTCGTCGGTAGCATTTCGAGTTCCATTTCTTTCGTGTTGGTGGCCGAACCTGAACGCTATGTTCGTCGTCGATACCCACTGGTTTCAGGTACCAGTGGGTAACACCGTGGGAGTTCGAGTCTCCCCATTCGCACGCATACTTACGAGATCGCAGAGCGCCAGGTGAACCCCAAATTGCCGCCGAGTTCCGTTGGTCACAGCGGCGTCCCCCAGCGCCGGACCCTGCCTCTCCACACGAAGTCGCCACGACGAGATGGCATAGGCCGCGCCACCGGATGCGGATGATCTACGTGCTCCGCGCGATGGCATCGTCGACACATCCAGGTCACGTCAAGCGGCTTCGCGTAGTCGGTATGGTGAGCGTGAACATTGGAAGTGGTACCACACGTGGAGCACGGGCCTCTGACTAGCCTGCCGGATCGAATCGCGGATCTGACCGCTTCCCTGGCCCGGACGCGCTCTGGGTATCGTTCGATCTGGAGTCGCTTGTAGCGCATGTTGTTGGCGGCGACCCCGCCCTTCCAGTTGGGGTTCCTGTCGCCCCGCTGGCTCATCGCCTTCCTCCTTGCAGCACCTTCGCCGCGGTGGTGTGCAGGTGCGCCGGAACGAGTCCCGTCTTGGTCATCGTCACGTCGCGACCGCAGTACGAGCACTCGAACTTACGGCCGTTCTCGAGTGCCTGATCGCGCTCGCTGGTTGATGGAACGGTGTTGCTGCCGCTGCACCACCTGCGGCCCCGGTGCTCGTAGTACGTGTTTTCCATCACCGCTTCCTCGCCCGATGGATCGCAGGCTCAGCCTTGCGATGCTTGCAGTCACGCTGCCAAACCCACTCGTGACGCAGCGTAGCCTTGCGCGAGCCCGGCTTGCTCGCGAACACCAGAGCGAGGCGCAGCACGTACGCCGCCTTGCAGTCGCTGCAGAACGGGTAGTCCCGCGGGATCGTGCTCCTCACGATTCTCAGTCCTTGCAACAACCATTGCACACGTGCAGAAGCACGCCATGGTCGTCGCTGACCTCGGCTACTGTTGCGCCTTCGTGCACGTGCTTGCGTGCAGCGCGCTCGCTCAATCGGCGGTTGGTTGACGTGTACCGATGCATCTGCCCGCCCGGGTCCCGATAGGTGACTTCGTAGCTGCCGTACCAGCTGCGTCCGGTTCGTCCAGCGCGGCTAGCTCTCACAGCCCACCCCTCGCCCGCATCACCGCGGCCCGCTTGTCGATGACTGCCTGCATCCATTGGATGATCAGGGTCAGCGAATCGAACAGCGGCCAATCTCGCGCGGCTCTCGCTGCCTCTCGTTTCGCCATGAAGTCTTCGATGGTGTCTTCGTGTTTCACGTCAGCTCCTTTCTCGCCCGCATCACCGCGGCCTCCACGATCCACGGCCCTACCGGCGCATCATCCGGCACCGCGGCATAGATCTCCGCTCGCTCGGCCTCGGTCAGGCGCAGGGTCATGCGCTCGGTCTGGGGCTGGCCGCGGGTGGGTGGTTGGCCGCGTTGGCCACCGAACTTGGCGCCCGGACGACGCGGCGCGCTCACTGTCGCGCCTCGACTTTCGTCGCGTGGTGCACGCTGGCTTCTTCCTCGGTCCATCCGCATAAACTGCACTGGTCATATGACCGGTCGCGCTTCGTCACGCTGCCGACCGGCCAATCGTCGTAAGAGTGCCTGCACTCACCGGGCTGGCATGGGGAGTCCTCCCGGTTGCTCCAGTCGCTCACCGGCGATCCTTGAGTCCGAGCGCGTGGTTCATTGCACCGGAGGTGATGCGGTAGATCTCTTGCTCGCTGGCGTTCGGGAACTGCTGCCGAGCGGCATCCTGGATCTTGTTCCAGCCAGCCATCATCTCGCCGATGTCGCTCGCTGCCGTGCTGTTCGTCTTCGTCATGCGATTACTGTACGTCATATATTTCATCCGTCAACCCCCTTTCTTCGCCCCACCTTCCAACACCTTCCACGCGCGCTTCTGCGCCGCCCGCTCCGCCTGCCGCCTGTCGATGTAAGCGCCGCCGTCGGTCATTGCCGTGCTCGCGTGCCCCAGCGCTGCAGCCACCGTCTCCGAGTGTCCACCGTGGACCTTGCCGATTGTGGCGCTCGTCCCACGCAGCCCATGCGGACCGACCTCCGGCACGCCGGCCAGCTTGCACAGGCGCCAGACCTGCTCCCTGGCCCAGTCCTGCGGACGAGCCCGCGTGGCCGCGTGCGCGAACAGGGGCTCGTCCGCGGCGCGATCCTGGGCCAACCTGAGCAGCCCTGAGCGCAGAACGGCCGGCACTTCAGCTTGCCGCCGGCCCGCCTCGGTCTTGCTGTCCGGGATCCAGAACATCCGCCCGTCGTCGTCCACGTCGCGCACGCGGGCGAGCACCACCTCACCGTTGCGCGACCCGAGTAGGAGGTATGCCAGCGTGCAGACCGCGCCGTCGTCCGTGTCGAGCCGCTCGGCGCAGACGTCGATCACCTTGCGGCTCTCCTCGATGCGCAGCTGCGGCTTGCCCTTCTTCCGGCGCCCGCGCCCCTTCACGCGCGCGAACGGATCTGCCGGCAACCAGCCGCGCTCGGCGCACCATCGGCCGAACGCCTTGCAGACCGACAGCCCGTTGCGATGCGTGTCAACCGCGCCGGTGCGCGCGTCGTAGAGCTGCGTTGCCAGCTTCGGCGTGAGCCGCTTGAGGTCGAGCATGCCGTTCGTCTCGAGCGCCAGCATCTTGCGTAGGTGGAACGCTTCGCGCTGGACCGTAGACGTGCGGAGTTCACCCTCGCTCACCCGCTTCTCCTGGCTCGCGAGGAACGCGCTGACCGCGACGTCGATCGTGCGTGTCTCGGCGTTGCGGCGGAACGCGGCGATGAAGTCGTTCGCTTGGCGCTCGCTCTCAAAGTAGCGAGAGTCTCGAGAGCCATCCGCTCCGACGCAGATAACTCGCCAGCTGTTCTCGCTGACGTGAAATGGTCCGTGGCACCGCTCGTGTCGTTGTCGCATTGATCCTCGGATACCCGGGAGTGCCGCGCGCGTTCAAGCTCCTCGCGCACAACAGCGCGGATTGCCTCGAGCAGTGCGGCGGTTGGGGTCACGGCTCGTGGCTCCGGTTGCACTGAACGTGGCCACACCTTGGGCACGCCGGCATCAGCTCCGGCTTCCCGGCCATCGCGATCCTGAACAGTGCGGCGATGTCGGCGCGTTCCTCGGCGGCCCGCATTTCGAGTTCGCGCAACGCCTCGCGTAGGTGGTGCAGGACGAGACCATTGCGAGCGTGCTCACGCTGACCGTTGACGTACTCGGTGCGGTCGATCAACGCGCGGATGACTTCCTGGGTAATCGTTCCACTCGTCGACGGGCCGGTGTTGCCCGGGAACTTCTCTCCGATGCGCTTCACGAACCTGAGAACGGTCACGTCGAGCTTGATGTCGGCGACGTCATCATCAAGATGACTGAGCTCATAGCAGTGGCCGGGGTCGCGGACCTTCACTTCCGCGGCCTTCGGTTCGGGGCAAACGACTTCGGCGGCAGGACTGTGCGTACGGCGCCGTCGCCAGATACGACGAGCAGGCATCCGCGTGGCGTACGCCAGATCGGGTCCGAGCCGGCCGGGCACTCGTGGAGCAGAGCGCGATCGGCCTCTCGCCTCAGGTCGAGCTCTGCATCGGCGAACTTCCAGCCCGGACGCCAGCGCTCGATGTAGCGACGGATTGCGTGCGCCGTGACGGTCAGCGGACGGCTCACACCCACGGTCCGCTCCTCTCCTCCAACCGCGCCACCTTGTACTCCGCGGCCCGCAGGTCCCGCCCGCGCTGGTCGAGGATCGGCACGAGACGTCGACGAGCCGCACGGTCGCCCCGTCGCCAGCCCATGCGGTACGATGCCAGGCAGGCGAGAAGTGAAGCGGCGAGGTAGAGTGCGATCACGGGCGGTCCTTGGCGGCACGGTAAGCGACCAGCGCGTCGTACAGCCGTCGCATGTACGTGCGCATGAAATCCGTGTCCCAATCACCGCAAGCATCGACCACCACCTGGAGTTCATCCCGCTCGGCTGTCAGGCGGGCGATCTGTCGTCGGTTGTCGTTTATTTCACCTGACACCCTAAGGTTGAAGGCCATGTTCTCAGACGCTGCATGATCAAGATCTGCGGTCACCCGGTCCAACTCCTCCAGGCAGTTACGCAACGCCTCCGCATACGGCTCCAGTTCCCCGTACTGCAGGCCGGACTCGACGGTGGCGATCAGGCGCTCGATGGTAGGTCGAGAGAAGGTCATGGGAGGACCGCGCCCTTCGCAAGGATGGCGGACATCCGCGTGCTCTCCTCTTCCATCTCGGTCGCCCTGTGGTCGAGTCCTGGCTTGAGCCAGTACAGTGCGTCGGCGAGCGCCATCTCGAGTTCGCGGATGCGCGCGATCAGCGCGAGCGTGACGGGCGGGTTGTTCGCGGCGATGTGCTCCATCACCTGCTCGTGCGGGAAGTGGATGTTCATCCGCAGCAGGACTCGACCGAGTGGCGGAGCGATGCCGTCGTCGTGCTGGCAGAACACGTTGTACTTCTCGACCGCACCGGGACGCCACCAGCCGGGCGCCTCAGTAGCAGCGGCCCTGGCTCTCCGCTCCTGCTCGTCCAAGTCGATCTTCTCGCTCACGCTGACCTCCGATGCGTCTCGTAGCAGGCCTTGCACCGACACCCGTGCGTCGCCGTCCCATGGCGCGGCGTCGTTATACAAAGCCCGTACCCGCGCAGCCTCGCGCGCCACACTCGCTTGTCGCGGCGCACGTTCCAGGTCGTCTTGTAGCGGACCTTCACGCTCGCTCCTCCGGCCTGACGATCCCCAGCGTCGAAAGCAACTCGTCCACGTAGCACCTCGGGCTGTACCCCGCTGCCATGCTCAGCCCTGCCATGAAGGACAGGACCAAGGTGCGTGGCATCGGCACGCGGTTGGGCGGCTCGATGGTCATCGGTTGCGCTCCCTTCGCTCCGCACGATCCTCGTAGACTTGCTGCAGCCACTTCACGGCGTCAGTGACCAGCCGGCTCTTCCAACCGCGACCGGTGTACTTCTCGGTGCTTGCCGGTCGCCCGATCGTCGTCCAGCCGCCGCGAAATAGCCGGCGCTCGAAGTCCAACGACACAAACCCATCCGGCCCCTTAATCACGGCGAAGTTTCGCATCCCGACCATCGGCTCGTATGTCCAGCCCGACGGAATCCCGGACGGGCAGTCGCGTTCGCTCATCTCGCTCTCCTTCCTCTCGGCACCGGATCCGCATCGGGCACCGTCGGTCCTGTCGTGTAGTACCCACTGGCCGGCATCAAACTCCTCGGCACGTTCGGCGTCGTCACATCGCCCGCCATGGTCAGCACCTCTCGCCCCGCATCGGTCACGACCCACAGCTTGCGACCGCGCTCGTCGGTGTCGCGCCACTCGGCGAGACCGTGGCGGGCGAAGAACCTCAGCTGAGCGCGCTGGACGAGCACGTGCTGACCGGCCGCGACGAGGCGGAGTCCGGCGATCTGGTGCGGGTGGAGTGGCGTCACTTGCGGTCTCCTTGGAATAGCGGACCGTGGTCGCGGTAGACACCGACGCGGGCGAGGTGCGGGACGACGCGGATGAATGGAACCTCGTAGGCGTCTCCGATGTCGGCGCATGGTCGCTTGGCCTTGGCGCCACAGGCTGGACACTCGCGACTCAGCCTGTTCGGAGCCTGCTCCTCGAGCAGCTTGCGAGCGTCATCGACACGGCCGACCTCGACCAAGTCGAACGCGACCTGGCAGACCTCGGACTCCTCACGGCTGGGCAGCGGAGAGGAGTTCAGGGCGTCACGCAGCAGACGACGCTCCTCGAGCCACATCTTGTACGGGTGATATCTGCGCTCGCCGAACGGGTAGGCGGCATCGATGCGACGGAGCAGTTCCTCGTGATCTGCGAGGACGTCGGGCGCCGACGCGACGAGCACCTCGACGATCTCGAGCATGACCGAACGGGCTCGCCGTCGCCAGTCCGACGGACTCGGTCGCATGCGTTTCCACTCGTCGATCGTCACGGCTTCGCCGGCCCCGCACTGAGCATCACCGCCATCTGCTTCACTACCGGCTCGCACGTACGCGGCGCGACGAGACCGGTCAGCTTGCACGACACCGTTGTGCGATGCGGGCAGTTCGGATTGCAGTACGGCGCCCCGTCCAGCCAGATCGGCAACGCCATGTCGTCCTCGTTGCCCGCTGCGGTCTGCGCGTCGATTCGCCAGGTGATCATGGGGCGCTCCGGGTGGCGAGACTGGCGATCCACGCCCGAGCGGCCACCAGATCCGGGTGATCGCTTATCACGCCGGACGAGCCGAGGCTGAGCAGGCCGCGGATCACCGCCGTGGCTGGCTGTCCCTTGGGGCATGCCGGATCACAGATCTCCGGGTCACACGAGCCGGCCGGTCCGGTCATCCCGGTCCACACGTCGCCCATGGACGTCGGGTGACTCGGTAACTCTACCCTGGTAGACATGGCGTCGGCCGCATAGTCCATGGATTCGACGTCGTAACTCGACATGTGCTCATAGAGCGCGATCCGTGCCTCACCGGCCACCACACTCCGCACCCGCTCCTCGTCGGCGCCACGAGCGGCGCGAAGCCAGACCAGCTCCTTGAGCGCCGTGTGGATCGCGCACATGTCGACGTTCCTGGAGTCGACCGTCCACTTGACCAGCTCGTCGATTCGCGCGTCAGTCAAATCCGCCATCGTCATTCTCCCTTCAGATGCTTCGCCCACCACTCGAGCCGGTTCAGCACGCTCGGCGTCGCCGCGCAGAAATCGCCGTGGAACGGGACCTGTTGACCGCCCTGGCCACGGCGAGCGTTGGCGCGGGCGGCGGCAGCGACGGTCTCTGCGAATGCCTTGACCGTGGCGCGAAGCTTGACCAGCTCCTTGAGCGCCGTGTGGATCGCGCACATGTCGACGTTCCTGGAGTCGACCGTCCACTTGACCAGTTCGTCGATTCGCTCGTCAGTCAGATCGCCCATCGTCGCCGCTCCTGCTCGAAAGGTCCGCCCGGCACCGTGCCGAGCGGTTGGCGCGCGGTGGTCACGCGCCGGATCACTGGTCGGTCTCTTCGTCGTGGTCCTCGGCCTCGAACACCTCACCCTTCGTGGCAAACTGCTCGATGGCTTCTAGGGCGATCGCCACAGCCTGACGAGCGGCGTCGCTGTCGCATACCTCGCGAACTTCGCGGATCATCTCCTCGACCTCGCGGATCTCACGACGCTCGCGGTCGGTCATCTCGCGAGTCACTTCGCGGCCTCGCGGTCTGCGCGTTCCATCTCGGCGCGTTCTTCGGGCGTCGGGTCGCCGGTGGCCTGGTTCGCCATCTCGGTCGCGATCGCTGCCTGAAGATCGGCGCGATTGCCCTCGCCGCTGGTCTCCACGTCGATGATTCGGCGCTGCTCGTCGGTCGTTCGTGCATTGTCGAGCGCGACCGCTACGTAATAGTCCGCGCCGAGCGGCAGACGCTTGCCGAGACGGTGTATCGGAGCCTTGCGCATCATCTGATCGGGCCACTCCTCCCATGCCGGTGTATTGCTTCCCTTCGAGCGCACGTGATCCAGGTCGGCGCGGTCCATCACCTCGATCTCGTCCTGGCCGTTGGACAGCCGGGCGATGGCGTATGCGGCCACGATGTTGTCGCCGCGACCCCCGAAGCGCGGCCTGTGGACCAGATGGTTCGCAGAGCCGAGGTCGACATCGAACTCGTCGCCGTCGTAGACCACGTTGGACCAGATGGCCACGACCTCGCGCGATCTGCGGGCCTGCTTGATGACGCCGCGGTACCCGCGCTGGAAGGTCGCCTCCATCACGCCCTTGTTCTTGTAGGGCACGAGGTACGCCTCTCCCTTCAGGGCGCCCGGCTCCAGTCCGGTGACCGCGCACGCGAGCAGCCCTAGGTAGATCGAGTCCTGTGTGCACTGGCGCAGGCGCTCACCCTTGTCGCCGTCCATGTCGCGCAGGACGAATCGAACCAGCGCCTCGGGGCGTACACCATTGGTGACCCACTCGGCGATCTTGGACATACGCGCATCGAGGAACACCTTGTGCTCCTTCACGCGAGCGAGCGCGCTCGACTGTCCCTGCTGCGGCGCCTGTTGGATCGCCTTGCTGCTCGCATCGTAGTTCAGGCGCGAACCGGCGCGCGGTGGCTGTGTCGTGCTCATGCTAGCCGTCTTCCTTCCACGACGTGGGCGTACGCAACGCCCACGTGTTCTTCGTCTTGTACGCGGTGATGTTGTCGGCGCGATCGCCGCAGTCGATGCGCGTGGCGCCGGCGGCGCTCAGGCGGAGCAGGAGCGAGTTCTTGCGCAGCCCCTCCTCCTTGGTTGCCCGCTTGCGCTCGATGCGGGCTTCGCGCCACTGCGCGATGTCCATCGTCATCTCGGAGTCCGCGGCCACGATCTGCGGCTTGACGCGATCCATCTTCTCGCTCACGTGCATGCGCCACGCGTCCGTGTGGTCGACCGTGGGCTCCTTGCCGAACCTGACCATGCCCCAGAACTCGCGCAGAGACTCGAGGATGCGGTCCTCGATGGCCACGTCGCGCTCGATGCGCAGGGGGCCGATCTGCTTCTGTCCGCCGCACAGGCACACGATGTCGACCCAAGGCAGGTCGGCCACGGCCATCTCGACTCGGCACTGAACCTCGTACTTCGCCGGCGGACCGTCACGCCAGTCGTCCTCGAGCCACGCCGAGCACGTCTTGACCTGGAGTCCGCCGAGCAGACCGTCGTGGATGCGGTTCGAGACCACGCAAGCAGTCCCACCGTGTGTCGGGTCGAACTCCACGGTCTCGCCCTGACCGGCCAGCTCCTCTACCAGCCCGTCCGGCGTGCAGCGCAGCCACCCGTCGAGCACATAGCTTCCGGTAGGCACGAACACTCGCACCTTGCGGTCGTGGGCGTACTTGCCGCGGATGACCGGCTCGAGCACCGTGCCCCAGTACGCTGCTTCCTCGGGCCCGTCGTCTCGCACGGGAAGCCCCCGGTGGCGGCGCCAGATCTTCATCGGTGGGTTGTACTTGTCGAGTCCCAACACACCGGCTGCCTCGGACGCCCCGAGGCACGACAGGTCGCGCTGCTGGTCGACTGCTACTGCGATCGTCATGGTTGCCTCATCGAAGAAAGTGCCGACCCGTCGCTGTGGGGGAGGTTGAACCGTCGGAATGACGGGTGCGACGGGTCGGCGTGAAGGTTGTCAGCGCTGGTCAGCGCGCAACGGCGGCGGCCAGCACGTGGAGTGCTCGGGCCGTGTGTCGACGTCGGTCTGCCCACCGCCGATGACGAGCTCGAGGTCGAGCCCGGCGATGATCCTGATGGTCTCGCTGGGCAGTGCGATTCGCTTGTGGCTGGCGCGCTTCATGTCGTCTCCCTGTGTTGTTGTGGAACGTCATCCGATCACCGGCCCGTACTTCGCGAGCACGCGCCCGATCGCCTCGCATGTCGACGGCCACTCGGCCGCCGCGCCCTGATCAGCCGCGAAGGCGAACAGCACCAAGCGGTCGCTATCGTCGATACGCAGTCGCACCACCTCGTCGTGCAGCGCGATAAACGCGCGCGCGAGGCGGATCGTGCCAGCGTGGTTGGGATCGAATCCCGCGGACAGGACGCAGTGCGCGAAGGTGAGCGCTTCGGATACGGGCCAGGTCAAGGTGTCACCTTGCGGTAGCTGTCGACCCACGGTAGCGCGCTCGGCGGGACTGGTTCGTAGGTCGCCTCGAAGATGTTGGGCTTGACGGTGCTGTACGATCCGTCGGCGTCACAGATGATCCAGTCTCCGGGCATGACGATGTCCAGGCTGGTGTTCTTCAGCCGAACGACCGCGCGATACACCGTGCGGGTCGGCGCATGCGAACTGGCGTGACTCAGGTAGCAGCCTTTGGGCAGCGGCGCCTTGTCGAGCACGTGCGAGTCGATCGCTTCCTTGGTCAGTTGGACCGCATCGACCAGCACCGGTTTCTTGCGGAACTTCACAGGTCTCCTCCCATGTCGAATCGATCGTCCACGGCGCCCACATGCGTCGGCTCCTCGTCGGTGTTCACGTCGCACAGCGCCGCTTCGGGCGCGGGATCCGGCTCGGACTGGTCGACCGAGTCGAGCTCCGCATGCCGCGCCACGCTCGCAGCTACGTCGTGCCGGGTCTGCTCGTCGATGGCGTCGCACGCCTCGAGGACTCGCTCCTTCCAGTCGGGCGCTGGTTCCCGGTCCGGGCAGTGAGCGATCGCTGCGATGAGCGCGTCCTCGTCGATCTTCGACGGTGCGCCCTGCATCGAGATCTCGCGCTCGAGGAACCCCGCGAGCCCGACGCGAGGGAACACGCCGTCAGCGTGGCTCACGTATCCGAAGTGCTCGGCGTCGGTGTGGATCGTCGAGTCGGCCGCAAGCCGCGCTGCGCGCAGTTCGATGCGGTCGGCCTTCGCGGCGCGCCCGAACGAACGGTTGTCGGTGCAGTGGCGGCAGTCGATGCGCAATAACTTGCCGTCGGCGGTGTAGACGCCGATCCAGTCGTGAGTGTGCTTGGTCATGTCAGTCCCTCCCCTTTGAAAAAGTGCCGGCCCTCGTCGGACTGCCCTGAGATGCCCTCCCTGGGTTCTCAACGACGAGGACCGGCGAAATCATTGGTGCATCGCCTCCGCGATGACCGCTTCGATGATGAAGCGCAGCTCGTGCTTGTCGACGCCGCTCGGGTACCGACCGTTGCCGGCGACGAGATCGTCGAGATCTCCGGCGACCTCGGGCACCTCGAGGCTACTCGCCAGCAGGCGCGCCGACTCGACCGCATCTCGCTCGTCGAGCCAGTGGATCGCGGCGAGGCCGGACTTCACGTCGGTTACCGTCCAGTCTCCTTCGACACCAGGATGAGCAGCCCACGTCCCGAACACGTGCGCCTTCACTGGCCGGCTGTGCTTGCCGCGCAGTGTGGTGATCCTGATCGTCCTCACTGCCGCCTCCCCGCACGAACCTCGTGCAGAGTCTGCGCCAGCGCGGCCATCGCGAGCCGCGTCGTGACGACCTCCTCGCTCAGGTTGATGTTGATGGTGCGCTGTTGCTCGGCGTCCTGGAGCGCGGCGACGCGTAGGGCCTCGGTAGCGGCGAGATCGCGGGTCAGCTTGCACGATTCGGCGGTCTGCTTGATCAGGCGGTTCATCGTCTCGCGGTGCATGGTGGCCTCTCGCTCGAGGCGCTGCCGCTCGGTGCGCAGGATGACGTCGAGGCTGACCACCTTGTTGCGCTCGGCGTAGAGGTCGTTCGTGGTCATGACGAGCGACTGCTCGTAGCTCTGTGACTTGCGCTGAAACTCGGAGCCGAGGGACTGCTGCACGGCGAGCTGACGGGTCATCGCCTCGACCGTTGCGCTCAGGTTGGCGATCCGCTCGTCACGCTGGGTCAGCGCCAGTTCGGTTGCGCCGAGCTGCTGGCAGATCGCCCGGACGTGCTCCTGCGAGCCGACGAGGACCCACAGGTCGTCGCGCCCGGTCTCGGTGTCGAGCGCGCAGTTCGCGGCTAGATCGCTAATGTCGTCCTCGGTCGCGGTGTCGAGATCGGGCAGGACGATGGCCGGTCGGACGTACGGCAGGCGATCGGGCGCAGGTGGACCGACGATGGTCGGCTCGGACGAGCCGGGACAGGGTCCGACTTCGATGGGTGGCATGGGGCGGAGGTCGACGGTGATCGCGGTGTGGATCGCGAGTTCGTGGAGTGCGGGGTCGTAGGAGGCGGTCACGGTGCGACTCCGTCCGCCTGCGCGGCGAGCGACAGCGTCTCAGCACGCACGTAGCTGGCCGTCTTGTATGATTCGCGCCAGCCGTATCGCACACCATCGACGCGACCGTCGGCGACATCGCTCAGCGAGAGGTCACCGCTGTGGATGCAGTCGAACCCAACCCACCACACGTCGTCGCTCTCGCCAGGCTGGGCGATGTGACAGATGGAGCCCTGGCAGCGGTCGGCGTACGTCAGGCCACCATGAACCTCCGCTGACACGTCGTCGTAGTCCTTACCGTGCCACGGGTGTCCTGGCGCGACCCCGACGTACCCGCACCACGCGCCGAGTCCGTTGCGATGGATGATGCACGGCCTGCCGGACTCGGACCGGAATTCATCGTGGTCCGGTTCTGCGTGCCACGGCCCGGGCGGTAGCGGTCTTCCGACGAAGTGGGCCACGCCGTCGATTCGAGTAAGTCGGTCAGTCACGGTCAGTCCTTTCGAGATTCGACCCACAGGAGGGCCGCGAGGGAGGCGATGGCGACGTAGCGAAGGGCGTTTGCGAGGTGCTTCACGGCTTCCTCCTTCCGCCCATCAGCGCCCAGATGCCGAGGGTCAGCACGGCGAGCAGGAGGATGGTGGCGTGGCCGTCGGTCATCGCTTCCTCCCAGTCTTCATCGAGTCGGCGACGCGCTCCCATCCCCACGAAACCATCTCGAACATCGCCTCTTCCGCGATCGTCTCGAGTTCGTCCTCCGTAGAGTCGTCGTCGACCTCAATGACTGCGACACGGCGGCAGCCGACCAGCCCGATCGACACGTTCACAGCGATCTTCACGGCCGACCTCCATGCATCGCCTCGATCCAGATCTCCGCCGCTTCGCTCGCGCGGAACCGGATCGGCTGCGTCGTCGCGCGAGGGTCCACGTCGACAGCGGGCATCGGCAGGTACAGTTGGCCGACGTCGATCACGCGCTCGGGGCGCCAGTCGACGGGGAGGCGCTGGGTGGTCATGGGCGACCCTCCTTGCGCATCGCCGCGCACTCGGTGTCGGTCGAGTCTCCGCCCGCTGCTGCGGTGAGCCACCTGATGGCGCACTCGAGCGCGGCTGCCTCGTTGCGGCAGATCTGCTCGAGCTGACCCAGCTGGTGGAACGCCGCAGCGCCGCGCTCGTCCTGCTTTCCCTCGGCGTACGACCTGGACTGTTCGGCCGTGGCATCCGGGGCCGACGACAACCTCGCCGCGCTTTCGCGCAGGCGCGCGACGACTGCCAGGAGTGCCGTATCGGCGAGACCGCGGCGCTTCACAGCACCACCTCCATCCGCGCCTTGTCCGCAGCGGCGCGCACGCTCGCGATGACGCGCTCGGGGCGGCCCTCGAGCGTCAGGAGCGACGAGACGCGGTCGTAGTAGTCGGCGCGCTCGACAGCGGTCGCCTCGACGACCTGCGTCGGGTGGAGGATCCAGGGACCACGACCGAGCGAACGGTCACCGTGGACGATGTGAGCCTCGGAGGCGGAGTGCCAGACGAGCTCGGCGATGTGGTTGTCGGCAAGAACGCGGACGATCGTGCCGTTGGGAAGATGACGAGGGGTGGAGGGCATGGGTGTAGAGTACCCATCAACCTCCTACCTGTCAAGGCGAATTCGAGTGCAGAGTACCCGCTGGGCTAACCCTGCGCCACCGCGAGAAGAATCGAGGCGATCATGGCCTCGTCGAATGTCTGCTTGATGTGAGAATCGAAGACGCCGACGTACCGGGCCATCGAGGCGAGCGCCCGGGCAAACAGTTCAGGATCAATCTCGATCAGTCGGCGGCCTACTTCGCTCCAGGCCTCGACGGGATCGAGCACGTTGTCCGACAGGACTGCCTCCACCTTTGGCATCAGGCGAGTGTACTCTCTCAAGGATTCTCTCTTCAACCGCTTGAAGCTCGAAATCTACAGATTCTCGAGCCTGCTCCACCTCACGGAAGCTCGACGAAAGGTGACGCAGCAGACGCGCTTCGTTGTACGTGCGCGCAGTGAACACGGGCTTGGGGAGCTCGGGTCCGAATAAGTTGCACACGGCCTCCACCAATTCCAGTGTGGCCATCTCGTCGCGCAAGAAATCTCCAACGGTCGTCCGATCCCATGGGGGCCTGCGTCGGGCGGCGTCACTCAGGCGCCGCGCGAACTCGGCCAGCGACCAGTCGCCACGAAGGCGACGCACCGATTCGACCCACCATGGCGGCAGCGGCAACTTGCGCGGTCGCTGATTGCTCGGGTCGGACTTCCTAGACATCTCACCATCCTACAGAAGCGCGACCGCGCGATGAGTACCCGCCCGTTGACAATTAGACGGGTGCAGAGTACTCATGAGCATCGTGACCATTGCGAAGCAGCTCTACGATGCGGTTCGGGCGACCGGCCTCAATTGGACGGAGTTCTGCAGAGAGAATGGCCTGTCGATCGACAGGTCGAACCTACGCAAGATGCTCATCGACGACGCCACGATGAGCACCGCACAGGCGGAGGAGGTAGCTGAAGCGGTGGGCCTGGAGTTCATCGTCGTACCTCGGCGCGCACGGAAACGGAGGGTCGCATGATCACGCCGTTCCCGGTGCTCACTGCTCTTCCGGAGCACAAGAACTGGACATCCGACGCGTGGGCGCCTCCGGGACAGTCTGTCCGTGTCCCGGACGCTCGCACACCGATCCGTCCGTCCCATTCCGCGGCCCGCTCGTCCTCGCGTACACCGTCGAGCCTCGTCACCCATCATCCGATGCTCCGGTCGAGTGCTTGCGCCCACATCTCCGGGCGTGAGTGCGGTGACGAGCGGGCCGCACCTTCTCTCACCGTGGAGTCCTGAGTGGAAAACCTCGTCCAACGCCTCATGCTCGAGCGTACCGACTGGCTCGAGCACCTCGAGAACGACCTGCACATCTCGGTTGTGCGCGACGGCGACCTCGCCTCGCTCAAGTACAACCAGATCGAGTCGCCGATGGCCGACCCTATGGTCCAGCAGTGCCGCGGGATGGTCGTCGACGTGGCCCAGCGCCGCGTGCTCGCGTGGCCATACAACAAGTTTTGGAACCACGGTGAGCACCTCGCGGCGCCCATCGACTGGGCCAGTGCTCGCGTACAAGAGAAGCTCGACGGCTCGCTGATGATCCTACACTACAGGGGCATCGACTACGGGTGGTGCGTCGCCAGCAGCGGACATCCGACGGCCGGCGGTTCGTTCGGAAGCGACACCAGGACGTTCCGCGATGCGTTCTGGCAGGTGGCGGCCGATCGGCTCTGGCACCGCGCCGCCGACGTGCGCGTGACGTACATGTTCGAGCTGTGCGACTCGCCGAATCGCGTGGTCGTCCGCCACGATAGGCCGCGACTGGTCCTCCACGGCGCGCGCTGGCTGGACACCGGGCTCGAACTGACGAGCGCGGAACTCGCCGAACACGCAGCTCAGATGCACTGCGAACTGGTCAGCGAGTTCCCGATCGGAACCGTCGACGCCTGCCTCGCGGCGGCCGAGGCGCTCGACCCGCTCAGGCAGGAAGGCTTCGTCGTGGTCGATGACGCGTTCAACCGCGTCAAGATCAAGTCGCCGCGCTACGTGATCCTGCACCACCTCAAGGGCGAGGCGACGCCGCGGCGCGCGTTCGAGCTCTGGCAGACCGGCGATACCGAGGAGTTGCTCAACAGCTTCCCCGAGTTCAGGCCGGTCATCGAGCCGATTCAGGCGGACCTAGACCTGATCGCCGAGCAGTGCGTGAAGGACTTCGAGGAGAACATGCCGCGCGCGACCCGCAAGGAGTTCGCGATGGCCGTGAAGGACCGACCGTGGTCGTCGGTGCTGTTCAGAATGCTCGGCGAGGAGCGACACGACCTCGACACCGCCAAGGCGATCATGCGGCGGGGCTCGCTGCAGAGCCTGGAGAGGATGCTCGGGCGATGACCGCCTCCTACTTCGACCACCTAACCGCGCGCCCCACTCGCTCAGTCCCCGACAGCGACGGCCTGTGCTCGTACCTGCTGGTCGTCGACGGAACGTTCGTGCAGTCGCTGTCGCCCGTCAAAACGACGCTGTCGGATCTCGAGGCGATCGCGTTCCTGTGGCCGCACTCGGAGGCGGAGCGTCGGTTCCGCGAACTGGTGGAGCGATGGCCGTATCTGAGAGGAGCACAGGCTGTGAGGTCCAGACCGTGAGGTCCAGACCGTGAAGCTCATCGAGTCAGCCGAGGTGATTCGGCTAACCGACGACGGCTCGACCGTCACAGTCGTCAAGCTGACGCCTGAGGCTCGGGCCGGACTCAGCACCAACGGCGCAGAGATTCCGGCAAGCACAAGGCCGTCCATAACCCTCCGCGCCACCGCTCGCATCTACTCGACCGTTCTCGTCGCGTTCGTCGTCGCCGTCTACGCTACGCTGTACGCCCTCGCCGGCGCGTGGCCGATCGTGGCGCTGGCCGTATTCGGTGGGCTGTTGATCGCCGCGGCGGTTGGCGGGCTTTGCTTTGATGGTGAGCCGTGAGGGTACGCCGCGAGACTTCCGCCGAGTCCGCCGCTCGGTTCTTCGAGATCAGGCGACACCGCCGTATTCGTGTTCGCGAGACCGCGAACCGTCGTCGTCGGGATCGCGCGCGAGCCTCGACGCCGACCGTCGACACGATTCGCATCAGCCTCGTCCGCTCCATCCTGCCCGTCGACCTCGTCCGCGCGGCAGCATGGATCCCGGACTCGCCCGTCACTCGCGCGCTGACCGAGCGGCCCATTGTCACTGCCGCGTGGCCAACGATGCCGTTCTCGTCCAACGCCATGCGGTTGCGCCAGTACCGTGCCGATGCAGTCGCGCGCGGTGACTGCTACGCGTGCCGCTGCCGCCCCGTCAAGCCCGGAACGAGATACTGCTCGGCCTGTATCCAACGTGCGGCCGACTACGCAGACTCGATCGCGTACAAGAAATGCCAGACGTGCGGCGTTGCCCTGAACGGACGCAGGGCGCTCCTGTGTGAACGGTGCACGGCGAGCAACACTGCGCACGGAGCGAAGGTAGCCGCCGGGCGCAAGGCGCAAGGCATCTGCGTGCGGTGCGGGAAGCGCGAGTCGTTCGCCGGCGCGGCGCAGTGCCTCGTCTGCCTCGACAACATGAGAGACCGCGTGCTCGCTGTGACCAGGGCGCAAGGCCGCAAACCGCGCCCATGCCCGGTCTGCCGCGAGCTCGGAATCGACGGCACGGGCCACGACAGCAGAACGCATGACCGGTGGATGGAGCGAGGCAAGCGGTGGGCGCCGGAGGCCGCATGACCAACCCCGCATACCTCACCACCGGCGTGACCCTCGTCCACACCGAGCAACCCTCGACGTGGCACGCACTCCGCGCCGCGTACCCGGGTGGGCGGATCGTCACGACCTGCGTGCTCGAGCTGCCGTACGCGCGGGTCAACGTCATGGTTGTGCGTCCTGGCGAGCGCCTACCGCACAACACCTGCCCGGCTTGCAGGCGGCACGTGGAGATCGCGATGCACGGGGCGAGCGTCCCGGTCGAGGCGGTTGCGGTAACGAGGACGAGCACGCCGAACCTGCGGGGCGCGAGGATTCGGGCGGCGACGTTGACGGGCGTGGCGAGGACGACGACGCAAGAGCAGGAGTGGTGCGAGGGCGGGGTGCCCGAGATGGTGATGGCGGAGATGACGAGCAAGGCGGTGATGAGGTGAGACCAAGGGGCGCCGGCTACCCTGAAGTTATGGGTTGTCGGCTCGCGTGCAGGCCCGATATTGCGATTGGCAATCTCCGATCGATCGTGGAGTATTAGTCGAGTGAGCGCACCCGTTCGCATCGAGGCGCGCGCGTGGAACGACCCGAGGTTCCGCACGCTGGCCCGCCTGACCGGACTCGGCGACCCTGACTTCGCGATCATCAAGGTCGCGCGGATCTGGAGCTGGCAGACCGAGCGGTTCGGTGAGGACCACGACGCCTACGTGGTGGACCGAGACACCGTGGAGAGCATCCTGGGCGATGCCGGCTGGGATGCTCTCATTCGGTCCAAGCTGGCCGACGAGGTCCCGGGCGGGCTCAGGATGCGCGGGACTGAGGGCCAAATCGAGTGGTGCGCCGACCTGACCAGCAAACGTCAACATGCTGGACGGGCGCGCGCGGCGAAAGCGAGACGAGATGACACAGGCAGGATGATTGGTAATGGAACCGACACTCGACCAGCACATGCTGGAGATGCTGGACTAGCAAACGACCAGCAAAGCCAGCAGGCGACCAGCACCGAACCACCACAATCCAGCGCTCCTACTCCTACTCCTTCTCCGGAAGATCTCTCCCTCCCGCGCGCGATCCCACCAACCACACCACCACCGGGCGAGAGTGCGTGGGCTAGGCGCCAGCGCTGGTGGGGCGCCATGCTGGAAGCCGACGCCGGTCTCAGGCGGGCAGGGATTGAGCAGAGCGCCCCATTGTTACCAGCCTCTCCTGCTGGGGTGAACGAGCAGAACCTGAACAGCTGTGAGAAGCAGCTACTCGAGGCTGGCTTCGACGCGACCGCCGTCGACGCGAAGATGCTGCACATCGTCGCTGTGGCGCTCGCCGAGGCGATGCGTGAGCGGAGCCGCAAGTACTTCAAGCCTGCGCTGATCTGGGAGCCCGCCCGAGCGAATCGTGCCGTCGACACATCGCTCGAGGAAGCCGCACGGCCGCGCGCGCGGCCGCCGAGCAACGGATCTCGCAAGCCAACCGAACCACAACGAGCACCGACGAAGATCCTATGACCTCACCGATCGCAGCCCACGCACTCGAAGCCTCCGTCCTTGGAGCCGTCTTTCTCGATCCCGGAACGCTCGCGCAGTTCCCTCGGCTCGAGGTCGCCGACTTCCAGCACGCGCAGCATCGGCTCGTGTTCGGCGCGATGCGCAATCTCGAGCACGAGAACCGGCCGATCGACGTCGTGACGGTGCAGGCGCAGCTCGCGAAGGACGGCTACGGCGGCGCGGTCGACTTCGCGTTCCTCGGGGAACTCTGCCTGAACGTCCCGACCGTGGACAACGCGGTCGAGTACGTGCGGCAGATCCGAGATGCGTCGCTCGCTCGACGTGTTCGGGTCGGTCTGTCCGATGTTCTCGAGAGAAGCACCTCGGAGACCGGCGGCGCAGAGATCCTATCCGCGGCGATGGCGGTGTTGTCGAAGATCGACGAGGACCAGCCCGACAAGACGACCAGCATCACCGACCTGGTGAGGCGCCGGTTCGGTCAGCTGGACCGCATCCTCGGTGAGCGAACCACCGGTGCGAAGGCGATGACCGGGTTCCCGACTGGGGTGGCAAAACTCGACGAGAAGATGGGCGGGTGGCAGCCCGGGATCGTGAGCATCGTCGCCGCGCGGCCCGGTATGGGGAAGTCGAGTCTGGGGCTTGCCACCGCGGAGGCCGGCTCTGCTGACGGCGTCGGGGTCCATCTGTTCTCTCTCGAGGACACCGAGGACGCGTACGCCGATCGCGCAATATCGCGCTGCAGCGGTGTCGCGGCCGAGCGCCTGAGGAACGCGGAGGTGAACCGTGGCGAGATGGACCAACTCATCCGAGCCGCAGCGAAGATGCGCGGCCGGCGGTGGATGGTCGACGGGCGCAGCGGAATCACCGCAGACGAGATCGTGCGCAGCGTGCGGCGCCACAGGAAGCAGAACGGCACGCGCGTGGCCATCGTTGACTACGTGCAGCTCGTGAAGCACCCCGACCGGCGACCTCGGCTGTCGACCCACGAGGCGCTGAGCGAGATCGTGTCGACGTTCGCAGACGCGGCGAAGCACGACGGGATCGCCTACGTGGTCATGTCTCAGCTCAACCGCGAGCTCGAGCGGCGACAGGACAAGCGCCCGCAGCTCTCGGATCTACGCGAGAGTGGTTCGCTCGAGGAGAGGGCGAAGTGCGCCGTCGCGATCTACCGCGGCTCGGTGTATGGCGACCCGATTAAAGGGGTCGACTGGCATCCCGAGTGGGAGGGCCACACGTTGGAGCCGACGCGCGACGAATTCGAGGCGACGGCGCAGGTGATCGTGATGAAGAACAGCAACGGCAGAACCGGAACAATCTTCGCCCGCTGGCGAGGGGAAACGACGTGTATCTCGTGACCAAGAAACACAAACAGACGCGCCGCTCAGTCTCGCTCTCGAACGAGCTATACCAGGATGGCGTCGACTTCGCTGCGGCCCACGGCATCTCGCTGGCACAAGCCGCTGCTCGAGGTCTCCGCGCCGTGATCGACGGCGAGGTTCCACTCGGCCTGGTGATGTCGTCGTTCGACGCCGGCATTGCAACGAAGCGACGCCGCGGGATCGTGCCGCTCATCGAGCCGAAGGCCGCGCCCGTCGTAGTGTCGTCTCGCGAGGAGCTGGACGCCCGATGTGCCGCGCGCGATGCCGAGCGCAAGCGTCGCGACGAGGAGCGCGTGATCGCCGCACGGGCCGCGGCTGCGCCGCCCGACGCTGGCCTATCTCGCTTTGTGGCGCTTGCCGTGTCCGATCCGACTGCGTCGCTCGTTGACGACCAGATCGAGCGCGCCGCAGCAGACGGCGTTGCTCTGACCGACGGTGAGGTGTTCGACGGGGCAATCAATCGCATGCTGGACCAGGTCGGGCTCGAAGCAGCGGCCGGTGCGCTGTGCGCGAACTGCCTCGAGTCGGACCTGTGCCGGTGCAACGGGCACCGAAGTGCGCTGGGGCGATGAGAGCACCCCGTTCCGACGTCATCGCCCGCCTGTTCTGCGACGGGGCGAGCGTCTCCGATCTGTCGTACAAGTTTCGAACGAGCCCGGACGTGATTGAGTCGGCGATCCGGCGGCAGCTGAACAAAGCGAGGAAGCGATGATCGCCCGCACCGAGAACTACGGCCACGGTTGGCGCGTCCTGCTCGACCCGGTGCCGGCCACGCGATGGCCGTTCGGTCCGCCGGAGGCACACGAGCCATGCTGTCGGCTGCACTCGATGCGAAACCAGGAGCGCCCTGGCGGGCTGTACTGCGACTGCTCGGCGAGTGACGCGAGCGATCGCGGCTGGGGCGTCGCGCCATGACCCCGGGCGAACGCGCGCTTTGGCTCGCCGTGTACGCCGCGTCGTGGCATCAGTCGACCGGCTCTCCAGCGTGGGGCGTCGTCGGTGATGGCGAACGGGCAGCGTGGTGCGCGAAGCAGGCTGGTCGGGCGCTCGAAGCGCTTCGCATGTTCGCGCGGATTCCGGCCGGGCCAGACTTCCACGCTCCAGCACAAGCGGCCGAGGTGCTCGGGTGAGCGATCTCGAACGACTCCAGCAGGAGATGCTGGTCGAACTCGCGAGGTGCGGTGGTCGACCGACGCGCATGTGCACGTCAGCAGACGGTGAACTCGTGGCCTACTTTGGGAGCCTGCGCATCGCGCTCGATCCGGATGATCAAGCGGTTACCGGCCGCGACACGATCGCTGGCGCGACGATCTCGTGCAGGGTTACGCGATGAGCGCCTCGTGTCCCAAGTGCGGATTCTCGCCCGACGCCGAGGTCACCGCACGCTGGGCGTTCCGGCTCGACAAGCGAATCGAGTCGGCGAACACACGCACCGTCAACGCCGGGGCGTCGAGGTGGCGGTACGCGAAGGCAAGGGACGAGTGGCAGTGGCTGGTGAAGCTGGCCGCGCTGGCTGTCGAACGCAGCGGGCTGATCATGGCCCGCCCATCGAGCAAGCGCCGTGTCACGATCACGCGCCACTATGCAGGGCGGTGTCAGGAGATGGACCGCGACAACCTCGTCGCCGGGTGCAAGGCACTCGTCGATGCGATGGTCCGCGAGGGTGTTGTGCACGACGACAAGCGCGAATACCTGGAGCTGCACGTCTTGCAGGAACGATGGGACAGCAACGAAACATGCATCGTAGTGGAGGAGTTGGCATGACGAACGTTGAGCCGGTATACGTTGAGATCGATCGTCGGATCGCGCGCGCTCGTGCGCGCCGTGGGCTGACACAGGAGATGCTGGCTGCGAGCCTGCAACCACCCCTGACGCGGGCTGCGCTATGCAACATGGAGCTCGGCCGGCAGCGGCTGATGCTTCACGTCCTGATTGACATCGCAGACGCCTGCGGGACGACGATCGGCAGGCTGATTGGCAGGGTCCAGTCGTGACCGACTTCTCCGTCCGCTTCGGCACCGACCCGCGCTGGACGACCTGGCGCGGATGGCCACCGGCGATCGTGATGCGCGCCTGGGCGGCGACCGAGCGGGCGAGGCAGATCGGGGTCGTGCCATGAGATCGTCGCTGGAATGGGACTGCGGCGGAGATTGTGAACCGGCCATCGATGCAAGGCAGTACGCCGACGACCTTCAGACCGCGCTACAGGCGCTCGTGGACGTCGTGGACCGGGCCGGCGGCTACATGACGCCCGAGGACCAGCGCGTCCTGCTCGTCGGGAGTGAGCGGGACCAGCTCTTGGCGAGCCGCTGGGTTCTTCCTCTTCGGCACAGACGGAGAACGGGAGTGCTTGATCTTCGGACTAATAGACACATAGGTACGCATAGTTAGACATTGTCGCAAGCAGCTAGCTTACGCTGGCCGAGTAAATCGACGTCATGGCAGAAAGTATCGGAGTAGCGCTACCAGGGTTCGCCTAGTTGAGACTATGACACAAATGTCCGTATGGTCACGTATGGTCATTTCGTGTAGAACCAACTCGACCATGCGCTTCCGGTGCCTTGCAACGCCGTACCCCGGGCAGAAGTAGCGTGGGTCGCCCGCGCGCTCAGTTCCCGGCCCTCGTCGACGTCAACATCGACGGCATCGTCATCGGATCGCACGCGCTCACGAAGAATGTCGAGCGCCTCGAGCGCATCCTGAACGTCGTCGGCCGGCGCCTCGCGCACTGGCTCAAGTCGACCGCGGATGAGCAGCCGCTCCCCCCTGAGGAGTGGACCGAGAATTTCAAGTTCTACTCGAGCGCGCTGACCAACCTGCTCAAGGAGCAACGCGAGCGCTACCGCCTGACGCAGCACGATCAAGCCACGCCCGAGCAGCTGCAGGCCCAGTTCCGCGAGGAGCTGCAGCGAGCTCTGCAGTCCTTCACGCCGCAAGAGCGTGCGTTCACCCTGGCGCTCTGGGATGCGAGCGCGACCACCACCACGGAGACGCCACAGTGATCGACCCCAAGCGCGCCGTCGAGCGCTGTGAACGACTCGCTGCTCTCGGTCCGCCACCGCCGCAGCGCCACAACCGCAAGCTGAGGCGCTGGCTCGCCGCGTTCTCGTCGATCATGGCGCTCGACATCAGCGAGTGCGCGGAGATGCTGCGCGCGATCTACACGCCGGAGTTGGTGCTCGAGATGGCGAACAGGCCGAGTCCGATGATGTCCTTCCTGGGGAAGGCGATCTGATGCCTGATCATCGCCCTCATCCGCGCCTCCGCTGGCACACCGAGGACGTCACGCGCTCGCCGATCTTCGTCGTGCCTGGCGCGTCGGTCGGCCACTCGAGCGTCGTTCCCCGCGGCAAGACCTGGGGCATCCGCGAGCGCGGCGACACGGGCAAGCTGGTGCCGCACAGCTACCGATGCCCGGTTCACGGGGTGTTCGATTTGAGGGTGCCGGTGAGCGATGTGCCGGATGAGGTGGCGTGCACCATCGAGACAGAGCACTACGACGGCGTGACGCGGTCGTTGGTCGCATACTGTGGCCTGACCTCGCCCTGGGCCGGCTCGACCTGCGCGATCGGCGTGGAGTCGGGGACGGTGAACGGGTGAGCGACGATGACTTCGAGACGACCGACCTCGAGTGGCTAGCGATCCACGATGCGTACCTCAAGTGGACGCGGGGCTTCACCGAGCAGGACCAAGCGCGGCTGAATGAGCTACGCGGCCTGACCTACCACAGGTCGAGGCGGCTACTGAAACGCGGCGACGCTCAACTGGTCAGCATGGACGACCGCATGCGAGCGCTGTTCCTCGATCTGCACCCAGCGCTGCGGACCGCGCCGTGGATTCCGGGCTGGATCGGTGACGCGAAGAGGCTGGTGCTGTGAGCGCCTTCGACTTCGCCAACGCGCCCCGCTCATTCTCGTGTGGCAAGCGCGTCACCCTCGACGGTGCGTTCTGGGCAGAGGGCTGCATCGGCGCGGCGCTGCTCGGACTGCCCGCGATCCCTGTACATCGCCTCGGGCTCGACTGGCCGCGCTGCTTCCACTCGCTCGGCGTGGCGCTCGGGCGGCATGAGTTGCGTCGGCTCGAGATGCAGGTGGCGCAACAGGCGTGGGCGACGAGTCCGATTGCAACACGGGTCGCGGCGTGGCCCGCCTCGATCTCGCGCTCGATCGCTGCGCCGATCTTGAATTTCGAGTCGTCGCGACCGTCAGCGGCTGGCCACGCCGCGCAAGACGCCAAGGAGCGTGCGCTCGAAGAGCACGGGTACGGCGGCAAGGAGCCGGTCGACCCATCGAAGATCGTGGGCCTGGAGGATTTCATTCCATGACCCTCCTCGAGCGCCTGCACTGGTGGCACCGACGCCTGCATCAGCGAGGTGGCAAGTGAAGTTCGATCGCGCTTGGGCCAAGCGTCTCGTCGCATGGTCGCGGCCGTGGACGATGATGGAAGCGAAGCCGACGGACCCGCAGGAGCCGAGCACCGGAGCGCTGGTCCGCCTGCTCGGGGACGAACTCGATGCCGCGATCGGCCGGCTCGACCGCGTGACGACCGAGCTGTTCCAGCTGCAACTCGATGCACAGCGCTGGCTGAACGAAGGCGAGGACCGCATGAATCTGCGCGCTGCCGAGTGCCGCATCGGGAAACTAGTGGCGCTGGCACAGGACCAATCTACGCAGGACGACGAGCAGCTGCGACGCATCCGAGGGCTCAGACCGTGAAGCACTCCCCCGACTGCGCGATGGTGCTCTACGCCAACATCGACCCGGCGACGCTCAAGCGACCGCTCGAGTGCGACGGCGTGGAGTGCGATGGGGCGGACGCGCTACCCGACGTGCCCGATGAGCCGCCGGCGGAGGATGAGACGCCCTCGAACGTGCGCCCGATCCGCACTGCCGATCGCGTGACGCTGGAAGGCGATGCGGCGCGCGCGTACCGACAGCTGCAGAAGGCCGAGCAGGCACTGCGGGGTGCGCAGCGGAGCAAGGACGAGGCGCTCAGGGCGTTTCTCGAGGCTGTTACCAAGTGACTCACGCGACCGTACGCCAAGCGGTAGAGCGGCCGACCGGTGCTGCAGCACAGCCGGCGGTGGGTGATGGTTCGAAACCATCCGTGTCGCACCAGACAGGGCTGCAGATGGGCGGGTCACCCGCTCTCGCCCTCCGCATCCGCCACGCGCACCGCGACGACCCCGGCGAGATGGCCTACATCCGCTCGTCGTTCGGCGAGGGCTACAAGCAGAGCTCGAATCGCCTGTTCAAGCTGCCCTGGCCCGACTTCAAGCGCCTCGAGCGGCCCAAGCTGGACGCTGTGCTCGGTCGGACCGACACACAGCTGCTCGTCGCGGACCTCGACGGCGCGGTCGCGGGCTGGCTGGCGTGGTGCCCGGGCCGTCGTGTCGACACCGTGCACTGGACGCACACGCGGCTGCGCATCGGCAAGGGCGAGCTGCTGCGCAAGCGGGGCGTGATGACCGCGCTGGTGAACGCGGCGCAGCTCAAGAATCGACTGGTCTACACACATCGCGGGGC
>Ga0075434_100000492_pt1 | contig 29773 bp, 32 predicted proteins | sample RhiMethybrSRZTD3_FD_75298 | JGI IMG/M metagenome (GOLD analysis project Ga0075434, IMG submission 75298) | Populus rhizosphere microbial communities from Tennessee, USA - Rhizosphere MetaG P. TD hybrid SRZTD3 | ecosystem: Host-associated > Plants > Roots > Rhizosphere > Soil | place: USA... | reverse complement strand
TTCGCGGGCGAGGTCTCGCGCGTGGCGAAGGAAGTCGGATCGGAAGGCAAGCTCGGCGGCCAGGCGCAGGTGAGCGGCGTGGCCGGCGTGTGGAAGGACCTCACCGACAACGTCAACCAGCTCGCGGCCAACCTCACCGGCCAGGTGCGCAACATCGCGGACGTGACCACGGCGGTGGCCAACGGCGACCTGTCGAAGAAGATCACCGTCGACGCGAGAGGCGAGGTGCTCGAGCTGAAGAGCACCATCAACACCATGGTCGACCAGCTGAACGCGTTCGCCGGCGAGGTCTCGCGCGTGGCGAAGGAAGTCGGATCGGAAGGCAAGCTCGGCGGGCAGGCGCAGGTGCGCGGCGTCGGCGGGGTCTGGAAGGACCTGACCGAGAACGTGAACTCGATGGCCGCCAACCTCACCGGGCAGGTGCGCAACATCGCCGAGGTGACGACCGCGGTGGCGAAGGGCGACCTCTCCAAGAAGATCACGGTCGACGTGAAAGGGGAGCTGCTCGAGCTGAAGAGCACGATCAACACGCTGGTCGATCAGATGAACGCGTTCTCCTCCGAGGTCTCGCGCGTCGCGCGCGAGGTGGGCACCGACGGCAAGCTGGGCGGCCAGGCGCAGGTGCCGGGCGTCGCCGGCGTGTGGAAGGACCTCACCGACAACGTGAACCAGCTCGCGGCCAACCTCACCGGCCAGGTGCGCAACATCGCCGAGGTCACCACCGCGGTGGCGAAGGGCGACCTCTCGAAGAAGATCACGGTCGACGTCAAGGGCGAGGTGCTGGAGCTCAAGTCGACGATCAACACCATGGTCGACCAGCTCAATGCGTTCGCCGGCGAGGTCTCGCGCGTGGCGAGGGAAGTCGGCACCGAAGGCAAGCTCGGCGGCCAGGCGCACGTGGTCGGCGTGGGCGGCGTGTGGAAGGACCTCACCGACAACGTGAACTCGATGGCTGCGAACCTGACCGGCCAGGTGCGCAACATCGCCGAGGTCACCACCGCGGTGGCGCGGGGCGACCTCTCCAAGAAGATCACGGTCGACGTGAAGGGCGAGATCCTCGAGCTCAAGTCGACGATCAACACCATGGTCGACCAGCTCAACGGCTTCGCGGGCGAGGTCTCGCGCGTGGCGAAGGAAGTGGGCACCGAGGGCAAGCTCGGCGGCCAGGCCCAGGTGCGCGGCGTCGCCGGCGTCTGGAAAGACCTCACCGACAACGTGAACTCGATGGCCGCGAACCTCACCGGCCAGGTGCGCAACATCGCCGAGGTCACCACGGCGGTCGCGCGCGGCGACCTCTCCAAGAAGATCACGGTCGACGTGAAGGGCGAGATCCTCGCCCTCAAGCTGACCATCAACACCATGGTGGATCAGCTCAACGGCTTCGCCGGCGAAGTCTCGCGCGTCGCGCGCGAAGTCGGCAGCGACGGCAAGCTCGGCGGCCAGGCGCAGGTGAAGGGCGTTGCCGGGGTCTGGAAGGACCTCACCGACAACGTGAACTCGATGGCCGCGAACCTCACCGGCCAGGTGCGCAACATCGCCGAGGTCACCACCGCGGTCGCGAAGGGCGACCTCTCGAAGAAGATCACGGTCGACGTCCGCGGCGAGATCCTGGAGCTGAAGAGCACGATCAACACCATGGTCGACCAGCTCAACGCCTTCGCGGGCGAGGTCTCGCGCGTGGCGAAGGAAGTCGGCACCGAGGGCAAGCTCGGCGGCCAGGCGCAGGTGGTCGGCGTGGGCGGCGTGTGGAAGGACCTCACCGACAACGTCAACTCGATGGCGGCGAACCTCACCGGCCAGGTGAGGAACATCGCCGAGGTGACGACCGCGGTGGCCCGCGGCGACCTCTCGCGCAAGATCACGGTCGACGTGAAAGGCGAGATCCTCGAGCTCAAGTCGACCATCAACACGATGGTCGACCAGCTCAACGCGTTCGGCGCGGAGGTGACGCGCGTGGCGCGCGAGGTCGGCAGCGAGGGCAAGCTCGGCGGCCAGGCTCAGGTCAAGGGCGTGGGCGGGGTGTGGAAGGACCTCACCGACAACGTCAACTTCATGGCCGCCAACCTCACCTCGCAGGTGCGCGGCATCGCCACCGTGATGAGCGCGGTGGCGAGCGGCGACCTGACGCGCAAGCTGACGGTCGAGGCGAAAGGCGAGGTGGCGGCGCTCGCCGACACCATCAACGGCATGATCGAGACGCTCGCCACCTTCGCCGACCAGGTGACCAACGTCGCGAGGGAAGTGGGCTCGGAAGGCAAGCTCGGCGGCCAGGCACGCGTGCCGGGCGCCGCCGGCCTGTGGCGCGACCTCACGGAGAACGTGAACCGGCTCGCGGCCAACCTCACCAGCCAGGTGCGCGCGATCGCCGAGGTGGCGACCGCGGTGACCAAGGGCGACCTGACGCGCTCGGTGGCGGTGGAAGCGCAGGGCGAAGTTGCGGCGCTGAAGGACAACATCAACGAGATGATCCGCAACCTCAAGGACACCACGCGCAAGAACACCGAGCAGGACTGGCTGAAGACGCACCTCGCGCGGTTCACCCGCATGCTGCAGGGCCATCGCGACCTCGTCACGGTGTCGCGCCTGATCCTCTCGGAGCTGACCCCGCTGGTGAACGCGCAGCAGGCGGCTTTTTACGTCGCCGACCACCGCAGCGGGGATTCCACTTTGGAATTGCTGGCCGGCTACGCCCAGCGGCACTCGAAGAGCCTGCCGCGCAAGATCGCCTTCGGCGAGGGCCTGGTCGGGCAGTGCGCCTTCGAGAAGAAGCGCGTCGTGCTCACGCAGGCGCCGTCGGACTACATCCGCATCAGCTCGGCGCTCGGCTCGGGCGCGCCGGTCAACATCGTCATCCTGCCGGTGCTGTTCGAAGGCCAGGTGAAGGCGGTGATCGAGCTCGCCTCGTTCTCGAAGTTCAGCGAGATCCACCAGACCTTCCTCGACCAGCTGACCGAGTCGATCGGCGTGGTGCTGCACACCATCGCCGCCAACATGCAGACGGAATACCTGCTGCACCAGTCGCAGTCGCTCACCGCCGAGCTGCAGGCGCAGCAGGAGGAGCTGAAGAAGACCAACGACCGCCTGGAGCAGCAGGCGCTGAACCTGCAGAAGTCGGAGTCGCTGCTCAAGTCCAAGCAGGACGAGCTGCGCGGCGCGAACGACCAGCTGCAGGAGAAGGCGCGCCAGCTCTCCGAGCAGATGCGCCAGGTCGAGTTCAAGAACCGCGAGATCGAGCAGGCGCGCGCCGCGCTGGAGGAGAAGGCCGAGCAGCTCTCGCTCTCCTCGCGCTACAAGTCCGAGTTCCTCGCCAACATGTCGCACGAGCTGCGCACGCCGCTCAACAGCCTGCTGATCCTGGCGCGGCTGCTCTCCGACAACATCGGCGGCAACCTGACGCCGAAGCAGGTCGAGTTCGCGCGCACCATCCACTCCTCGGGCGCGGAGCTGCTCGCGCTGATCAACGACATCCTCGACCTGGCGAAGATCGAGTCGGGCACGGTGACGCTCAACATCGCGCACGAGAGCTTCGGCGACGTCGCCGAGTACGTCGAGCGCACCTTCCGCCAGGTGGCGGTGGACAAGGACCTCGAGTTCGGCGTCCTGCTCGAGGGCGATCTGCCGCCGGCGATCGAGACCGACGGCAAGCGCGTGCAGCAGGTCATCACCAACCTGCTGTCGAACGCCTTCAAGTTCACCCACCGCGGCAGCGTCAAGCTCGCCATCGGGCGCGCGAGCGAGGGCTGGACGCCGGGCCACGCGGTGCTCGACCAGGCCGAGACGGTGATCGCCTTCTCGGTCGCGGACACCGGCATCGGCATCCCGCCGGCCAAGCAGCGGCTGATCTTCGAGGCGTTCCAGCAGGCCGACGGCACCACCAGCCGCGAGTACGGCGGCACGGGCCTGGGCCTGTCGATCAGCCGCGAGCTGGCGCGCCTGCTCGGCGGCGAGATAGGCGTCGAGAGCACCCCGGGCGAGGGCAGCACCTTCACGCTCTACCTGCCGCTCGAGTACCGGGAAGCGGACCTGCCGCGGCCGCCGCTGCCGCCGCGCCTGCACGAGGCGCCCGCCGCCGAGCCCGCGACGGTGCCGGTCGCGCTGCCCGAGCCGCTGCGCGCGCAATTGTCCGAGAGCGAGGCGGCGGAGGACGCGCCCCGCGCCTCGAGCGAGCTCGCCGGCCGGAAGGTGCTGGTGGTCGACGACGACATCCGCAACGTCTTCGCCCTGACTTCAGCGCTCGAGGCCCACGGCATGAAGGTGCTGCACGCCGACAGCGGCAAGGAGGCGATCGAGCTGCTGAAGCGCAACGGCGACGTCGACGCGATCCTGATGGACGTGATGATGCCGGGGCTCGATGGCCTCGACACCATGCGCATCATGCGCCAGCTCGAGGGCTACCGCACCGCGCCGATCATCGCCGTCACCGCCAAGGCGATGCTCGGCGACCGCGAAAAGTGCCTCGAGGCCGGGGCCAACGACTACGTGGCGAAGCCGGTCAACGTCGACGTGCTGCTCGCCACGCTGTGGCGCGCGCTGCCGCAAGAGGACCTGCATGGATGACAACGTCGTCGAGACGCTCGCCGGCCTCGCCGCGGCGAACATGGTGATGATCGAGACGCTGCACGAGCACGGCGTGCTCGACAAGCGCCACTTCGCGCACGCCTTCGCGCGCGCGCTCGACGGCCTCGCCGCCGAGCACCGCGGCGGCATGGTCGAGCACGTGCTGCAGAACCTGCGCGACCGCTGCATGAACCTGCGCGGCGACGGCGACTCCGACGCCGAGCAATGGCTGAGGAAGCTGGTCGACACGCTGAAGTGAGCCGGCGTTGAAATTCCGCATCGAGCTGCGTGGCGACCACCTGCTCGCCGCGATCAGCGGGCGCGACACCGCGCAGGAGATGCGCGAGTTCCTGGTCGCGGTGCACGCTGCCTGCCAGGAGCACCGCTGCCCGAAGATCCTGATGTCGATCCGCCGCTCGCGGCCGGTGTTCAAGCCCGAGGACTACGGGCTTTCCAGCTATGCCAACGAGCTGGTGAGCGCGGCCTGCCAGGTCGCCCTGGTGGGCGACACCGCCGAGCTCAACGCCGCGCACGAGTACATAGAGGTGTGCGCGCGCCAGCAGGAGATGAACGTGCGCGCCTTCCGCGACGAGCCGGCGGCGCTGCAGTGGCTGCGCGCCGCGCCCGAGCCCGGCCGGCGCTACCGCCTGACACGCATCGTCGTGCTCGGCGCGCCCGAGGACCCCGGCGTCTACGCGCTATGGAACGGCGACGAGGTGGTGTATTACGGCCGCGCCGGCTCGATCCGCGCGCGCCTGCTCGAGCACCTGACGCGCGCGCCGGGCGCGACGCATTACAGCTGGGAGCTCAACGCCGACCCGGCGAAGCGCGAGGCCGAGCTGCTCGCCGAGCACCAGCGCGTCTACGGCCGGCGTCCGCGCGACAACGCCTCCTGAAGTCAGGACGGCTTCTAGTCCTTCACTAGATAGGCTTCAGCCAGCTCGGCCGGCGGAACTCGCCGACCAGCGTGCCGGCCGCGGCCTCGCGGCCTTCCGCGTCGAACAGGATCTCGCGGTTGCCCAGCGGGAGCACCTTGCCCGCGATGACCAGGCGCGCACGCCCGCCGCCGTCGCACTCGAACTGCAGCACGAGCCCGCTCGCCGCGTCCTCGATGATCTGCTCGCGTATTCGACATAACGCGCCGTTCGGTTTTATGGGCATTGCTTCCTCGCAGTTCTGTAAATTTTTCGATACGCTTCTTTCTGCAACCCCTATGCCAGCTGGGGGGTGCGCACAAGCCGCTGAAAATGATTCCCTTTCGGGGAATGTGGCTGTAGAGCGACGTGTATGCCGTGCGGATGGCGACGCCGACGATGCCGATAACCGGTCAGAAATACAGCTTCAGCGCGTGGTCGATTGCCGCAGCGCCTGAAGATTCCGGCATTTACGTGCTGTGGGAGCGCGACGAGCTTCTTTACGTGGCGCGCGCGCACACTATCCGCGGACAGTTGCTCGAGCACTACGCGCGGCGCCTCGCGCCGCACGACGCGACGCACTACGGCTGGGAAGTCGTGCGCTTTCCCGCAGTGCGGGAAGCCGAAGTGCTGCGCGAGTGGCACGCGCTCGCCGGAAAGCTGCCGCGCTTCAACTCGGCGGCGTAAAATAGCCCCGCTTCGAGGAGCGTCAGGGGAGGGGAGCCATGTCGATCACCAATTCCAGCCTGCCATTCACCGCGTCGCTGGTCGCCGCCGCGCCCGCGGCCGCCGGCGTGTTCGCGCTGTGGCAGGGCGGCGGCATCGTCTACTACGGCCGCGCCGCGACGATCCGCATCGCCCTCGACGAGCAGCTGCGCGCCCGCGCGCTCAGCGCGAAGCAGGTCAGCGGCTGCAGCTGGGAAGTCGTCGCCGACCCCGAGTCGCGCCAGAGGGAGCTCCTGAGCGAGTACGTCGCCGCGCATCGCTGCGTGCCGCTCTGGAACGACCCGCAGCGCCTGCCGACCGACTAGGTCTTCCTCAGGAACACGTGGAGCGCGCGCTCGCCCGCGACGTGCTTCGCGCATTCGTAGCCCAGCGCCCGCAGGTTGAGGTCGTGCCAGAGGTGCTCGCCCGAGCCGAGCAGCACCGGCCGGATGGCGAGATGCAGCTCGTCGATTAGGCGCGCGCGCAGGTACTGGCGGATCGTCGCCACGCCGCCGCCGAGGCGCACGTCCTTGCCGAGCGCCGCGGCCTTCGCCTGCTCGAGCGCCGGCTGGATGCCGTCGGTCACGAAGTGGAACACCGTGCCGCCCTTCATCTCGAGCGGCTTGCGCGCATGGTGCGTGAGCACGAACACCGGCACGTGATAGGGCGGCTCCTCGCCCCACCAGCCGCGCCAGCTCTCGTCGGGCCACGGCCCGCGCACCGGGCCGAACATGTTGCGCCCGAGGATCCAGGCGCCGAGGTTGGCGAAGCCTTCTTCCGCGAGCCGGTTGTCGACGCCGTTCTCGCCCTCGCCCTGGCCGTACATCTTCTGGAACACGCGCGTAGGGAAGAACCACTCCATCAGCTCGGGCCCGCCGACGCCGAGCGGGTTGCGCAGGCTTTGGTCGGGCCCGGCGGCGTAGCCGTCCATCGAGACGCCGAAGCTCTGCACGCGCAGTTTCATTGGCAGGTCTGGACGATGGCTCGCAGGTCCGGGTGAGTGGTGGGTCGTACTGGGATCGAACCAGTGGCCCCTGCTGTGTGAGAGCAGTGCTCTACCGCTGAGCTAACGACCCGGTCTGAAGGGCTATGATTCTAGCGCAATGATCTTCAGGCAGCTCTTCGATCCGCAGTCTTCGACGTACACGTATCTGCTCGCCGACACGGCGACGCGCGAGGCGGTGCTGATCGACCCGGTGTTCGAGCTGTCGCGCCGCGACGCGGCGCTGGTCGACGAGCTGGGCGTGAAGCTCAGGTTCACGCTCGAGACGCACGTGCACGCCGACCACATCACCGGCGCGTGGCTGCTGAAGGAAAAGCTCGGCAGCCGCATCGCGGCGCCCGCGGCGGGCGGCGCAAAGGGCGCGGATGTCTATCTGCGGCCTTCCGACAGGATCCCGTTCGGGAAAAGGTACCTGGAAGCGCACGCCACGCCCGGCCACACGGCGGGCTGCACCACCTACGTGCTCGACGACCGGACCATGGCGTTCACCGGCGATGCGCTCCTCATCCGCGGCTGCGGGCGCACCGACTTCCAGCAGGGCGACGCGCGCACGCTCTTCCGCTCGGTGCGCAGCGAGATCTTCTCGCTGCCCGACCCCTGCCTGATCTATCCCGGGCACGACTACCGCGGCCTCACCGTCACCAGCGTCGGCGAGGAGAAGCTCTACAACCCGCGCCTGGGCGAAGCGGTGGGCGAAGGCGACTTCGTCGGCTACATGGAGCACCTCGGCCTCGCGCACCCCAAGCAGATGGACGCGGCGGTGCCGGCGAACCTCAAGTGCGGCAGGCCCGAGAAGACGACCAGCCTCGATCCCGACTGGGCGCCGCTCACCTACACGTTCGGCGGCATCTGGGAAGTGCAGCCGCACTGGCTGGAAGAGCACCTGCGCGAGGTGCAGGTCGTCGACGTGCGCGAGCCCGACGAGTACAACGGCCCGCTCGGCCACGTGCCGGGCGCCCGGCTGGTTCCTCTGGGCGTCCTCACCAAGCGGGTGGTCGAGCTGGGCAAGGACAAGCCCATCGTCACCGTCTGCCGCTCGGGCGCGCGCTCGGCGCAGGCGACGGTGCTGCTCGGCAGAGCGGGCTTCGAGCGCGTCGCCAATCTCTCGGGCGGCATGCTGCGCTGGCGCGCGCAGCGCCTCTCGGTCGAAGGCGGCAGCGACTGATCAGAACGCGCTTCGCGCCGAGTCCCACCGGCTACCTGCACATCGGCGGCGCGCGCACGGCGCTCTTCTCCTGGGCCTATGCGCGCCGCCACGGCGGCAAGTTCATCCTGCGCGTCGAGGACACCGACCTCGAGCGCTCGACCGAGCAGTCGGTGCGCGCCATCGTCGACGGCCTGAAGTGGCTCGGCGTCGACTGGGACGAAGGCCCGTTCTTCCAGATGCAGCGCCTCGCGCGCTACAAGGAAGCCGCCGAGCGGCTGATCGAGGCGGGGCACGCCTACTACGACTACATGCCGAAGGAGGCGCTCGACGCGCTGCGCGCGCAGCAGCTTGCCCGCGGCGAGAAGCCGCGCTACGACCGCGCCGTCGGCCAGAAGTACCGCGGCCAGGGCCCGGCGCCGGTGCGCTTCAGGACGCCGCAGGAAGGTACGGTCGGCTGGAACGACCTGGTGAAGGGGCCGATCGAGTTTCCCAACGCCGAGCTCGACGACCTGGTGCTGCTGCGCGCCGACGGCGTGCCGACCTACAACTTCGGCGTGGTGGTCGACGACCTCGACATGGCGATCACGCACGTGATCCGCGGCGACGACCACGTCAACAACACGCCGCGCCAGATCCATATTTTCCGGGCGCTGGAGAAGCCATTGCCCGAGTTCGGCCACGTGCCGATGATTCTCGGCGCCGACGGCGAGCGGCTCTCGAAGCGCCACGGCGCCACCTCGGTGCTCGAGTACCAGGCGATGGGCTACCTGCCCGAGGCGCTGGTGAACTACCTCGCGCGCCTGGGCTGGTCGCACGGCGATGCCGAGGTTTTCTCGAAAAAGGAATTCGTCGAGTGGTTCGACCTCGCCCACGTCTCGCGCTCGGCGGCGCAGTACAACCCCGAGAAGCTCGCGTGGCTGAACCAGCAGCACCTGAAGAACGCGAGCGACAGGCACCTCGCGCTGCTGATCGAACCCGAGCTGCGCAAGCGTGGCGCGCAGCTCCATGGCGGCAATGAGGGCGGGCCGCCGCTCGAGCGCGTGATCGCGCTCCTCAAGGAGCGCGCCGCGACGCTCCAGCAGCTCGCCGACGAAGCGATGCTCTTCTATGCGGCGGAAGTGGACCCGGGAACGCCCGACTGGGGACCGGAGGTCGCCAAGGCGCTGGGCACCCTCAAGGCGCGCCTCGCGTCAACCCGATGGGAGCGCGCCGCGTTGAACGAGGTGGTGAAGGAAGTGGTCAAAACCAGCGGACTGAAGATGCCCCAGCTCGCCATGCCCCTCCGCCGCATCGTCACCGGCCGCACGCAAACGCCGTCGATCGACGCGGTGCTCGAGCTGATCGGCCGCGACACGGTGCTCGCGCGCCTCTCGCGCCACCTGGGCGGGGGATAACCATCAAACGCACGCTGCTCGCCCTTGCCTTGATCTCCGCGTCGGCCCATGCCGACGTCGAGCCCGGCAACTGGGAGCTCGCGCTCGCGGTGGCGATGAGCGGCCAGCAGGCGCCGGTGAGCACGGTGCAGACCCGCTGCCTGAGCGAAGCGGCCGCGCGCGACCCGGGCAGCGTGCTCGGCGCGGGCAGCACCTGCGAGTTCAGCAACCGCAACGACGACGGCAGCACCTTCAGCTTCGACGTCGCGTGCACCGGCCCGCTGCCGATGAAAGGCAAGGGCGTCGTGCGCTACAGCGGCGAGACGATGAACGGCGAGCTCGACCTCACCGACGACAAGGGCGGGTTCGCGATGCGCACCTCGGTCAAGGGGCGCCGGCTCGGTCCTTGCTGAGGAGGCCGTCATGAAGCGCTGGTTCTTTCTGCTGAGTTTCATATGTGGATCGGCCTATGCCGGCATCGACCCAGGGCAGTGGGAGTTCAGCGTCGAGAGCCCGCTGCAGAAAAACCCGAACGGCGGCCCGGTGGTGAAGGAGCGCTGCATCAGTCCCGAAGAGGCGGCCGATCCGCAGAAGGTGCTCGCCGACGCCGCGGGCGACCGCTGCCAGCTCGCCAACGCGCGCGACAACGGCGCCGAGTACACCTTCGAGGTGAATTGCCCCAAGACGCGCGTGCCGGTGACGGGCTCGGGCAGCGTGCGCTACAAGCCCGACTCGCTCGACGGCCACATCGATCTCGTCGGCGAGCGCCAGGGCTTCCGCCTCAAGACGCGCTCGTTCGTGAGCGCGCGGCGGCTGGGTCCGTGTAAACCCTAGCTGCTATAATTTCGCGCCTCGGTCGGGGGTATAGCTCAGCTGGGAGAGCGCTTGCATGGCATGCAAGAGGTCACCGGTTCGATCCCGGTTACCTCCACCAACCGACCCGCAAAAAAATCAGGGTCCCCATCGTCTAGAGGCCTAGGACATCGCCCTTTCACGGCGGTAACCGGGGTTCGAATCCCCGTGGGGACGCCAACTTAAAATGGTGCGCGGGATGGCTTGGGTTCCGGACTCGACGGTCTCAAAGAAACTTACCTAGCGTCATAGTGTGACCGCATCGGCGCGTGCCCGATCTCCTTCATATCGGAGCGGCGTAAGACGGTCGGATAAGGATTTGCGATTCGGCTGTCGGCACGCAGCGACAGCCGTAGCTTCGGCGCGTCATCGCTATGTGCGGAAGAGGACATACAGGGAATCTCATCACGCGCATTGTGAGGATCCGCGGCGGCGTTCAAGGCCGCAACTTCAAGGCAAGGCGGACGCAATGCGATTGGCAGACTTCATTACCGAGAACCTCGAGGAAATCCTCGTGGAGTGGGAAGCGTTCGCCGCTTCGCTGTTTGTTGACGGCCAGCTGATGACATCGCTCGCCCTGCGCGATCATGCAAGCCAGATCCTGCTTGCCATCGCCGCGGACATCGAGACCAGCCAGACCGACATCGAGCAAGCCTACAAGTCGAAGGGCTTCGTGAAGATCGCCGAGGCGACGCGGACGGCCGCCATGACGCATGGCGCGCTGCGCCATCTTGCAGGGTTCGACCTGCGCCAGCTCGCGGCGGAATTTCGAGCCCTCCGGGCGAGCGTGCTGCGCCTTTGGCTCAAGCGCGACCTGGCGAATGAATCGGCGTTCTACGAGATGACGCGCTTCAACGAAGCGATCGACCAGGCGCTCGCCGAATCCATCTCCAATTACTCCGATGAAGTGGCGCGTTCCAGAGACACGTTCCTCGCGATCCTCGGGCACGATCTGCGCAGCCCGCTCTCCGCGATCGCCAATTCAGGCCTCTACCTCACGGCTCCGGGGCTGCTTCCGAGCGGCGCCCCGCTGGAGGCCGCGAGGCGCGTCACGCGCGGCGCCGCGAGAATGAACACCATGATCAAGGACCTGCTGGAGTACACCCGTGCGCGGCTTGGCCGCTCGATCCCCATCGCGGCAGAAGCGGGCGACATGGAGCAGGCTTGCCGCATGGCCTACGATGAGATCCGCGCCGTTTACCCGGAGAGGATTTTCCGCCTGAAAATCTCTGGCGATCTCAACTGCAGGTTCGATAGCGAGCGCTTGCAGCAGGTGCTGGCCAATCTGCTGAACAACGCCGTGCGACATGGCGAAAGGAGCGAGCCGATCACGCTCTCGGCGCATGGCGATGCAGCGAAGGTGACGTTGCGGGTCAAGAACAGGGGCCGCCCGATCCCGGCCGACCAGCTGCAGGTGATCTTCAATCCGCTAGTGCAGATACCGTCCGCGTTGACCGACGAGGACGCCGACTCCTCCACCAGCCTGGGACTCGGGCTCTACATCGCCCGAGAGATCGTGGCGATGCACGGCGGCACGATCGAGGCCGAATCCAGCGGGGGCGACACGGTGTTCAGCGCGCAGTTCCCCAAAACCGGGGCCGAAGCTCGCCCGTAGGCGCAGCGGGGCCCGGGGTAGGGGGTTGCAGAAACCATTTGCGTTCCCGTGAGACGCCGGCCGCGTTTCATGCCGGCGGGCAGGGCCTCGCCTTGCGAGGCTCGTTCAGGAACGCGTTGATCCGCCCGCCTGCTGGAGGAGCGGCTGCGGGCATTCCCTCGCACTCACCTGCTCATGTTGAACGGTTCGCCGCCGACCTTGCCCTCGATCTGCGCACGGTGGGGTGCACAGCGCGTCGAGTATTGATTTTGGTTTTTTCTTTGCAATAGAGTTTGCCCATCAGCAACCCGAGTCGGGTGTACGTCTTGCAGATGTTCGGGCTTACGGTGAGAAGCTGGGTTCTCTTGTCGCGCACGTCGCGAGTGCCGATTACTATTCCGAGTCGTTTTAGGCGTGCTAGCCTACGATTGACGGTCGAGAACGATCCAAACCCTTCCAGAAATAAGAGCTTGAGCGTGAGTGGCTGGCTCACCGCCTGACGGGCACCGATCAATCGGACCAGATCGAGATCCTCCAAGGTCCGGATGAACGCCAAATGTTTCCTGCGAAATTCGGACTGAGCCAGCAGGTATACGAATGTTTGCAAGAACTCACCGCTTCCGAATAGATTGTGTGATGCCCGCATTCGGAAGCAAGGGCTTTTCTTTCCCAATCTGATACCTAAATTTAGGTATAAAGCGGACGCCCCACGCCAGCATGGTAGGGCGGGCAGGCGGGCGCGCCTTAGAGTTTCCTTTGCGGGCTGGGGCTAGGTCGGGCGTCCCTGCTACCGAACCTTGAACTAATGACTCCTTCGACCCAAAGCGGTGGGGACGCCAACCCCCTTCATGCCGGCGGGCAGGGCCTCGCCTTGCGAGGCTCGTTCAGGAACGCGTTGATCCGCCCGCCGATGCCCTTGAATTCCTCGTCCTTGCCGTAGTTGGCGACGAAGTTCTCGAGCACAGCGCGGCCGTCGAGCCGTTCCTGCTCCAGACGCCGACACTCAAGCGCGGCGGCCTCACGCGCTTGCTGCTCGGCGAGCTGGCGGGCACGGGCCTCCGCCTCCAGCTTCTCCTGACGCTCGCGCTCTTCCTGGGCCTTGCGCGCGGCCTCGGCCTCCAGCCGGCGGCGCTCGGCGGCGAGCCGCTCCTCCTCGGCAGCCCGCAGCTTCCGGGCGGCCTCTTCCCGGGCAAGCTGCTCGGCGCGCTCGCGCTCGAAGCGCTCGCGGGCGGCGCGCTCCTCGGCTTCCTTGCGCGCCCTCGCCTGGCGCTCTTCTTCCGCGAGCTTGGCCCGGCGCTCGGCCTCGGTGACCTCGCGGCATTTGAGGTTGCCGCCGCCGATATTCGTGGGCCTGCTGCAGTCCTGCTCGCTCACCTTGCGCGTCGGATCCATCGGCGCCCCGCCCTCCGCCGCATAGGTCGCGTCCTGGGGTGTGCTGCTGCAGCCCGCCGCGAGCGCGAGGAGGAGGACGACCGTGATGTTCTTATTCATGGCTCTCCCTTTCAGTTTGACGCGAAGGATACCGCGTAGAGCCCTCGGCGCGCTCTGATAACCTACGGCGGGCATGAGCGATCTCGACGTCCTGATCATCGGCGCGGGCATCTCCGGAATCGGCGTCGCTTACCACCTGCAGAAGCGCCGGCCGGGCACGCGCTACGCCATCCTCGAGGGCCGCGGCGAGATCGGCGGCACCTGGAGCTTCTTCCGCTTCCCCGGCATCCGCTCCGACTCCGATCTTTTCACTTTCGGCTACGACTTCAAGCCGTGGCACCGCGCCGAGGCGTTCGCCGACGGCCCGTCCATCAAGGCCTACGTCGCCGAGGCCGCGCGCGAGAACGGCATCGATCGCCACATCCGCTTCCACCACAAGGTGCTCGAGGCGGGCTGGTCGTCGGCCGAGCGGCGCTGGAGCGTGCGCGCGCAGCGGACCGACACCGGCGAGGAGCTGGTGCTGCGCGCGAGGTGGCTCTTCTCGGCTGCGGGCTACTACCGCTACGACGAGGGCTACACGCCGGCTTTCGTTGGCCGCGAGCGCTTCCGCGGACGGATCGTGCATCCCCAGAGCTGGCCGCAGGACCTCGACTGCCGCGGCAAGCGGATCGTCGTGATCGGCAGCGGCGCCACCGCGATCACGCTCGTGCCGGCGCTCGCCGCCGAAGCGGCGCACGTGACGATGCTGCAGCGGACCCCGAGCTACGTGCTGCCGCTGCCTTCGGAGGACGCGATCGCGAAGCGGCTCAGGCCCATCCTCGGCGAGCGGCTTACGCACGCGATCGCGCGGCGCGTCAACATCGCGAGGCAGCACCTGGTCTACGCCTTCTGCCGGAACTACCCGCGCGCAGCCCGCAGGTGGATCGCGAAGATCAACGCTCGGGTCCTGCCGCCGGGCTATCCGGTCGACGTGCACTTCAACCCGCCCTACGGGCCGTGGCAGCAGCGCCTGTGCGTGGCGGCGGGCGGCGATTTCTTCAAGTCGATCAGCGACGGGAAAGCCTCGGTCGTGACCGACCGCATCGACGCCTTCAACGAATCGGGCATCCGCCTCGAGTCGGGCGCGCAGCTCGACGCCGACATCATCGTCACCGCCACCGGCTTCAACCTGCAGGCCCTGGGCGGCGTGAAGCTGCAGGTGGACGGGCACGCGATGCGGCCGGCCGACACCATTACGTTCAAGGGCATGCTGTTCAGCGGCGTGCCGAACTTCGCGAACGCGATGGGCTACGCCGCGTCTTCGTGGACGCTGAGGATCGGGCTGCTGGGCGAGTACTTCTGCCGGCTGCTCGCCTACATGGACGAGAAGGGCTTCGACGTGTGCATGCCGCTCGCCGAGCCGGGCATGGCGACGCGGCCGTTCCTGCTCGATTTCGGTCCGGGATATGTGCAGCGCTCGGCGAGCGAGATGCCGCGCCAGGGCGACGCGTTCCCCTGGCTCGCTTCGCTGAACTACGCAGCCGACGTGAAGCTGCTGCGGCGCGGGCCGGTGCACGACCGGCACCTGCGTTTTACACCGGCAAGATGACCATCACCATCACCGCCTTTGAGCGCTCGCCCGATGGCGGCCGCGGACTGGCGCGCGATACGCGCGTTCGCTGGGCGCTCGAGGAAGTGGCCCAGCCCTACGAGGTTCGCCTCGTCTCGTTTCGCGCGATGAAGGAGCCCGCGCACCTGGCGCTTCATCCTTTCGGCCAGATTCCGACCTATGAGGAAGGCGACCTCGCCCTGTTCGAGACGGGGGCGATCGTCTTGCATATCGCCGGGCGGCACGCGGGGCTGCTGCCGAAGGATCCCAATGCGCGGGCGCGCGCGATCGCGTGGATGTTTGCCGCGGTCAACACCATCGAGCCGCCGATCCTCGAGCTCGCGAACGCGAGGCTGCTCGAGGGCGACAAGCCCTGGAACAAGGAGCGCCAGCCTCTGGTCGAGGATCGCGTGCGCAGCCGGATGGATCCGCTTTCGCGTCGCCTCGGCGATGCCGACTGGCTCGATGCGGCGTTCAGCGCGGGCGACCTGATGATGGTGTCGGTGCTGCTCAGGTTGAGGTCGTCGGGCATCCTCGACGAATACCCGAACCTCGCGGCCTATGTCGCGCGCGGCGAAGCGCGTCCCGCCTACCAGCGGGCGTTCGAAGCCCAATGGGCGCTCTACAAGGCAAGCCGCCGGCCGCCCGATGGCGTCGGGGCCGTCCCGACAGGGCGGGATAACTGAAATTCATCGTAATACGATAGATTCATCCGGCGGCCGCCGGTAAACTCTGCAGCGCAATGGCCCCCGGCAACTCCGTGGCGCCGGGCGCCTCGCCGGACGAGGCCCGCGCGCAGCATCCGCTTCGTGTCCTCATCGCCGATGACGAGCGCGACTTCGTGCTCACGTTCATGGCGATCCTGCGCGACGAAGGCTTCGAAGTTAAGGGCGTCCACAACGGCAGGGACGCCCTGGCGGCGATCGCCGAGTTCGATCCCGATGCCGCGGTGATCGACATCCAGATGCCCGGGATGACCGGCTGGGACGTCGCGCGGGCGATTCGCAAGGTCGGCGATGAAGCGAGGCCGGTGCTCATCGGCTGCAGCGGGCGCTACGTCCAGGGCGCCGACAAGGCGCTGGCGCAAATGGCGGGCTTCCGGCACTTCCTGCCCAAGCCTTGCGACCCGAAAGAACTGGTTGCGCTTCTTAAGACGCTGACCGCGCGCGGCGCCTAGCCGGGCGGCCCTTTCAGCCGGGAGGCATGTAGCCGTGCTGCTTGGCGTCCTCGAGGCATTCGCTGAAGGTTTCGAACGATTCCGCCGACGCGGCGTGGAAGGTGCCGCTCTGCGTGAATGCTCTCCAGCGCCAGCACACCTGGCGATCTGCGCCTACCATCTCGGGCACGAACTCCCAGCGTAGCGGAACGCGGAAGGGGTCTCTTGGGGCCATCTCGCGCGCGGATTATCGCACCCCGCCCGCCGCGCTCGTGTGTGCCGCAAGTAACATCCGGGGAAACCACTATGGAAACGAAGGTCCTGCTGACGGTTTTCATCTCGGTGTTCATCGCCGAGCTCGGCGACAAGACGCAGCTCGCCACCTTGTTGTTCGCCGCGGACAGGCAAGTCGGCAAGTGGACGGTATTCCTCGGCGCCTCGGCTGCGCTCGTGCTCGCGTCGGCCATCGGCGTGCTGGCCGGCGGGCTGATTTCACAGCACGTGAATCCCCGCCACCTCCACTACCTCGCCGGAATCGGCTTTATCGCTATCGGGATCTGGACGCTGGTCAGGGCTTGACCGCGCGCTTCAGGCGCGCGTCGCGCTGCAGGACGAAGGAGTGCGCGGCGGTGTGGAGGGCTACGACGCGAAGCACGAAGGAGCGCTCGCGCAATTGCTTCGTCTTCGCGATCAGGTTGCGCTGCTTCTCTGCCCCGGGGCCATTCATGTCTAGAGCTCCGGCCGGCGCACGCCGAGCGCGTCGAGCGTCTGCTTGTCGAGCGCGCCGCTCGCCGGGATGTTCTGCGAGATCTGGTACTGGCCGAGCGCGGCCTGCGACTTCGCGCCCATCTCGCCGTTGACCGGGCCGGCGTCGAAGCCCGCCTCGTGCAGCCGGGTCTGCACTTCCTTGATGAAGTCGGTGTAGGGCCCCGGCGTCGTCAGCGGCGCCGCGTCGGGATACGCTTCCTCCGGATGGTTGGAGGTATAGGCGCTCGCGGCGAGCGCCGGCTGCGCGAGGAGCGCCGCGGTGGCGAAGAGAGCAATTCGGATGTCCATGGTCAGCCTCCGCACTCACCGCCCGCAAGTCCCGTTCCCGCCTCAGGAGTCCCGGATTTCGGGCTCCACCAGCGCGGCGAGCTGCGCGAGCGACTCCTGCCAGCCGAGGTAGCACATGTCGGCCGGGATCACCTCCGGCACGCCTTCCTGCACCACATTGAGCTCGGTGCCGCCCGCGACCTTCTTCAGCGTGACGGTGACCTGCATCTCGCCGGGCAGGTTCGGGTCGTCGAAGCTGTCGGTGTAGCGCAGGCGCTCGCCGGGCTTGAGCTCGAGGTACTTGCCGCCGAAGGAGTGGCTCGAGCCGGTGGTGAAGTTGGTGAACGACATGCGGTGCTCGCCGCCGACGCGCGGCTCGTGCTTGTGCATCGTCCCGGTAAAGCCGTTCGGCGGCAGCCACTTGCACATCGCCGCGGGGTCGATGAACGCGCGGTAGACGCGCTCCGGGGTGGCCTTCAGGACCCGGTGCAGCCGGATGGTGTTGCCTGGCATGGCGAATCTCCTCTGGGGGCTGCTATCTTCTCAAAAACCATGCCTCCACCGTCCGACCGCAAGGCGCAAATCGACGCGCTGCTCCTCAAGCTGCCCGGCGTGAGCACGCGCAAGATCAACGGCCTGGACGGCTACTTCGTCTCCGACCGGATGTTCGCCTGCATCAGCGGCGAGGGAATCGGCCTGCGCCTTCCGGCGGCGACGGCGCGCGATCTGCAGTTCTCGAGGGAGAACGTGGTCGCGTTCCAGCCCGCCGGCCTCGCGAGCACGCGCGAGTGGATCCAGATCAACCGCGCCGAGGCGGCCGACTACGAGAAGGACCTCGCGCTCTTCGAGGCGTCGATCGGCTTCGTCAGGGCCGCTCGCTAGCATCGAAGGTAAGCCGTAAGGCGGTCGCAAGCTCGCGGGCGTACAGTGGGCGGCGCATGCAAAACGACCGCAAGCCCGAAGGCACGCCCTACAAGGACATGACGCCGCGGCGCAAGCTGCTCTTCGTCCTGAAGCTGGCCATCTGCATCATGACGTTCGGAATGGCATTCCCGAACATCATGAGCGACTGACCGCTCGTCGGTAGCGTCGCAGCCCCGCGAAGGGGCCCGCCTTATACTCGGGCACGAAGGGAGCGACGTGCCCAGGATCCTGTTGATGCTGCTCTTGGCCGCCGGCCTCGCCGCGAGCGCGGGCGCGGCCGACGCGCCGGTGCTCGCCGCGGGCAAGAGCCTCACCGTGCTCGACCTCGCCGACCCGTTCGTGCGGCTGGTGATCACGGCGCCGGCGAACTCGCCGGTCGATCTTTCGCCGCTGCTCAAGATGAAGGCGGGCGACAGCGTGCGCTCGATCCCGACGCGGCTGCAGGTGAACCCGGCGGCGCGGCTGACGCGCAATGCCGACGGCTCGATCTCGATCGGCGCGGGGTCGCCCCCGGCGCCCGGCCAGGTGCTCAACGGCGGCGTGCTGGTGTTCAACGCGGGACGATGGGCCTATCACCCGGACGCCGGCCCGGTGGCCGCGCCGCGGGCGGCGACCGGCGCGCCGCTGCCCCAAGGCACGCCGGTGTTCTCGGTGGGCGAGGTGACCGTGTGGAAGCGCGGCCGCAGCCCCGAGGACGCGCGCCGCGACGTGCAGCAGTGCCGGGAGTTCGCCGAGAGGTCGGCGCTGGAGCTCGGCCGGCCGGCCGACCGCGCCAGCATGTACAACGCGAACGTCATCGACTGCCTGCGCAGCTTCGGCTACGAGATGCAGGCGGGGCCGCTCAAGCCGGGATGAGCCGCGCCACCCCGATCGTTGCCGCAATCGCCGGGGCCGCGGTCCTCGTCATCGGCTATTCGCTCTACGCCTCCGGGCAGAAGCGGGCGCAGCAGCGCAACGTCACCGAGCTCGTGCGCGACTCGACCGGCAAGCTGCGCCAGGCGCTCGCGCCGAAGCCCGCCGCGGAGCTCGTCGCCTCGCTCGACGCCAACCTGCAGGCGGCGAAGGCGCCGCGCGACCGCGCGCTGGAAGACGCCGCCGAGCTCTACATCCTTTCGGCGCGCGAGATCGCGCGCCGGCGCGTCGACGCGCAGCGCCTCGAGCGCCAGGCCGAGGCGAGCCGCGCCGCGCTCGCCGCGCACCTGCGGGGCGCGTCGCATCGCAGCGAAGCCTGGATCCGCGGCGCGACCGAGCTCAGCCGCCGCGCCGAGCGCGACTATTTCGACTGGGGGGTCGAGCTCAAGGCGCTCGACGAGCTGCTCTACACGCTGCCCGAGGCCGCCAAGCGCATCGAGCCGCTCGTCGGCCCCGATCTCCTGCTGCCCGATGCCGAGCGCGAGTCCGCCCGCAAGCAGGCGCTCGCCGAGGCGAAGCGCGCCGCCGCCGAGCTCGCCGCGCTCCGCGGCCAGCGCTGAATCGGGGTCAGGCTCTAATTAATTGCAGCTCTGGCAGAAACTCTGGCTGCTCTTCGCGGTGATCTGGGTGGTGGTGTCGGCCCTGAACGCCGGGACCATCCTCGCGTTCTCCGAGGAGCACGAGAAGGCGCTGCGGCCGATCGTGCTCGGCGTCGTCGTCCCGGCGATCGTCTACCTCTTCGCCTGGGGCTGGGCGCGGCTCAGGAAGAAATAGGAGCCTGACCCCGATTAGGCCGCGCGGGCGGGAGTAGCGGCGGCGAGGGAGATGATCAGCTTCTCGAGCTTGCGCGCGTCGGCGTCGAAGCGGCGGATGCCCTCGGCGAGCTTGTCGGTGGCCATCGCGTCCTCGTTCGAGAGCCAGCGGAACGCGGTCTCGTCGAGCTTGACCTTGGGCATGTCGATCTTCCGAGCGGCTTCCGGCGAGAGCTTCCGCTCGACCGGGCCCGGCGCCGCCGAGAGCTTCTGCAGGAGCTCCGGTGCGATCGTCAGGAGGTCGCAGCCGGCGAGCGCCAGGATCTGCTCGGTCTTGCGGAAGCTCGCGCCCATCACCTGGGTCGGGTAGCCGTACTTCTTGTAGTAGGAGTAGATGCGCGTCACCGAGGTCACGCCCGGGTCTTCCTCGACCGGGATGTCGTCGACCTTGCGCGACGCCTTGTGCCAGTCGTAGATGCGCCCGACGAAGGGCGAGATGAGCGTGACGCCGGCGTCGGCGCACGCGGCGGCCTGCGCGAACGAGAAGAGCAGCGTCATGTTGCAGTGGATGCCCTCGCGCTCGAGCCTCGCCGCGGCGAGGATGCCTTCCCAGGTGGAAGCCAGCTTGATCAGCACCTTCTCTCTTCCCACGCCCGCGCGCTCATAGAGGCCGATCAGCCGCTTCGCTCTTTCAACGGATTGCTTTTCGTCAAAGGAGAGGCGGGCGTCGACTTCGGTCGAGACCCGCCCGGCGACGTGCTTCAGGATCTCGCGGCCGAACTGGACGAAGAGGTTGTCCATCGCGAGCGCGGCGTCGCCGCGCGCATCCCGGATTGCCGCGTCGACGAGGTGGCGGAAGCGCGGGTCCTGCGCCGAGGCGAGGAGGAGCGACGGGTTGGTGGTGGCGTCCTGCGGCTTCCAGCGCGCGACGGCTTCGATGTCGCCGCTGTCGGCGACGACCAGGGAGTATTTTTTGAGCGAGTCGAGCTGGGAGATCATGGCTCGAATTTTCTCACAGACGTTGACATTCGCCAGCGGAATGAGCGGTGCGCGGACATTAGGCTGCGGCATGCAGCCCACCGCCGGCCATCCGATGGCGCGCATCAACTACGCCATCCGCACCGGCTCGTTCGCCTACAGCTTCCTGGTGCTCGCGGTCCACGGCGCGGAACGCGATTTCGGCGCGTGGTACTGGCTCGCGCTCGCCGCGCAGTTCCTCGTCTATCCGCACCTCGCCTACCTGCGCACGCGCCTCGCGCCCAGCGCGCGCAAGGCCGAGGAGATCAACCTCTACGTCGACGCGACGCTGCTCGGCGCGTGGATCGGCGCGCTGCACTTCCCGCTGTGGATCGCGTACTCGGCGCTGTTCAGCACCACGCTCAACGCGATCGTCGTCTTCGGCGCAATCCGCGGCTCGTGGTCGGTGGCGGCGTTCGCCGCCGGCGGCGCGATCGGCATGGCAATCGGCGGCCTCGAGTTCCTCGAGGAGACGAGCCCGCTCGTCACCACGCTCTGCTTCCTCGGCGCGCTCGCCTACAGCGGCGCGGTCGGCGCGGTGGTCTACACGCTGCGCTACCGCCTGAGCGACAGCGAGGCGCGCTACCGCCTGCTCGCCGAGAACGCCGCCGACCTGGTCGCGATCGTCTCGCGCGAGGGCAACTGGATCTACGCCAGCCCCTCGTTCGGCGCGGTGCTCGATCCCGCCGGCCTCGCCGCCGGCAGCGACGCCTTCGTCCGCGCGCATCCCGACGACGCGACCAACGGCCGCATCGCGCTCCTGCGCTCGGCGATCACCGGCAAGGAGCGCGAGCTGGCGCTGCGCCTGGTCGACCGCGAGGGCCGCGTGCGGCGCTACCGCGCGTTCGTGCAGCCGGTGAAGGGCGAGCCGCTGCCGGCCGAGCGCCTGGTGCTCGCGCTGCGCGACGTCACCGACCTGCGCGAGAGCGAGGAGCGCCTGCTCATCACCGCGCACGCGCTCGAGGGCATGACCGAGGCGATCATGATCACCGCCGCCGACGGCACTATCGTCACGGTGAACCGCGCCTTCTGCGAGATCACCGGCCACGAGCGCGCCGAGGTGCTCGGCCAGCCCGAGAAGGCGGTGCGCGCGAGCCTCGAGCCGGCGGGCTTCTACGACGAGCTCTACGCCGCGGTGCACCGCCACGGCTACTGGTCGGGCGCGAGCTCCAGCCGGCGCAAGAACGGCTCGGTGTACCGCGAATGGCGCAGCGTGCGCTCGGTGAAGGACGCGGCCGGCGCGGTGACGCACTACGTCCATGTGTTCTACGAGGCCGATGCGCCGCGCAGCGGCCTCAGCGCCTCCGTACAATCCCCGTAGGGGGCCACCATGGAGGCAGCGGGGAAAAGGCTGGTGCGCACGAACCGGTTCGTGCGTACCGCGGCGTTCGCCTATTGCCTTCTGCCGATTGGGCTTTATCTGTGGGAGCGCGACGCCGGGCCGGTCGCCTGGACGCTCTGCGTGCTGCAGTTCGTCGTCTACCCGCACCTCGTCTACTGGCGCGCGCGGCGCTCGGCGCGCCCCAGCCGCGCCGAACTTGACAATCTTTTTCTCGATTCGCTGCTGCTCGGCGCCTGGGTGGCCGGGCTCGGCTTCCCGGCCTGGATCGCCTATGCCCTGATCAGCGCCGCCATGCTCAATGCCGCGGTGAACCGCGGCGCGAGCGGGGCGCTGCTTTCGCTCGGCGCGAGCGCGGTGGGCGCGGCGGTCGCCGCCTCGCTCGGCGGCCTGAGCCTGCACCCGGAGACGAGCACCGTGGTCTCGGCGCTGTGCGCGGCGGGCTCGCTCGCCTACACCTCGGGCGTCGGCTTCGTCGTCTGGACGCAGAACCGGGGCCTCGCCGCGGCGCGCGACGAGCTGCGCGCGAGCGAGGAGCGCTACCGCCTCATCGCCGAGAACGCCGACGACCTGGTGGCGATGATCGACGAGCAGGGGCGCTGGCTCTACACCAGCCCGTCCTACAAGCGCATCCTGCCCGCCGCCGACCTCGAGCCCGGCGCCGACGCCTTCAGCCACCTGCACCCCGACGACGCCGAGCATGCCCGCCAGACGGTGGCGCGCGCCGCGGCGAGCGCCAGGCCGCGCGAGCTCGCGATGCGCCTGGTCGACGCCGAGGGGCGCATCCGCCAGTACCGCGCGCACGTCCAGGCGGTCGGCGACGGCCGCCCGCCCTACAAGGTGCTGCTCGTGTCGCACGACATCACCGACCTGAAGGAGAGCGAGGAGAAGGTGCTCCTCGCCGCGCACGCGCTCGAGGGCATGACGGAGGCGATCATGATCACCGGCGCCGACGGCACCATCCTCACCGTCAACCGCGCCTTCAGCGAGCTGACCGGCATGGAGCGCGACGAAGTGCTCGGCCAGCCCGAGAAGGCGAGCCGCACCGGGCTGCAGCCACCCGAGTTCTACGACGAGGTCTACTCGGCCGTGCATCGCAGCGGCTACTGGTCGGGCACCACCTGGAACCGGCGCAAGAACGGCGTGGTGTACCGCGAATGGCGCAGCGTCAGGTCGGTGAAGGATTCGACCGGCACCGTCAGCCACTACGTGCACGTCTTCTACGAGGCCGGCTCCCCCCGGGCCTCGGCGGGCGCTTCCGGAAATCCTGTAGGAGCCTGATAAATCAGGCCTTAACCGGAGTAAACTGTTTGGTACAAGAACTATTCACCAGCGCCAGACAGGAGTTGCGTGCAGCCCACCGACATCAAGCACCCCGACTACTTCCATAAAGTCGTCGATTGCCAGTGGGCGTGTCCCGCCCACACCCCGGTTCCCGAGTACATCCGACTGATCGCGGCAGGGCGTTACTCCGACGCCTTCATGGTGAACTGGGAGTCGAACGTGTTCCCGGGAATCCTGGGCCGCACCTGCGACCGCCCGTGCGAGCCCGCGTGCCGCCGCGGCCGCGTCGAGGAAGAGAACCAGCCCAAGCCCGAGCCGGTCGCGATCTGCCGGCTGAAGCGCGTCGCCGCCGACTACAAGGACGGCGACGACGTCGCGAAGCGGATCGCTGCCCACAAGAAAACAAAATCCAACGGCAGGCGCATCGCCTGCGTCGGCGCAGGCCCCGCGTCGCTCACCGTCGCGCGCGACCTCGCGCCGCTCGGCTACGACGTCACCATCTTCGACCAGGACCCGCGCGCCGGCGGCATGATCTGGTCGCAGATTCCGCGCTTCCGCCTGCCGCTCGAGGTGATCGACGAGGAAGTGAACTACATCCTCGACCTCGGCGTAACCTTCACGCAGCGCAAGATTGACAGCATGAAGACGCTGATGGCGGAAGGCTACGACGCCATCTTCGTCGGCAGCGGCGCCCCCCGCGGCAGGGATCTGCAGATTCCCGGGAGAAAAGAGGCGGCGAAGAACATCCACATCGGCATCGACTGGCTGTCCAGCGTTTCCTTCGGGCATACCTCGAAAATCGGGAAAAGAGTCATCGTCCTCGGCGGCGGCAACACCGCCATGGACTGCTGCCGCACCTCGCGGCGCCTCGGCGGCGAGGACGTCAAGGTCATCGTCCGCTCGGGCTTCGACGAGATGAAGGCGAGCCCGTGGGAGAAGGAGGATGCGCAGCACGAGGGCATCCCGATCCTCAACTTCCTGGTGCCGAAGACCTTCCAGCATTCGAACGGCAAATTGACCGGCATGACCTTCCAGAAGGTCAAGGCGGTGTACGACGACAAGGGCCGGCGCGAGCTCGTCCCGACCGGCGAGCCCGACCAGTTCTTCGAGTGCGACGACGTGCTCGTCGCCGTCGGCCAGGAGAACGCCTTCCCCTGGATCGAGAAGGACGTCGGCATCGAGTTCGACAAATGGGGCCTGCCCGCGCTCGACAAGGCGACCTTCCAGTCCAGCGTGCCGAACGTGCTCTTCGGCGGCGACTCGGCGTTCGGGCCGAAGAACATCATCTGGGCGGTGGCCCACGGGCACGACGCGGCGATCACCATCGACAAATTGCTTTCGGGCGCCGACGTGCAGCAAAGGCCCGCTCCCGGCGTGAGCGTGATGTCGCAGAAGATGGGCATCCACGAGTGGAGCTACGACAACGAGATCGTCGGCGACAACCGCTACAAGGTGCCCTGGGCCGACGTGAAGGCGACGCTCAAGAACGTGAAGATGGAGGTCGAGCTCGGCTTCGACGTCGCCACCGCCTGGAAAGAGGCGCAGCGCTGCCTGAACTGCGACGTGCAGACCGTCTTCACCGACCGGCTGTGCATCGAGTGCGACGCCTGCGTCGACATCTGCCCGATGGACTGCATCACCTTCACGGCGAACGGCGACGAAGCGGATCTGCGCAAGCGCCTGAACGCACCCGCCCATAACCTGACCCAGGACCTCTACGTTTCCGGCCCCCTGAAGACCAGCCGCGTCATGGTCAAGGACGAAGACGTCTGCCTGCACTGCGGCCTTTGCGCCGAGCGCTGCCCGACCGGCGCCTGGGACATGCAGAAATACCTGATCGAGCTGACCCAGGCCGGCCCGAGCAGCGCCCCCTACCACAAGAAGGCCGCATGACAATTCGGGGTCAGAGCCCTAATTCATGAGCGCCGTTCTCTCGCCGCGCCCGAGCCCGGAGCAGGCCTTGAGGGCCCAGCTCGCCGCCGCCTACCGCGTCGCCGACCACCTCGGCTGGAGCGAGCTCATCTACACGCACATCAGCGCGCGCATCCCGGGGCCCGAGCACCACTTCCTCATCAATCCCTACGGCCTGCGCTTCGACGAGGTCACCGCCTCGTCGCTCGTCAAAATCGACGTCGACGGCAATCCCGTGGGGAAAAATGATTTTCCCGCCAATAAGGCGGGATTCATCATCCACTCCGCCATCCACATGGCGCGTCCCGACGCGATGTGCGTCTGGCACATGCACACGCTCGCGGGCATGGCGGTTGCCGGGCAGGACGAAGGCCTGCTGCCGGTGCACATGTACTCGCACAACTTCTGGAACCGCGTCTCCTACCACGACTTCGAGGGGCCGAGCATGCGGCTGGACGAGCGCGCCAGGCTGGTGGCGAGCTTCGGGAAAGAGCATCAGGCCTTGATCCTGCGCAACCACGGCCTGCTGACGATCGGCAAGACTATCCCCGAGGCGTTCATCCGCTTCTGGCGCCTGAACCGCGCCTGCGAGATCCAGCTCGCCGCGCAGGCCGCGAAGCTGCGCCTGCCGTCGCCAGCGGTGTGCGAAGCCTCGTTCGCGATGGGCGAAGAATTCCTCACCGACCAGGCCGACCTCGGCCAGCTCGAATTCGAATCCCTGGTGCGCAAGCTCGACGATTCCTACAAAAACTGAATGAAACGCATCGAAGCCCTCAACGATTTCGTCATCAAGTTCGCCAACGTCAACGGCTCGGGCTCGGCCTCCGCGAACGAGCTCTTCGCCAAGAGCTTCCTGCGCATGGGCATCCCGGTGAGCCCGCGCAACATCTTCCCGTCGAACATCCAGGGCCTGCCGACCTGGTACGAGGTGCGCGTCACCGAGCAGGGCCACCTCGGCCGCCGGGGCGGGGTCGACCTGATGGTGGCGATGAACCCGCAGACGTGGGCGCAGGACGTGGCCGAGATCGACCCGGGCGGCTACCTCTTCTACGACTCGACCAAGCCGCTGCCGAAGTCGAAGTTCCGCGACGACATCAACGTCGTCGGCATGCCGCTCACCGAGATCACCAACGCCACCTACAGCGACTCGCGCGAGCGGCAGCTCTTCAAGAACATCATCTACGTCGGCGCGCTCGCCGGCATGATGGGCATCGAGCCCGAGGTGATCGCCGAGCTGATCGGCGAGCAGTACAAGGGCAAGGAGAAGCTCCTCAAGCCGAACCTCAACGCGCTGCAGCTCGGCTTGAATTTCTCCAGAGAAAATTTAAAGGACACGCTCGGCCTTCGGGTCAAGCGCGCCTACAACGTCGGCGACAAGATCTTCATCGACGGCAACGCCGCCGCGGCGCTCGGCTGCGTCTACGGCGGCGCCACGGTGTGCGCCTGGTACCCGATCACGCCCTCGTCGTCGCTCGCGGAGGCGTTCCAGTTCTATTGCTCGAAGCTCAGGGTCGACAAGGCGACCGGCCAGAACAAGTTCGCCATCATCCAGGCCGAGGATGAGCTCGCCTCGATCGGCATCGTGGTCGGCGCGGGGTGGAATGGCGCGCGCGCCTTCACCTCCACCAGCGGCCCCGGAATCTCGCTCATGAGCGAGTTCGTGGGCCTTGCCTACTTCGCCGAGATCCCGGCGGTGATCATCGACGTGCAGCGCGGCGGCCCCTCGACCGGCATGCCCACGCGCACCCAGCAGTCGGACGTGGTCAAGGCGGCGTACCTCTCGCACGGCGACACCAAGCACGTGCTCCTCTTCCCGTTCGACCCGAACGAGTGCTTCGAATTCGCCGCGCTCTCGCTCGACCTCGCCGAGCGGCTGCAGACGCCGGTCTTCCTCATGACCGACCTCGACATCGGCATGAACCAGCGCCTGACCGAGCCCTTCAAGTGGGACGACGCGCGCCGCTACGACCGCGGCAAGGTGATGAGCGCGGAAGAGCTCGAGGCCGGGAAGGAGTTCGGCCGCTACAAGGACTACGACGGCGACGGCATCCCGCCGCGCACGCTCCCCGGCACGCACCCCTCGAAGGGCGCCTACTTCACGCGCGGCACGAGCCGCAACCCCTACGCGGGCTACTCCGAGGCGGGCGCCGACTACCAGTACAACATGCAGCGGCTGCAGAAGAAGTTCGAGCACGCGAAGACGCTCGTGCCCAAGCCGGTGCTCACGCCCTCGAAGGAGCCGGCGCGCTTCGGCTGCATCTACTACGGCTCGACCACACCCTCGATGCACGAGGCCCTCGAGGCCCTCGCCCACGACGGAATATTCATCAACGCGCTCAGGGTGCGCGGCTTCCCGTTCGGCGAGGAGCTCTTCGACTTCGTCGCCTCGCACAGCAAAGTCTTCGTGGTAGAGCAGAACCGCGACGCGCAGCTGAAGACGCTCCTCGTCAACGACGCCGGCATCAACCCCGCCAGCCTCATCTCCGTCCTGCACTACGACGGCACGCCGATCACCGCGCGCTTCATCAAGAGCGAGATCGCCCAGATCGTCGCCGCCCTCAACGTGCGCCCCCTGCCGATCAAGAAGGACAAGGCGGCATGACCCCAATCGGGGTCAGGCTCCGAATTGCCCTGGCCGCCGGGCTGGCGCTCGCCGCATCGCTCGCCTGCGCGGCCCCCGATGAGGAGCTCCTCGGCAAGTCGCAGGGCTACCCGGTCTGCAAGCTCCGCGTCTCGCCGCCGCTCGGCCAGGAATGCCTGGTCGGCATCCTCAGCAACTTCGACACCGTCGCGCCGGCGCGCAAGGTGTCCCGGGGTTCAACTCAATACGAACTCAAGAGGGGGCCGGAGAACCTGCGCCTCACCTACTGGGTGCCAAGCGACAAGCGCCCGGGCGACCTCGAGTCCTTCCTCGCCCAGAACCGCAACACCGGGCTCCTCGTCCTCAAGGGCGACACGGTCCTCGCCGAGCGCTACCAGTACGACCGTAGACCCGAGAACCGCTTCCAGTCCTACTCGATGGCGAAGACCGTGGTGGCGATGCTCATGGGCCTCGCGCTCGCCGAAGGCAAGATCGCCTCGATCGACGACCCGGCCGCGAAGTACGTCCCCGAGCTCAAGGGCCATCCCTACGGCGAGACGAGCCTGCGCCACCTCCTCACCATGTCCTCGGGCGTGCGCTTCATCGAGGAATACAACGGCGCCGACGACGTCACCACGCTCGCGGCGAAGACCATCTACCAGCAGGGCCCGGGCGGGGTGCAGTCGGTGCTCTCGTTCACCCACCGCGAGCGCCCCGCGGGCACCCGGTTCTACTACGCCTCGGCCGAGACCGAGGTGCTCTCGCTCGTGGTGCGCGCCGCGGTCGGAAGACCGCTCGCCGACTACCTCTCGGAGAAGATCTGGCAGCCGATGGGCGCCGAGGCCGACGCGAGCTGGCTCATCGACGGCGGCGGCCACGAGCTCGGCTTCATGGGCCTCAACGTCACGCTGCGCGACTGGGGCCGGCTCGGCCTCTTGCTTGCCAACGGCGGCAGCATGAACGGCAGGCAGATCATCCCCGCCGAGTGGATCCGCGACGCGACCAAGCCCGACTCGCCGCACCTGCGCCCGGGCTACGCCACGCGCTTCAACGGCTACGGCTACCAGACCTGGCTCGTCGACGACAAAGGCCGCTTCGCGCTCCTCGGCGTGCGCGGGCAGGCGGTGTTCGTCGACCCGGAGACCAAGACGGTCGTCGTGCACACCGCCGTGCACGCCGGCTCGCGCGACCCGGCGCGCGCCGAGCAGTACCCGTTCTTCTACGGCATGATCGAATCGGCAAGAAAACTCAACGGCCTATGACCTACCTCGCCAAGCCCAAGCTCCACCACCCGAGCCTGCCCAAGAACCGGCTCGGCTTCACCCGCCGCGACTACGAGGGCAAGGTCAGCACGCTCTGCGCCGGCTGCGGCCACGACTCCATCTCCGCCGCGCTGATCGAGGCCTTCTTCGAGCTCGCCATCGAGCCGCACAAGGTCGCCAAGCTCTCCGGCATCGGCTGCAGCTCCAAGACCCCCGACTACTTCCTCGGCCAGTCGCACGGCTTCAACACCGTCCACGGGCGCATGCCCTCGGTGCTGACCGGCGCCAACCTCGCCAACCGCGACCTCATCTACCTGGGCGTCTCGGGCGACGGCGACTCCGCCTCGATCGGCCTCGGCCAGTTCGCGCACGTCATGCGCCGCGGCGTGAACATGACCTACATCCTCGAGAACAACGGCGTCTACGGCCTCACCAA
>Ga0075434_100000491_pt1 | contig 29807 bp, 24 predicted proteins | sample RhiMethybrSRZTD3_FD_75298 | JGI IMG/M metagenome (GOLD analysis project Ga0075434, IMG submission 75298) | Populus rhizosphere microbial communities from Tennessee, USA - Rhizosphere MetaG P. TD hybrid SRZTD3 | ecosystem: Host-associated > Plants > Roots > Rhizosphere > Soil | place: USA... | reverse complement strand
TGGGTCGTGAGACTCCTAGCAGTCGCAGCAGTAGTATGCGTGGCCGTAAGTGGAGCCATAGCAGCAACTACGCCGCTTGAGGACATCATCGGGCGGGCGAACGACCAGGTATCCAAGTTCGTCGAGCAATTTTCGGAAGTAAAATGTACCGAGCACGTCACCCAGGAGAAGTTTAAGGCCGATGGCAAGGTCGAACTGAAAGAGGATTCGACCTACGATTATCTGGTTATTCTGAGCAATGCTACAGGCGAGATTAGTCTGGACGAATCGCGCCTCGCCGTACACGAAACCAAGAAGGACGAAAAAAAACGCATTTCCATGCTGGTAAGCAATGGATTCGCTACTCTGTTCCTGGTTTTCCATCCCTACTATTCTTCGGGGTTTCAGTTTACGGACGTAGGCGAGGAATCGATCCAGGGACAGACGTTTCACAAGATTCAGTTTAAGCATATCCCGGGGATGCGTTCGCCGGCCGCGCTCGCATTGCGCGGTCGTGAATATCCGCTGGAATTGGCGGGTGTTGCGTGGATCGACCCGAAAACAGGAGTGATCGGCCGGATTGAGGCGGGCCTGGCGAACGGCATGGGAGATATCGGTTTGAAGAGTATGCGTTCGCAGGTGGAATTCGCGCCCGTTCCGTTCCGGGATACGAAGGACGTTTTCTGGTTTCCCGCGCAAGCGAGAGTGGAGGTAGAAACGCCGCGCCAGCACTGGCGCAATACTCATAACTTCACGGATTACAAGAGATTCTCTGTAAGTACGGAAGAGAAAGTTGCTACGAAATGAGTGCTAATGCTTCAGTCGCTACTGCGGTAGCGCCGTCTCGAGATACCGAGCGCGGCCATCGCTCACGGGTAGCGGCTGGCTATGTTCTGTTTGCGACCCTAATTATCGCGTTGACCGTCTATGGGTTCGACTATTACACCCTGGGCTCAGGCGATCGGCCATTTTCCCCCAAGCACATTGCCCTCAAACCCAGTGGCACGATTGGAATAAAGCTGGGCTTCTTGGGGCTTGCGATGTTCCTGATCATCTTCCTGTATCCATTGCGCAAGCATTGGGGATGGCTGATGAAGAAGGGAAATTCACGGCATTGGCTGGATTATCACGTGATACTGGGGATTTCGGCTCCCTTCGTGATCGCGTTTCATTCCTCATTCAAGTTCCGCGGTTTTGCTGGAATGGCGTTTTGGATCATGTTTGCGGTTTCGGTGAGCGGGATCGTGGGACGGTACTTATACGGCCAGATTCCACGAAACCTGAAAGCTGCACAGTTGACGCAGAAGGAATTGCAGGAATTGCATCAGAAGTTCGCCGGTCGCCTGACTGAACAGCGGCTGATCTCTGCGGCTGATCTGCGCGCCTTGCTCACCTTGCCAAGCCGGGAGCACATTCAGGAAATGAACATATTGTCCGCTTTGGGCTACATGTTCGTTTTGGATATTGCGCGCGCTTTTCGCGTGGCTCGGCTGCGGCGGCATGCGCTCGGATTCGGAGCCAAGGTACAAACGCTGGGTGGTTTCCTGAGCACCGGGAATCGTCATCTCGAGCAAGCTATCGTCGCAGCCCGTGAGGACGCTGCGCTAACGAAGCGAATTCTTTTCCTCAAGCAGTCGGAGCAGGTGTTTCACTTGTGGCATGTAATCCACAAACCCTTCAGCTACACCTTCGCTCTGCTGGCCTTGATACATATCGCGGTGGTCTTCTGGATGGGCTATCGGTGGTAGAGTGGTAAGCGCTGTATGGATACACTGATAGCCTTTATCGTTGCAGTTGCTCTGACGCTGTTTTTCCTGCGCAAGTACTTCAAGGGTCTCAAGAAAAGAGACCAACTGGCTCGGGCAGCGGCGGAAAAAGGCAAGCTGTTCTCCGAAGGTCCCAAGGCCCAACACCCGCACATCGATAACAACTACTGCATCGGCTGCGCGACTTGTACGACCGTGTGCCCCGAAGGCGACGTGCTCGCGATGCTGGGCGGCAAGGCCGTCATTGTCAACGGCTACAAGTGCATCGGGCACAGCCTGTGCGCGGACGCCTGCCCGGTCGGTGCCATCACGATGGTGATGGCGAGTCCGAGCATGGGCGCCGACATGCCCGTGCTTTCCGCAGAGTGCGAGACGACGGTTCCCAACCTCTTCATCGTGGGGGAACTCGGCGGGTTGGCTCTGATCAAGAACGCTGTGAATCAGGGCCGGGATTGCGTGGATGTCATTCTGCAGCGCTTTACCGCGCGTGGCACAGCCCGAACCATGCCGGATGTTCAAGACATCGTGATTGTGGGAGCGGGCCCGGCGGGAATTGCGGCGTCGTTGCGTGCCATTCAACACAAAATGAAGTATCTGACGCTGGAGCGCGACGAAATCGGAGGCACCGTCGCCAAGTATCCACGGCAGAAGCTGGTCATGACCAGTCCAGTGGAATTTCCGATGTACGGGAAGTTCAAGAAGACTGAGCTTTCCAAAGAGAACCTGCTGGCCTTCTGGGACAAGGTTCTGCATCGCGCTGATTTCAAAGTCAGGACCGGCCAGAAAGTCGACGATATCAAGCGGGACGAAAACGGCATCTTCACCGTGATTACGCCCACTGACAGGTACCGCGCTCACGCCGTCGTTCTGGCGCTGGGGCGTACCGGCACTCCCCGAAAACTGGGTGTGAAAGGCGAGGACCTTCCCAAGGTGATGTACCGGTTGATTGAGGCCGACCATTACGTCAACAAGAAGATATTGGTAGTGGGTGGAGGCGACAGCGCGGTAGAAGCAGCCATGGGCCTGGCGCACCAGGTGGGAAACAAAGTCACCATGTCGTACCGCTCGGCGCAGTTCAGCCGCATCAAAGAGCGAAACGCTCAACGGATTGCCGACTGCATGAAATCCGGAAAGGTCGAGGTGCTCTTCAACTCCAACCCCGTGGAATTCAAAGAAGGGTCAGTTGTTCTTGATGTGCAAGGGCAGCAAAGAGAGCTCCCCAACGATTACGTGTGGATTTTTGCCGGCGGCACTCCGCCCAATGAATTCCTGAAGAAGATTGGCGTTGGATTTGGCGCGCGCGATATGACCCACGACGGCAGCCATGAGGCCAAGCAGGCGGTAGTCGAAAAGGGCAAGATGGCGGAGGGCGCCACAGGGGATGCGGCAAAACCGAAGCCGCGTATTCCGACCGAGGCCTTCGCAGAGTCCCGGCTGGGAATTCCAGGTGAGGATCAGGCCAAGGTTTCCTACAAGCTCGACGATGCGGCTAAGTACGTCGACAACGACGTCCTGGTGGTCGGTGGTGGTGACACAGCCATCAAGGCTGCTGTCGCGCTCAGTTACGGCGCGCGTAACCGGGTCACGTTGAGCTATCGGGGCGACCAGTTCCAGCGGGCTCCCGAGAAAAATCGAAATCTCATCGAGACCGCCGAGCGCGAGAAGCGTGTCCGCATTCTCAGGCACTGCCGGGTCGCGGCCATTACGGCGGATTCGGTGATTCTGGATGTCGACGGGAAAGCGGCGGAGATTCCCAATGACCGCGTGTTTATCCTGATCGACAGTGAAGAGACGGTGGAATTCGAACCTGGCGAAGAATCCCTGCGGCCGGTGACAGCGCTTCCGTAAGAGGCAAGCAGATTGCCCGCACCACACCTTCAGAAGCGCAAATCTCGAAGATAGTTGAAGCTGGTCCGGATGCTGTCGAAGGGCGAATTCGATTTGTCCTGTTCGACAAAGTAATGCTGAATTCCTGCCTTCTCTGACTGCGCAAAGATTGCCTTCCAGTCGATCGCATTATCAGCTTTGACTTCGGTGATCTCGCCACTCTTGGCTCTTCCCTTCACGTGCACAAGATGGAAGCGTCCCGGATAGCGGCTGAAATACGCGAGCGGGTCGGCCCCGGCATTAGCGATCCAGTAGAGATCCATTTCGAACTTGACGAGGTTGGGATCGGTGTTGTCGAGGAGAAGGTCGTAGGGCACTTTTCCGTCGACCTGAGGAAACTCGAAGGAATGATTGTGATAGGCGAACTGGAGACCTGCCTTGTGGGCTGCTTCTCCGGCTCGATTGAACATCTCGGCCATGCGCGGCCAGATGCCGGGCTGTTGGCGTGTCTTTTCATCGATGAATGAACATACGACGTACTGCTGGCCGATGACCTTGGCAGACTCCAGCACTCCCGGCCACTTGTCGCCCAGGTAACTGTTATCGAAATGCGCGCTGGGAGAGACCAGTCCCACACGGTCGAGCGAAGCTTTCACGCCTTTGGGAGAATGGTCGAAGTACCCGGCAAATTCGACTTCCCGATAACCCGTAGCCGCAACTTTGGCGAGCGTACCGTCGAAGTCTGTCTTCATCGCATCGCGGACTGTATAGAGCTGCAAGCCAATCTTTTCGATTTTGTGCTCGGCAGCCCATGTTAAGCGGCTGGCCAACAGACCTGCGCCGGTGACGGTTCCGAGAAACGATCTGCGATCCATGAGGGAGGCTCCTACGTGAGTTTCACAGCATAGCCTTGAGCTGGGTTTGGAGCAAATCTCGCGCGCTGCGGGATCGCAAACCACGACTGTTTGCTCCTGGTGTCCTGAAACTGAGATTCGCCTAATAAAATCGCGAGCACCTGTGCGCCTTCCACCAGCGCCCTCAGGGGCTAAGCCCAGATATGAAAGGGCGGAAAACGGCGCGGCTGAACAGGCTACGGAAAAAACCCATACACCGTCAGCAAAGCGAACCTCAGGCGCTAACGCGCCGATGGATTTTCAACGGCTTACGGCACGAATAAATTCGTGCCCCTTCCCTTTGTTGTTGCAGCCAGCTTCCCTAAGCTCGGCCTCAGAATAGACTACTTAATCACCGCCATTGAGGCGGGCGCCGAATCGGTGCTGTTGGTTGAGATGGACGTCAAGACTCCCGTATCCGCCATAATCCGAAAAACCGTAATGTTGCTGGATGATTGGTTGCCGACAAAGAGGAACTTGCCTGTGGTGTCAGTCATGATAAACGAAGGCGCAGTTCCTGCTGCGTAGGGTGGAGCAGGAGTGGTCGTAATCGCCGTGGGCACCCCTGAGTTGGCATCAATCGTAAACGCATAAACGTTGTTACTGCTTTGGCTGGTCACGTAAAGATACTTGCCGGAGGAATCGACGACCAACGAAGTGAGGGGAGTGACGGTTGTGGAGGAGGTAACGACCCCATAGGGCGAGCCGTTCATCGCGGTCAGCGCGCCGGATGTGCCGTCCACGGTAAATCCGGAGAAATCGCCATCCAGCAGGCTGGCGACGTATAGGAATTTTCCGGATGGATCGAAGGCAATCCAGTTCGGTCCCTGACCCACATGAATCGGCGAGTTGGGAACGGAGGTCAGGCCGCCAGTGGAATCGACGGTAAATCCGGAAATGGAGGCGCTGCCCTGATTGGCGACGTAAAGCAACTTACCAGAGGGAGAAATGGCCAATCGTATGGGGCTGAAGCCCGTTAGCGTGGGCGCCGCAGTGGAAGGGGTGAGTGCTCCGGAACCGGAGTCGATGGAATAGGCGGTAATCGTGTTGGAGCCCGTGTTGGCGCAGAAGAGCAGGCTGCCGGCCGAATCCATCACCATCGATGCGGGATTATTACCCGTTGGAGTCCGGGGCGTGACTTCGGTGAGAGCGCCGGATTTTTCGATTTTAAAGAGCGAGATGTTGGCTTCACCAGCATTAGCGATGTAGGCAAACTTGCCGGACGGGTGCACGAGAACGGCTGTTGGAGAAATCCCCGTGGGGTAGGGCGATCCCAGGATCTGCGTGAAATTTCCCGTGCTGTTGTTGATGCGGAAGGCAGCGACGCCGCTGTTGAGCGGAGTGGTGACATATGCGGTCTGATGGCTGCTGCTGCCGCAAGCGGGCAGGAATAGCAACACAGCCAGGGCGCAGATCGCAAGACTGACTCTCGTGAACACCGTTCGGGCTCCTTTGCGCCGGGCATTCCCCTTGGGTGTGCACGGCGTAAGTCATTGGTGGATTGAAATAAAGCCCAGCCATTCTATTCCATCCATGGCGGAACCTGCTGAATTGGAAGCGCCTTGTGGGCGGGATGGACTGCAGCATTAGACGGGGACACTGGCGTTCGCGTTGCCTCGCTGGGACGGTGCATTGGGATCGGCGGCTTAGGTGGTAAGCAATCAGAGGGGCCCGCTCTACAGGGCGGAACGGCAAATCCCGCTTGAATCCGGCTCAAGTCGGGTTAAGATGTGGGTGCGGCACTGGCGTGTCTTTGGTGCTGCATCGCAGTTATTAGTTCCGGGTGTCAACTTCAGGTTCGACCTCCCCTCATAAATAGCAGTTTGCTGGTGGAACTCCGTCATGAGAAGGCTCTCGCTCGCATTGCGGCTTACACTTTGGTACTTCGCCGTTTTTGTCCTGGCAGAGTCTATCTTTGGCGTGGTCTGGCTTTTCCTGCGAGGACATCTCTCCGATGAGCAACGTTGGTTGCTCCTGTTTGCGCCCGTGCTGCTCTTGCTGGCCGGGGCTGTTGGCTATTGGCTGAGCGGAAAAGCGCTCGCTTCTACTGAACAGACACTCGACCGCTTGGAGACGGCACACGCTCGGGCGATCAAGTTCAATGCGGATGCTTCGCGAGAGGTGCGCATTCCCATTTGGCGCATCCGGACGATGGCGGAGCAGGCTCTACGACGATCGCAAGGGGACGAAGAATATCGCGAGGCACTTCGCCACATCCTCCTGGAAGCAGAGCGGACTGTCGCGATGATCGACGAACTGCTGTCGTTGACGCGCGCCGACCTGGAACGCGGGAGCCTGGACCTGCAACCGCTTGATCTGCGCAACACGTTAGTGGAGCTTGCCTCGGGATGGCGGCCGGTGGCAGGAGTACGGGGACTTCAGTTCAGCGAACGGCTACTGGACGCAGAACTGCGCGTGCTGGCCGATGAAGTAGCGCTGCAACGCGTTGTGAATGTTCTGCTCGACAATGCATTCAAGTACACGCCTGCGCCGGGCGGCTCGGTGCTGTTGTCAGCCGAGGCAAAGGGTGACCTGGCCGTGATTAGCGTGCGCGATAGCGGCATTGGCATCGCCGAGGAAGACCAGAAACGGATATTCGAGCGCTTCTACCGAGTGGAAAAGGCGCGCAGCCGTGAATTAGCCGGAGCCGGGCTGGGGTTGGCGATCGCACAGTCCATTGTGCAACAGCATGGCGGAAGGATTTCCGTAGAGAGTATACCGGGCTTGGGATCGATCTTTCGAGTGGAGTTGCCGCTGGCGGGAGCGAGGGTGAGGAAGGAAGTGGTGGCGGCGTAAAGGATGGCTTTGCACCTGACGCAGTGAAACTGCAAGAGGCAGACCGCAGCCGCTAAACCGCGAGTCCTTTGGCCCCGCCTTGTGGCACGACTGAACAGGATTGCGGAAAAAGTCATGCGCCGTCAGCAAAGCGAACCTCAGGCGCTAACGCGCCGACCGATTTTTAGCGGTTTACCGCACGAATAAATTCGTGCCCTTCCCCTTCTTGTATTGCTAAAGGACTATTTCCGCAGCCTTTGAAGTCGTGCCCTTACCGGATCGGCTCCCAACAGGAGTTTTTTCGCAGCCGATGAAAGTCGTGCCCTTCCTTGTTGCGACGAAGCTATGCTACTTAAGCGGGTGCGAAGATAGGACTGCTGAAGCAAGCCTTCTTAGGTGGCTCGCTCTGAAAAAGTCGTGTCGGGCTTTCGGTGAAAGCAGACAATTGCCAGACGAAGAAGCGCTGACATGGAACTTTCGCTATTGGCTTTGCAAGGGCATGGCGAGAGTTCGAAGTTGCCCTTGCGATGTGATGGTTCCAATTCCGCGAGCTTGCTCAAGCAGTTTCATTTGCGGATCGTCGCCGGGCGGCTCCTTGACGGTTTGTTCGGTATCGACCGAAAAAAGTTGGAAATCGCTAAAATCGTGCCGTCGCTCGTAGCGTCGGCCCCGATACTCAATGAAGAGGGAAGAGCTCTCGGGGAGCCAGAGCTGGAGGTGGCGCTTCTGAAACTCCACGGGGGCATAGGTGATAGCGAGATGCTCCAGTCGCAGACCAATCTGCGGAACAGGAGAAACCAGATCTGTTTCTATCCGCAAAACCTGGTAAGTGTCGGTGGTGATCCAGGCCCGGCCCTTGAACCTAGGCAGGTAGACCGATCGTCCGTAACGCATCGCATGAAACGCTTTAGTCTCGTCCCGTTCCTCGAAACGAATCTGCCATGCTGGCGATGTTTGTAGCTCGGTCAGCCCCTCACAACGAAAGTCGAAGTTCCCAATGTGGGTCGGGTGAAAAATCAATGCGAATGCTGCTGTGCTCGTATCCACCAGTGGCGGTGGCTGCTGGATTCCGCTACTTCGATATCGATACTCTTTGACGGTGGGATATCCCGAGGAATTTTCTTCAATCTGTGCAACATAGTTTACTACTTGCGTCGCAGACCTATGACGCTTCCCATCCTTACCGATATCAATGTGATCGATGCGCTCATTGGCGCTGAAGCGCTGCAAGTTTTCAAGAAAGTCTTGTGAGTGCTTGCTTGTCTCTTGCAGAACGCGCAGGAGAGGACAAGGTGTATCGGTTCGTACCGGCGGGACCGCATCGTCAATATCCGGTGGTCCCCATTGACGCACCGAACGAACTGTCGTTGGCGAACCCGTCTCGGGGGCACTACCGGCGGCCGCAATCTTCCCGTCGAGCTTTGACAGGTAACGCTGTGCGAGAGCCATGTCATCAGGATTCTCGGCGTATTTCAGGAACTCCCGGAGGTGAGCAGCCTCGTTCCTCACGTCACCCTTCGCTTCATAAATCTGGGCTAACACAAACTGCAGCCGTGGTTCGTGATGACTTTTGTCCAGCCCTGCCGCTCTTAGTCCGCCTTTTTCGGCCGCGTCCAAATTGCCCAAATTCAAGTTAGCAGCGGCGTCGTACTCATACGCCAAGAAGTTTCTCGATGGCTCTCGCTCCAGGATATGGCCAGTAAATTTCAATACTTCATTCCAAGCATGCGCATGGGCTGCTATATCTGCCAAACAGAGATAGGCCGGTACAAAGCTCGGCGTCGCAACCGTGCCCTGAAGGCAAGCGTTGCGGGCTTCGTCCATCTTCTGCTGCGTGGCGAGCACCTGGCCTAGCGTTACCCAAGCCAGAGAGTAATTCGCATCGTGCTGAACGGCTTTGTGCAGGTGCCTCTCGGCGACCGCAATCTTTTTGCTTCTGATGGCTGAGCAAGCTTGCTGATACTCTTTCCTTGCTTTAGCCGCGACGCGCAACTGCTCAACGGCGATGGTTGGACTTTCCATAAGGTTTAAGGGTGAGAGAAGGCAGGCGTCGTCCTTCTCGTTAGTATTTCCCCTTGTCGGACTATTGTTGGCGGGGCCGTGAATGTTCACCCTGTCGAACGTGTCAGTAATGGGCTTTGGAATGTTGCTCACATCTGAAGCAGGAGCACCCGGTTGAGGCTGTTGGGCGTGGACAATGCGAAAAGTACCCAAGAAAAAAACGCCGACTAGCACAAGGCTTTGATCAGTTTTCAACGGGCACCCCCCACCAAGCTTCGGACGGCGACATTACGTCGACCGATCATAGCGCTATTTATTTCCGTCGCCAACAGTGTCGCGCGGCCCGACCTCGCCATTTCCCAGCTAGCTGTGATCGATCCCAACCCCATTGTCATCTATTACCACCGAGGGTGAGTGCGGGCATCATTGTCGAGCTGTAGCCCAAGGCTGGCACACGGATAGACCGCATAGGCTTTGAATTGAAGATGGGATTTTCCTTGGAAGCTGAGTCACGGCCAATTATCGGCTGCATCACTTGGGGCAGGTCGAGCTCGTGATGCAGCCTTGATTAAGTACTTCAATTGCCTATCATCGCGTCAGTGCGCGGGTTGTATGAGTAAAGAGACTTCCTCGCCAGAGGCTTTCTTTTGAATTAGCACCTTCTCCCGGCTGCTGCGAGGCAGCACAAGGCACTCATTGTCGCCGGACAAGAAGACCTTGCTCAGGAAGGATTCGTTTCCATAGCGGACAAATACAGCTTCGGGCTGGCGACTGTCATTGTGAGATTCGCCTGGGATGGTAAACGTGAAGCGCCGTTGCTGGCCGTCATGGCTGGTGAAGGTGAGAATTCCAGATTGCTGCTCCTGTACTTCGTAGACGCCTGCTTTGAGTGTCGCATTGCCTACCACAAAATCGAATGGAACATCGATCAGGATCTGATCGGTGGTCTGCGCATGCGCCGGCACAATCGCGATCGCAAAACTCGACACACCAATAAGTCCCAACAACAACAACCTCAGTACACTCGGCATAGTTTTTCCTTTCAACATGGTCATGATGTACGCGCCGACACGTCTCCCGATGAATGACACCTACCTCGAGGGAATAATTCCGCGACCAGGCACTACATTCCAGAAGATCGGGATACTTCAGCGCATATCTGTTTGATTCACGACGGAAGGTTGAGTCGGTCAAGATTTGTCACAATAAAGTAAATGTTTGTACCTGGTGTCACGATTACTTAGGACGGACTCTAACCGTAGTGCGAGAGCTCGGTGGATAAATTAGGTGAAAGAGGCCTTTAATTGGATATTACTGTCGTAGGCTGGCTGGCGTCGGGATGGGCGTCTTGCCGCCCCGGCGGGCGGGGACGCCCGCCGCTCCATTGTTCGACTTCCGGTTGGCTTCGCCTCTTTGCGACTTTACAATTTCGCTTACTCCGCCACCAAAAGACTCTCCGCAAACGGCCACTCCCGATCCACCCACTGGGCTTCGCAGCGGAAACCTGTGTCTTTCGCCATCTGCAACACTTCTTCTTTGGAATATTTGTGGCTGCTTTCCGTCCAGATGGTTTCATCGGTGCGGAAGGGGACGGAGAAACCTGCAGCTCCGATGGTTACCGTCTGGGCACGTTTGGAGCGCAAGTGCATCTCGATGCTTCGCGCCTGGGCATTGAATTTGGCCAGGTGCTCGAATTGATCGAGTGCAAAGTCGGCGTCCAGTTCGCGATTGATGCGGGCCAGCAAGTTGAGGTTGAAGGCTGCCGTCACTCCCAGCGGGTCTGCGTAGGCCTCGACTAACTGCGGGATCGGCTTCAACAGATCGGTGCCCAAGAGCAGAGCGTCTCCGGGGAGCAGAATCTTCCGGATACTCCGCAGGAACTCGAGTCCGGCGGGAGGATCGAAGTTTCCGATGGTGCTACCAAGGAATAGCACGAACAGACACTGATTCGTGTCGCGGCGCTCGGCGACTTCGGCGAGTCCGTCAAGATATTCCCGCTCGAAGCCCAGAATGCTGATGCAGTCGATATCGCCTAACTCGCGCTTGCACATGGCTAATGCTGTGGGCGAGATTTCGATTGGATGATAGGCCGTGGGTTGACGGCGGGCGAGGGCCCGCAGGAGCCAGCGGGTTTTCTTTCCGCTCCCGCTGCCAAGTTCAGCGACAGTAATCGGCATGGGCAGGCGCTCGACGATTTCGTACGCGTTGCGCAAAAGCAGTCGTTCGTCGGCACGCGTTAAGCCGTATTCCGGAAGCACGCTGATCACTTCAAACAGAGCCGAGCCGACATCGTCATAAAGATATTTCGACGGCAGTTCCTTCTGCGGCTTGGTCAATCCGGCGCGGACGTCGGCGGCAAATTCCGGGACTGGCTGGGTGGCGACGGCGTGGATCAGCATGCAACGGCTCCTTCGTTCTTGCGCTCTTGCGAGCTGGTTCAGCGGCTCACGCAGCGAAATCCTGCGTACACGTACGGATAGTGTGGTTGAAACCAGTTACGGAACGAGCGGCGCAGCATGCAGGCGGCGGTGCGGGCGGAACCGCCTTTCATGACGAAGTGTCTGCTATCGAAGAAATCGGCGGAGTAACCGAGATAGAACGGGAAGGGTTTGAAGCCGGGAAACGGGGAGAACAGCGTGGAAGTCCACTCCCAACCATTGCCTGCCATGTCCATGAGGCCGAAGGCGCTCTGGCCTTCAGGATAAGCTCCTACGGGCGTGGGATCCCAGCGCTGAAAGTCAAAGTTGCCTCGTTTCGCGGTAGGCGAATCAGCTCCCCAAGGATAGGCACGCTCGTCTCCGCCTGGAGTTCCGTACGCGGCGCGCTGCCATTGAGCTTCCGTAGGCAGCGCCTTCCCTGCCCAGAGCGCGTAGGCGCTTGCCTCCGCGTGGCTTACATAGACCGGCCAGTCGAGGGGGAGCGGCACCTCGTCGAACATTGTGGTCAGACACCAGGCGTCTGCACGGCGACGCCAAAAGCCAGGATGCGTAACAGCGTGCTTGGTCTTCCAATCCCAGTCGGCGGGTTTCCAATAGTCGCGATTTTCGTATCCGCCGGCAATCATGAAATCGAGATATTCCGCGTTCATGATCTTGCACTTGTCGATAGCGAAGGCGGGTACATCGGCCTCGTGCTGCTCGTACTCGTTGTCCCATCCGAAACTTTCCCGATCGTCGTGGCGAAGGCCGAGGGTAACGCGACCGGCCGGAATCTGAACCATCCCTTGCGTCGCAGGACGCGCCACCAACTCAGGCTTGAGCTGCGTACGCACTTTACGGTCGAGTGGCAACTGGTGAAACATGTAGGCCAGCGTCTCGGCATGCATCAGGCGATGCTCGATGGCTACCTGCAGCAATAATGGGAACGGGAATTCCGGTCTCTCGGACCCGGACGGCCCGGACAATTGAGACTGAAGACCATCGTCCAGCGTGCCCCGAACGCGGTTCACGTATTCCCGGACGTCGCCCAGAGCCGGCCAGTCTTGTGGCTGGTCGCTGGGAAGCCCGCCACCGACGGGATCAATGCCGAAGGCAAAAAGGCGATCGTATTCGGGGTGCAGGGCATCGAGACGGAACATGCGGTCCCGTAAAAGATTCCAATCGAATGCTTCCAGATGACCAATGTAGAAGACGATGCGATGGCGCTCCGGAATAGGCCTCTCGTAAAGGGAATCCGGACGCACCACTTCAAAGAGCTGATCGGTGAGGGTTCGGGCCTGATTCAGGCGTTCCAGCAGTTCATGCCGGAGGTCGACTTCGTTCTGCGCTGCGAGCATTTGGGCTGGCCTCCCAGTCGTCAGGCTTCCACATAAGATGCCGCGTTATGGGAAACGGCTCAGCTCTTAGGGCGTTTTTCGATGGAGGAGTTCAGGCTTCGAAGTTAAGGGGCGCACTCGAGCTATCTTCCAAGAAGAAAATGGTTTACGGACCAATGAGGCATTCGGATGTTTCGGAAACGACGACCGCCCGGAGGATGGTTCGGGGTGGAGGGATCCCTATTTTTGCTTGAACTCGACCCAACCGCGCGTTTTTCCGAAATCTACGTTGATTTCACACCGCTTAGGCCCTATATGGCCAAAGTAAAGGCCAAGCCGGTCGGCTGGAGTGCTGAGTTGCCCTGTTTCCATAGGTGCGCGAGCGAGATCGAGTTTCTCGTCGTACTTGGCGACGACCTCGGTATTCTTGCTCACGATCATGGTCCATTCCTTCTTGGCGGGAATGATGTACATCGTGTACCCACCCAAAGGAATGGTGCTGCTACCTAAGGTCAGATCGCTCTCGGTGAAGAACGTTATGGCAGCACCTCCCGGGACAAGCACCTTCCCCACGGGTGGTCCATCGGTTTTCCCGGCAGGGATCGGGTTGTACCGAGCGGTGATTTGCTTGCCGTCGTCGAAGGTGCAGATGGCGGTCTCGGTGGATTGCTCAGCGACGGCCTGCTGCGCCGCTGCGAAGGGGGCCTGTATCAAGACACTCAAAACAATCGTACAGAACGGGACTGCACGCATGGCAGTGTCTCCGCACACAATGTTATCGGGCACATCATCGCAAAAACAGGCCCTAAAGAGAACCCCCTAGACAAAATTTTTGCAAAAGCCATTCTCACTGCGGGCGTGCCGAAGCTGCCAATCAGGGACCTTTTCCCCGGTTTTTCTGGCGTACTTCCCCCTTGTCAGGGTGCGGACGTCAGTTCGCGCAGCAGGCTCGCCTCCCTCTCGCGGTACGGCCTGCCGTCGGGATAGAAAACCTCATGAAACCAGACGGGCGGAGGTTGCTCAATGTAGGGATGCCTCCAGGATTCCCAAGGCAGATTGGTCTGGGTCCGCCCGGCCACCAGTCCCCAGTTTATGGCTGCCACACGATGCTTCTTTGCTATGGGTAAGATTGCGTCGAAAGTGCTACCGACCGAGCGCGCCATAAACTCGGTGCAAATCATAGGCCGGTGATAGCGCTCCAGCCATTGGAGGTGCTTCTCGAACTGCTCCGGCCACTCATAGCTGTGGAACGAGATGACATCCGACTGCTCCAATTGAACTCGTTGCATTGCGTTTAGTTTTTCGGGCGCAGAATAGTCGCCCTCCCAGACACCGCTGGTGAGCGGTTGGGTTGGATTGGCGGAGCGTGCCCAGGCAAAGACCTGTGGCAGGAGCGCAACGATCAAGTCGACTTTGTTCTTCGGCTCCATGCTGCGGTACGGCTCTCCATTCATGTTGTTTGGCTCGTTCCAGACATCCCAGGCAAGGATTCGTTGGTCCTTGGCAAACGCCCCGACTACGCCCTCCACGTATGCCTTGAGGCGCGGATACTGGGAAGAGTCGGTGAGAGCTGCCCTGCCCGGACTTTGCATCCAGCCGGAATTGTGGATGCCTGGTATGGGGGGACGCTGCGGTCCGAGCTTGGGGTCGGGATCCCAGCAGGAATCGAACAGGACGAAGATCGGACGGATATGGTGCTTCGAGGCGATGGTCAGAAACTGGTCGATACGCTTCGTGAAGCCCGCCGAGTCTTGCTGCCAGAGCAGATCGTGCAGAAAGACGCGCATGGTCTTCATGCCCACACCTTCCGCCCAACCCAGTTCCTTGTCGATTTGATTAGGGTCGAAGGTTTCGGCCTGCCACATCTCGAGTTCATTAATTGCATTGGCCGGAATGTAATTACTGCCAACCAGCCAGGGCTGTTTCTCATACCAGGCATTCGCCGCCTGCTCTGTCCAGCGCTGGGAATCAGCGATTAAAGGTTGCGCCGTTAATGCGGAAATCAATACGATTGTGATTGACAGAATGGAACGCATAGGCCTCCCTTGTGTTCTCGGGTAGTCATAACAGGCGCTGATGATCGTTTTCAGAAATTCAAGCGTGAAGCACAATAGCACCAACTGTTCGAGGCTGCCATGAATCCGGCACCGATTTTGCTACAATCGTCTACCCCGCCTCTGAAGCTTGCATGAACATCAAAGAAGTAGCCAAGCGCGCCAAGGTCTCCACGGCGACCGTGTCCCGGACGATCAACGATCCCGAGAAGGTGAAGCCGCGCACCGCGGAGCGAGTGCGCAAGGTAATCGAGGAACTGAATTTCTACCCGAACACGCATGCGCGGACACTCGTCTCCGGGCGCAGCCGCATGCTGGGGCTGATAATTTCCGATATTACGAACCCATTCTTTCCAGAACTCGTGAAAAGCTTCGAGGACCACGCCGTGCAGCGGGGACAGGAAGTTCTGATTGGAAACACGGACTACAACCCCAAGCGCATGGCCTTGTGCATCCGCAGAATGGTGGAACGCAAAGTGGATGGAGTCGCAATCATGACTTCGGAGGCGGATCCGAAACTGCTGACGGATCTGACCAGAAGAAACATTCCGACCGTGCTCATGGACACGGGGAAAACGGGCCCTCTCAGCGCGAATATCGCGATCGACTATGCGCAGGGGATTCACGAGGCGCTACAGCACCTGTTCTCGCTGAACCATCGCCGCATCGCGTTCATCGCCGGACCTTTGCACCTGCAATCGGCAAGCATGCGGCACGAAGCATTCTTGTCAGGCATGAAAGCTCATGGGATTACGCCGGATCCCGAGATGATTCAGATGGCGGACCATCGCATCGAAGGTGGAGAGCGGGCGATGCAACACCTGTTGAAGCTGCCGACGCGACCAACTGCGGTCATCGCTTCCAACGATCTGACGGCGATTGGAGCTCTGGGCGCGATTCACGGCGCAGGATTAAGGGTCCCAGAGGACATGTCGCTGGTTGGATTCGACGACATCTCTTTCGCACATCTCACGCAGCCACCGCTCACGACCATCGTTCTTTCCCGCACCCAACTCGCTATCACAGCACTGACCGCTCTGGATAAGCTGGCGCGGAAGGACGCGACTCCACCTGGCGAATACACGATTCCTACGCACCTGGTTCTACGGCGATCCACCCGCGCGATCTGATTGGACTGATCTTCAGGCCTTCACGTGGGAAGCGTGGTTCAGCTCCGCACCCGCGCCGTCCATCGCGGAGCACACGTACACATCCGGCCGAATGTTCGTTTTCGTGCGGTATCGATACGCGACTTCTTGTGCGAACGCCTCGGCGTCCGCGGCCTTGACCAAATTGACAGTGCAACCCCCGAATCCACCGCCGGTCATACGGCCACCCCACCAACCGCGAAGTCCCTCAGCGGCTTCCACCATTGCATCCAACTCGGAACAGCTGACCTCGTACAAGTCACGCAGGCTGCTATGTGAGTCCTTCATCAGCTGTCCGAACTTCTCCAGGTCTTCAGAGGAAAGCGCAGCGGCGCTCTCCTGCACACGCTGATTCTCGCCGACAACGTGCGAGCAGCGCCGATAGATGACCGGGGGCAAGTCGCTTGAATGTGCCTCCAGTTGAGCGAGGGAGATATCTCGCAGGGCATGAATCCCCGGATACCATTTTGAGAGAGCTTTTACTCCCTGATCACATTCGGCGCGCCGACGGTTGTACTCCCCGCCGGCATTCTCATGCTTCACCATGGTGTTGCAAATCACGAGCCGGACGTTATCGGGCACAGGAACAAGTTTGAACTCAAGCGAGCGGCAATCGAGCAGCAGCGCGTGGCCTGCCTTTCCGAGGCAAGAGACAAACTGGTCCATGATGCCTACGTGAGCCCCGACGAAAGTGTTCTCCGCGCGCTGGCACAACTTGGCGACCTGGGGCATCGGAAAGATCGCTCCGTTGAGGCTCATGAAAGCCAGGGCGCTAGCCACTTCAAGCGCAGCAGAAGAACTCAGTCCGGCGCCAATTGGGACCTCTCCGCGGACCAGCACGTTCGCGCCATGCACGGTGGCACCCAGTTGCTGGAGCACGACCGCAACTCCGACGACATAGTCGCACCAGGAGCCGAGTTTGGTTTTCGGAAGGTGGTCGATATCGAACTCGAACTTGTCGGCAAATTCTTCGGAGTGCAAAACCAGTTTGCGGTCGGAGCGCGGGGCGATCGCCACGCGCGCCTTGAATCCGATGGCGCTTGGAAGCACAAAACCGTCGTTGTAGTCAGTGTGCTCGCCGATCAGGTTCACTCGGCCTGGAGCAGCGAATACGCGCGGCAGCACGCCAAATCGATCCTCAAAGCGCTGCCCCAACTCGGTCGAGGTCATGAAGAGATCGCCTCAAGCGAAAAGATAAGTAAAGAGACCACGAAGTTTGCGACACTCAGCTCCGGCAGCAACATGCGAACTGGTCTCGCGCCGTAACATTGCGGAGGATGATATCGTACCGAGGCGATTGTCTAACGTAATCTGACATGTTGCGCGTAGCGCGAGAAGGCCAGCAGGGCCAAGATCCATGTAAGCGCTTACATTATACTCACGATTTCGGTCTTCCGGAACATACTTCCGCGTCGACTGCGCCCCGAATCTTATTTTCAGCCGTTGTCCCGATCCCTGAAGCGAGGCCTCATGAAACTGACGGAAGATCCACATCGCCGACTGAATCCTTTGACCGGCGATTGGGTTGTGGTTTCACCCCACCGTGCGCTTCGTCCTTGGCAGGGGGAAATAGATAAGACTCCCAGCGAGGTGGCACCCCAGTACGACCCGACGTGTTATCTCTGCCCAGGCAATACCCGGGCTGGCGGAGTTCACAATCCGGCTTATACCGGCACATTTGTTTTCAATAACGACTTCGCGGCCCTGAAGGCCGATACTCCCGGAGAGCGAATCGATATTTCCGCAAAAGGCCTGATCGTCGCGCAAGGGGAGCCCGGGATCTGCCGCGTGATCTGTTTTTCTCCCAGGCACGATCTGACTGTCTCAACCATGGGTGTGCCAGAGATCGAAGAAGTTGTGCGGACCTGGACCTCTCAATTTCAGGAGCTAGGCGCGTTCCCCTGGATCGGCCATGTTCAGATCTTCGAGAATCGTGGCGCGATGATGGGCGCCAGCAATCCCCATCCTCACTGCCAGATTTGGGCAACAAATTCCCTTCCAGAGGCGCCCACGAAAGAGCTGTTGTCGCAGAAGAGTTACACAAAGACTCACCGAAGTTGTCTGCTGTGCGACTACATCAAGCTGGAGTTGGAACAACAGGTTCGGATCATTTGCGAGAACGACGGATTTGTAGCGCTGGTTCCGTTTTGGGCTGTGTGGCCTTTTGAAGTTCTGGTCTGCAGCCGTCGGCACCTATCGAGCCTGCGCGATTTGACTCACGAAGAACAATCCGCGCTGGCGCAGATTTTGAAACTGGTCACCGCGACCTATGATCGAGTGTTCGACATACCGTTTCCCTATTCCATGGGATTTCACCAGGCGCCCACCGACAAAGAACCGCATCCGGAATGGCACTTTCACGCGCACTTCTATCCCCCATTGCTGCGCTCGGCGAAGGTACGCAAATTTATGGTGGGTTTTGAAATGCTGGGTACACCTCAGCGTGATATTACCGCTGAAATCGCGGCCGAACGGCTGCGTTCCCTGTGCAGAGAACTGCACGTGTCCTAGCCTTGGCCAGCCATGGCGGTGGCAGCAGATCGACCGCCCGATCTATACTGGGTGAGCCCCGAGACCCCATTCTTTGAGGAACCCATCATGGATTCTTATCATCGCCAGTTGTTGCACAGGGACTCCCGCACGGGGCGTGACTGCAAGTTTTGCCTTCAGTTTGATCCGGATTTCGCCAAGCGGAACCCCATCGATCGGAGCGTACAGGAAGATCAGGAGGACTCCGCCGCCGCCCATCTCAGCGAGGATGGGTACGTCCGGCATAGGATTTTTGAAATCCTCCGTATGCGCAGCAAGAATGTGCATGAGGCTGAGACCTACACTCGATCGGCCTGATCTGGAGAGTGGCTAGCCCTCGCCGGTGCTGTTAAGCCGAAACAACTTCACAGCATTTTCTTTCAAAATCAGGGGCCGCACTTCGTCCCGGATGCCGATCTTTTCGAAATCCGACAGCCATCGGTCCGGCGTGATCAGGGGATAGTCAGAGCCGAAGAGCACTTTGTCCTTCAGCAATGTATTGGCGTACTGGATCAAGCTTGCCGGGAAATATTTCGGCGACCATCCCGAGAGGTCGATGTAGACCTGCGGCTTGTGCAGGCAGATCGAGAGGGCTTCGTCCTGCCAAGGAAAGGAAGGATGCGCCATGATGATAGGCATGTCGGGAAAGTCTACCGCGACGTCATCGATCGGCATGGGATTTCCATACTTAAGTCGCACGCCTCCGCCACCCGGCATACCGCTGCCGATTCCGCTGTGTCCGGTGTGAAAAATCACCGGCAATCGGGCTTTGGCGAATACTTCGTACAGCGGATAGGCTAACCGGTCATTCGGCGAAAATTGCTGGAGCGGAGGATGCAGCTTGAGGCCGTGAATTTTGCCGGACGCAACCAACCGCCGTGCGTCAGCGACCGCTTCTGGACCTCGGTGAGGATTCACGCTGGCGAAGGCGATCGCGATATCGGAGTTTTTCTCCGCAAATTCGACCACCTGATCATTGGAGATCAGCGGTCTTCGGGACAGCGTTTCTTCTACCGAAAATACGACGCAAGCCATGTTGCGCGACCGGTAATAGTCCGCAAGAGCTGAGTGATCGCGCTCGGCTCCGCCGCCCCCAAAATACTTCTTCGCCGCCTGCTCGATGCCTGTGTCGGAGCCCTCGTGCTCGATGTGGACATGGACATCAAAGGCAGTAATCTTCGCGACATCGATGGATTTTGCTCGACTCATCGATTGATCCCCTGGTTTGGTCGCTTCCTCGAAGTATCGGTTGCGGTGTGGTGGTTAATATATAAGCTTCCTTCCATACAGAGAACCGTTGACATCACTCAGCGCACGAAGTAGCGTGCGCAACTCAGGGCGCACTACACAACTGTCGAGGGGGGCGTGTATGTTTCGCAAGCACTTGTGGGTTCCGGTATTGGTGTGTCTGCTCGGTGTCAACGCGGGACTCGCGCAGGATCCAACCAAAGTCGAACCCAAACATTACAGGCTAGCTTTTGAGAACGACCACGTACAAGTCATCTACGTTCACTACGGACCGCACGAAAAGTCCGCGATGCACGATCATCCCTCGGGCGTGGTTGTGAATATCAGCGACGGGCATCTGAGATTCACGGATCAACACGGGAATGTACAGGAAGTCTCCTCAAAGCATGGTGAGGCGCGCTGGTTTCCGCCCTTCAAACACAGGGTGGAAAATCTGGGCGATATCGCGTATGACGGCGTCTACATTGGAGTGAAGGACGGCACGGGAAGCGGGCGCGTGCAATAGATTGAAACAATGAGTGGCCGTGGCTCGTCTTAACTGGCCGATGAAAACCTCATGTAACGCTAGGCCATGCGGCGGGCGGGACGCCCGCCGGACAGCCGGCGAGACGCCGGCGCTGCTTATCTTGATCAACGCGGCTTCTTGCTCACCTGCAACGCAAGGCGAGCTTTTACCAGTTTCCTTATGAGGCTGGCGGAGGGTGGCTTGTCCACTGGGAAGCGGATCGTGCCTTTTGAGGTCTCGAACTTCTGGAGATCGCTCTTGCACTGATCAATAACGCGTCCACTCATCGGGAACAGACTACAGTGATTTGAAAACGCGGCGTAACAGAAGAATGGTCCGTTGTACTTGAACGCAGGAATGCCGTAGCTGACCCCTTCGGTGGCCGCCGCGGGCGAAGCTGAACGAATCATTGCGCGAACTTTCTTCAGGGTGCTACGGGCGGGTTCTGGAAGGTCGGCGATGTACTTGTCGACGGCTCTCGCATCGTCTTTTTTGCCTTTGCTGCTGGAAGACTTGCTTTTGGTCTTTTTCATGGGCGTGGGAATTCCGCCACGTGACCCGATTACTTCTTCGCTCCTTGCCGTGCTTCCCGAACGATGTTCACGTAGGTGCGCGCAGCGTTCGTAATCTCTATCGTGTTTCCCGAAGCCAGTGCTGACGCGGAAACCAGTTCTCCGCCGATGCCGAGTGCAGCTGACCCGGCCTGGATGAACTCCGCGGCGGTATTCAGGTTGATGCCGCCGGTGGGAACCATGGGAATCTGAGGGAGTGGAGCTTTCAACGCCTTAATGTATTTGGCCCCGCCGACCGATCCGCAAGGGAAAATCTTCACGAAATCGCTGCCTGTCTTCCAGGCGGTAATCACTTCGGTTGGCGTCAGAGCTCCAGCCATGACGAGTTTTCCCAAACGATTAGCAAGCTTCACCGTCTCGGCGTCGAAGCCAGGACTGACGAGGAATTGCGCACCGGCATCAAGGCAACGTTGCGCTGTCTCCGCGTCGAGAACTGTTCCTGCACCGATCAGCACCTGGGAGCCGACTGTCGTCGCCAGTTGCTTTATCACGTCGACGGCTCCCGGAACGGTCATTGTGATTTCGACAACGGGAATCCCGCCGGCGCAAACTGCCTCCGCCGCTTGTGTCGCCTGCTTGGCCGAGGTCGCTCGTACGACGGGGACGATTCCAACTTCTACGATCCGATCTGCAACTTCCTTCTTGGTCATATCCGATTTCTCAGCGCGCAATCCGCGCCCCGGCGCCGCGCATTAACTGGGTCACTTCTTTGAGTGTCACCATGGTGGTGTCTCCGGGTGTAGTCATGGCCAAGGCACCGTGGGCGGCCCCGCATTCAACGGCCCACTGGGCTCCCTGCCCGGTCAGAAATCCGTAGATGAGACCGGATGCAAAGGAATCGCCGCCTCCGACTCGATCAAAGATTTCCAGGTCTTCCCGATACTTGGCTTCGTAGAACTTGCCTGACTCATAACAGATCGCGCCCCATTCGTTTCGCGTGGCAGTCTTTGCCGTGCGTAGCGTCGTCGCGACTACCTTGAAAGGAAACTCCGCAACGACTTTCTCAATCATCTTCTTGAATGCTTCGGCTTCGATGTTCGAGAGATGCTCGTCGACTCCGGAGACCTCAAAACCTAAAGCTGCGGAGAAGTCCTCTTCGTTGCCCAGCATCACATCGACCAGCGGGGCGAGTGAGCGGTTTACCTCTTGCGCCCGTTTCTTTCCGCCGACGGCCTTCCAGAGCGATTCCCGGTAGTTCAGGTCATAAGAGATAACGGTGCCGTGCTTCCTCGCTGCTTTCATCGCGTCGAGCGCTACAGCGGGCGTGCTCTCAGAAAGTGCGCAGAAGATTCCACCGGTATGGAACCAGCGTGCGCCTTGTCGCCCGAAGATGTCGTCCCAGTCGATGTCACCGCTCTTGAGTTGTGATGCTGCGGTGTGACCACGGTCGGAGCATCCGAGCGCGGGACGAACGCCAAATCCGCGCTCTGTGAAATTGAGGCCGTTGCGTACGCTGCGGCCCACACCGTCGTAAGAGACCCAGCGCACAAGGGACTGATCCACGCCACCCTGGTAGATGAGGTCTTCGAGCAGACGACCAACAGGATTGTCAGCGAAGGCCGTGACGACGGCTGTATCGAGACCAAAGCACCGTTTCAGGCCGCGAGCCACGTTGTATTCGCCGCCGCCTTCCGAGACATCGAAGTTGCGAGTCGTCCACACTCGCCGGTCGCCAGGATCGAAACGCAACATCACCTCGCCGAGACTGACCAGGTCCCAGCGGCATTTTTCCTTGGGCTTGACTTGCAGGGTCACGATTGAATCCTTAGCTCCACAAACGATCCCACGAGCGTTCCTGGTCCCATTGCGGAGTGGGATCGAAATAACCCGTGCCCGGCGCCAAATGCTGGCGCACAACATCCTCGTTCAGCGTCACGCCCAGGCCCGGGCGGTCAGGAACCTGAATCCAGCCGCGGTTGACGATGGGCGTCTTGACTCCTTCTTCCACCATCGAAGACCACCAGGGCACGTCGAGAGAGTGGTTCTCGAGGGCCAGAAAGTTCTGGGTCGCGGCGGCACAGTGAACATTCGCCATGCAGCTCACCGGCGTTCCCGCGAAGTGCATGGCCATGGGCACACCGTACTCCTCTGCCAGATCGCCAATCTTGTGCGTCTCGAGAATACCGCCAGACGTAGCGAGATCCGGCTGAATCTTATCGACCGCGTGCTTCGCGCACAGAACCTCGAATGGTTCCTTGAGGTAGATGTCCTCTCCCGTGAGAACAGGCGTAGGACTCTCGTCGGAGATTTGCTTCAGCAAATCCGTATAGGTCCAGGGGATGACATCTTCTATCCATGAGAGGTTGTATTTCTCATAAGCCTTGCTTAAGCGGATGATCGACTTCACCCCAAGGTGGCCGAGGTGATCCATGGATAATGGAATCTCCATGCCGACTGCCTCGCGCACGGCGGCGACGTACTGTTCCAGCATGGCAATGCCCTTGTCGGTGACTTCCATCGCAAGGAATGGATGAGGCCACTGATTCTCTTCCCACTGTGTCAGCTCTGAAGGCCCAGTGACTGTACCTGGAGTGTCGGAGACCATCTCGATTCCCAAGTCCATTTTGAGCCAGGTCAGACCCATGCCTTCTTTGCGCTCCTTCATTCGCTGCGCGTAGATTTTTGGGTCTTTTGATTCGGTTGTATCCGCATAAATACGGATTTTGTCGCGAAACTTTCCGCCCCCCACCATCGCATAAACGGGCGCGGCATATACCTTGCCCGCGATATCCCACAAAGCCATCTCAATCGCGCACACACCACCTCCCTGGCGTGCGTGTCCGCCAAACTGCTTGATCTTGCGGAAGGCTTTGTCGATCTGCAGCGGGTTTTCGCCGACGATCCGACTCTTAAGAAACAGTGCATAGGTTGCGCTGGCGCCGTCTCGCACTTCACCAAGTCCATAAACTCCCTGGTTGGTATCGAGTCGAATGATCGGACAAGGACTGGGTCCGGGCTTCACCACGGTCGCCACGCGCATGTCGGTGATCTTCAACGTCGAAGGACTGGAGTTGGTGTTGACACCCTTGGGATAAGCCTCGGCTTCGCTAACAAGGAGTGCACCTCCCAACGCCAGGGCGGAGGTTTTCAGAACGTCGCGACGATCGAAACCCTGCCTGTCACTCATAAACGGTGTCCCTCATATTGCGGAATTATGAATTAGAGCCGCCCGAACTTCTTTACCGCTTCCACGATTGACTTCAGCTTCTCGATGTAGGCGTACATGGAGTGCTCTTTGAAATCCATATCTTGCGCAAGCGCCAGCACCTCAGCGGCTTTTGCGCGGGGAACAACGACCACGCCGTCAGAATCGGCGACCACTATATCGCCTGCGGTCACTGGAACGCCATCACAGGTGACCGGGATGTTGGCCCCGGCAAAGCGATAGTGGCTTACAGACGTCGAGGGAACAACTCCTAGCGCGAATACCGGGAAACCGATCTTCTGCAAATAGGCGGTGTCGCGCACACCGCCGTCGATCACCGCTCCGGAAAAGTTCCGCGCGGCCATGGCCGTGCCCATCAATCCGCCCATACCGGCGATGTCGATTCCGTCATCGACCACCATCACATAAACGGAATTTGGACCGCCGCTATCGATCGCCGCGAGCATCCCTTGCAGCGCATCCGGATCGTGATTTTCTTCCTTTTTCAATCGGACGGTCAGTGCGAAGCCTGCAAACTTGGAGGTAAAAATCGGCCGCATGCGGTGCGACATGAAAATGCGCTGGCTGGTGAGTTTCTCCATGGCATCGGATACAGACGCGACCTCGACGTGCCGATATCCATCCAGCAGTCCCGCATCGCTCAAAGCCTCCGCCGGCTCGGAGAATGCTCGCGGGACAAACCGAGGTGCAATCCCAAATGAGAGTACGAGAAAGAGAAGGACACCCGTTAATGCGAAAGCGAATGGACTCAAAGATCGACGATTCGCGCGGCTGATCATAGCTCTCCCTTGAGTACGACTTCACATGAAGAAAGATGTTCGTAGCAAGCAACAGATTGTACGCTCGTGCGCAAGTTTCGCGTTTGACAAATCATCTGCGATTTGAGAGTTTCAGGGGCGCCAATGCAGCGAAGTTGAGTCGCACGGCTGCGGAACCCCTGAACCGCCGGCCGTTGATGCCGGAGGTATGTGATGAGTCCGTCCCAGCGCCGATGTTCCATTCAACCGGTCCTCGTTGCTTTGGTGGTGGCAGTGCTGATTTCTATCCACGCATCGGCACAGCTCATTTCATTTCCGAAACAGGATCTGACCGATTACACCGCCCAGAATCCTTTTAGTCGTCTCGCAGACGGACGTCCGAAGGTGCCCGATGACCTGATCGAGCGGGCTCGTGAATTGTCGTCGGAAGAGGTCTGGGCGGTCCTGCAGGAGAAGGGATACAACAACCAGTACGCCGACGGATTCCAGGTGCTGCACCCCGGAAAAACAATGGTGGGGCGTGCCTTCACTGTACAGTTCATGCCTCTGCGAGCTGATGTGGAAGACGTCGCCAAGGCGAAGGCGAAGGAACGCGGTGTTCCGAAGCTGACAAATCAAACCGCCATCGACATGTTGCAGCCGGGTGATGTGCTAATAGTCGATCTCTTTGGCAAGAAAGTGAACGGCACCATAGTCGGCGACAATCTCTTCTTCTATGTCAACAAGGCTACCAATGGCGGAGGATTGGTCGTAGATGGCAGCGTCCGAGATCTGAATGGTATCTCGGAGATCGATATGCCGGCTTACTTTCGAGCCGTCGATCCCACGCCTATCGGAAATGTCATGCTCACGGGCATCAACGTTCCAGTGCGAATCGGCGAGGTGACCGTCATGCCGGGCGACCTGGTAGTGGGCGATCGTGAAGGCGTCTATTTCGTCCCTCCGCAGTTTGTTCAGGAGGTTCTCGATCATGCCGACGAGACGCATATCCACGACGAGTGGACCAAAAAGAAATTCGCCGAGGGGAAGTACAAGTCGAGCGAGATCTATGGATCGCCCAGCGACCCAAAACTGCAGCAGGAATACAAAGAATATTTGAAGCGGCGGTTAGACGAAATTCACAAGCGAAGAAGCTCGAAATAGCGGGGGATGCATCATGTCGGAATGGAATGGAAAAGAGTTCACGCGCCGTGGATTCATTACGACAGTAGGTGGTGGCTTGGTCGCGGCCAACGTCGTTGGAGGATTACTGAAACCGGCCCAGGCGCAGCTGGTCGTGCCCGACCCTCCAGGCAAGAAACTGGGATGGGCGATTGTTGGCCTTGGCAGCCTTTCGATTCATCAGATTCTGCCGGCATTTGCGAAGTGTGAAAAATCAAAGGTTGTCGCCTTGGTGAGTGGGCATCCGGATAAAGCTAACAAGCTCGCCCTCCGCTACGGAGTGAATCCGAAGAACATTTACAACTACCAGAACTACGATTCGATCAAGGACAACCCGGAAGTCGACATCATCTACATCGTGCTACCGAACGGCATGCATGCCGAATACACGGTGCGCGGTCTGCAGGCGGGCAAGCATGTTCTGACCGAAAAGCCCATGGCCAACACGCCCGAAGAATGCCAGCAGATGATCGACGCCGCGAAGAAGGCGAACAAGAAGTTGATGGTGGCGTACCGCTGCCGCTACGAACCTTACAACCAGGAGGCCATCCGGGTAGCGCGCTCGCGTGAACTGGGAACCGTCAAAGTCATTCTGGCAGATGCCGGCTTCGCAATGGGAGATCCGAAACAGTGGCGGCTGAATAAGCAACTGGCCGGTGGCGGATCAATGATGGACATCGGTATATATGCGCTGCAGGCAGCACGCTATTTAACAGGCGAAGAACCCAGCGAAGTGAATGCCATGACATACAGCACGCCCGGGGACCCACGTTTCAAGGAGGTCGAAGAAGCGATCAACTTCCAGTTGCGCTTCCCCAGTGGAATTCTTGCCAATTGCACATCGAGCTATGGATATGCCTGGCAGAGCCACTACCGCGTGGTGACTGATCAAGGGTGGCTCGAGATGGATCCAGCGACCGCCTACGATGGGTTGCGCATGCGGATTCATCGCGGAAACGTGATCGAGGAGAAGGATCTTCCCGTGGTGGATCATTTCGCCGCCGAGATGGAGCACATGAGCGACTGTGTTATGCAGAACAAGGAGCCGTTGACGCCGGGCGAGGAGGGCTTGCGTGACTTAACGATCATGCACGCACTGTACGAGGCGGCCAGGAGTGGGAAGACAGTAAAGTTGTAGGACAAACACTCGTCAAGACGCAGCGAATCTTTTGCTACTCGGCTCGAGTTCCCCGACCGGCCTGAAGATACGCGTAGCGCCGGCATCTTGCCGGCTGTCCCGCGGGCGTCCTCGCCCTCGGAGCGGCGGGCGGGACGCCGGACAGCCGCCGGGACGGTGGCGCTACTAGTCCGGTAAGTCTGCCGATGACGAAATGGTGAACTTTGTCCTCGCGCCGTTGGGCTTTGCCAATCCTGATGGCATGACCGGCTGACTGCCACCCACCCACACATCGACCGCACCGCCGACAATCCGGTGTTTGCCGGCTTGGTCCACGATGCTAAGGTCGCGATCGCGAAGATTAAATGTCACAGTCTTCTTCTGGCCCGCGTCCAGATGGATTCTCTGCACTCCCTTCAACGCGCGTAGCGGGGCTCCAACCACATCGGGGTGCGTCACATACAGCTGCACAACCTCGTCGCCCGTCATTGTTCCCGTGTTCCCAACGTCGACCGAAATGGTCGCAGTTCCATCGGCAGGTACAGTGTCCCGGTCGACCCGGGCATTGCTATAGGCGAAGGAGGTATAGCTCAATCCGTAGCCAAACGGATACAACGGCTCTCCGGCAAAGTAGCGGTATGTGCGCCGCGTCATGGAGTAGTCTTCGAACGGCGGCAGTTGGTCGGTGGACTTATACCATGTGATGGGCAATCGACCGGCGGGGCTGAAATCGCCAGCCAGAAGTCCCGCCACCGCGGTCCCTCCTTCTTGTCCCGGGTACCACGCCTCCACAATGGCTGGAATGTTGTCGTCGGCCCAATTCACGGAGAGAGCGCTACCGCTCATGAGGATCAAGATGACGGGCTTGCTGGCAGCCTGAATTCGTTCCAGCAGTTGCTGCTGCGGCGAAGGTAAGTCGAGACTAGTGCGATCGCCGCCGGAGAAGCCGTCGGCGTTGATTTTCATTTCTTCGCCTTCAATCCGGGCAGAAAGTCCGGCAACAACAATCACCAGGTCGGCGTTGCCAGCAGCATCGACCGCCTCTTGCTCTTCTTTTCCAGGCACGCTCCACAGAAGGCGAGCCTCAGCGCCACGAATGGTCTGGAAGTACTCAATCCTGATGGCGTGCGGTTTGCCTTTTTCCAGGTGAACCTTGCTCGATTCAGTAGTGGATGGCCGATGTGTCGTCCAGTCTTCCGCAACCAATTGATCATCGACCCACAGCCGATAACCGTCCTGCCCGGTAAAGCCAACCAGATAATCCGCAGTCTCAAGAGGCACGAGCACGCCGGTCCAGCGAACCGAATAGTTCTTCTGCAAGCGAGGCGTGACACCGGAGAAGCCCCACGCAAAGTCCACCTTGCTGTCCGTCCGTGTCAGGACCGGCTTACCTTCTAGTTTCACGTTGGAGAAATATTCCGCCTTCAGGCCATGCTTTTTTTGTGTGGAGTCGGTGTAGAGTGCCGTGCTTGGAATTCCTGTCAATACGGGGCCAATCAGTCCTGTGCCCTGCACATAAACAACTTTGGAGTTCGGGAAGCGCCTGCGGATTCCCGTCAGCACCGTGACGGGCTTTGAAGGCGTGCCGTTGTAATTTCCCTCGAGTGCGTCGAGGCTGTCGGCATTGGGCCCGATCACGGCGATCGTGTTGTAAGTCCTCTTCAGCGGTAGGAGGCCGTCTTTGTTCTTCAGCAGAACCATGGATTCTTGCGCTGCCTGCAGCGCAAGCTTGCGATGGGCCGGAGTGTCGTTTTGAGCGGGCGTGATTCTCGCGTAAGAGACCTTCGTTGTTGAATCAAACATCCCCAGGCGAAAGCGGGCCGTCATGAGCCTAGTAACCGCGCGGTCGACGTCCTCTTGCGGAAGCAGGCCTTGCTGGGCCGCTTTCAGGATCGCCTCTTTCTCGGGCGCCGCGTGTGTCGGCGGATATCCGCAGATGAGGTCAGTCCCCGCTTTGAACGCTGCTGCTGCGCCTTCCTCGAGCGATTTGGCAAAATGGTGGCCTTCGGAGATGTCGGTCATGGCACCGCAATCTGAAACCACGTAGCCAGAGAATTTCCAGTCGTGACGCAGGTGTTCCTCAAGGAGTGTCGTGTTCGCACAAGCAGGTTGTCCGTTGAGCGAGTTGTAAGCGCACATCACCGACTGGGCTTTGCCTTCCATCACTGTTGCCCGAAATGCCGGCAAATAGGTGTCTTCCATATCGTGACGCGATGCCGTCACGTCAACCGAATGGCGTGTGGACTCCGGCCCGCTATGAACGGCGAAATGCTTTGAAGTCGCAATCGTCTTCCAATACTTAGGATCATTGCCCTGCAGGCCGGTTACGAACGCGATGCCGAGACGCGACGTGAGGTACGGGTCTTCACCGTATGTTTCCTGACCACGCCCCCAGCGCGGATCACGAAAAATATTGATGTTGGGCGACCAGACGGTCAGGCCACGGTACCATTCGCTAGACCGATCCTTCTGCAGGGTTGCGTAGTACTTGGCGCGAAATTCGGTACTGATCACATCGCCGATCTTGTGCATCAGAGGCTCGTCGAAGGTGGCA